>ENA-OQIG01000704-OQIG01000704.1-human-gut-metagenome-genome-assembly--contig:-NODE-704-length-17919-cov-2.249550_pt1 | contig 17919 bp, 23 predicted proteins | sample MGYA00242576_ERZ504741 | MGnify/ENA primary metagenome ERZ504741 (study PRJEB26092, sample SAMD00036436) | human gut metagenome | host: Homo sapiens | study: EMG produced TPA metagenomics assembly of... | reverse complement strand
GAGGCAGCACCTGGCACGGCTGGGACGGAAGTCGCTGTCGTTCTCAAAATCGGTGGAGCTGCATGACAAAGTCATCGGGCATTATCTGAACATAAAACACTATCAATAAGTTGGAGTCATTACCCTGTTTTCCCTCGTTGTTGCATCTGTTCTGGTTTTCTCTCTTGCTGCTGCGGTGACAAAGAAGAATCAAAGAAATTCAGCGCCAATCTGAACGGCACTGAAATTGCCATTACCTATGTCTACAAAGGTGACAAGGTGCTTAAGCAATCTTCTGAAACCAAAATTCAATTTGCTTCTATTGGTGCAACCACCAAAGAAGACGCTGCCAAGACACTTGAGCCGTTAAGCGCCAAATACAAAAATATCGCGGGTGTTGAAGAAAAATTAACCTATACCGATACCTACGCGCAGGAAAACGTGACTATCGATATGGAAAAAGTGGATTTTAAAGCCCTGCAGGGTATTTCAGGAATCAACGTTTCTGCTGAAGATGCCAAAAAAGGTATCACTATGGCGCAAATGGAACTGGTGATGAAAGCCGCTGGTTTTAAAGAAGTGAAATAATCGGTTGGCGGTCATGCTCTAAACATGACCGCCAATTTTTAGCCTTTTTTCACATGCTGGCGCGCTGCCAGTCCACGCAGAAAATAACGTAAAAATTGATCGCCGCATTCGCGGAAGTTTTATGATCCGGTGCACGCATCATCGCTGTAATTTCCGGCATCGAAACGCGGAACTGCTGTTCGGTGAGGATCGCCAGAATGTCATCGGTTTTCAGCGAAAACGCGATGCGTAATTTTTCAGCACGATGTTGTTATTAATGCGACGTTCCGGCTCCAGTGCCGGAGCAGACTCATCCTTGCCGCGTTTTTCATAAATCAGGCCGTTGAGGAATGACGACAAAACAATGTCCGGACAACGCTGAAAAACCTCTTCGTCTTCTTTACGTAGCCAGACGGCGATCTGTTCCGCGGTGGCTTCGACATTACCCAGCGCCAGAATACGCACCAGGTCATTATTATTGGCTTTCAAAATGTAGCGCACGCTGCGCAGAATATCGTTACTTAGCATGAGGCCTTCAGGTGTTGATGAGGCAAAAAGCCATTTTAGCAGTCTTTTACAGGCCAATCGCCTCTTTTAAGCTTTTCAGATAACGGCGGCTGACCGGCACGGTTAAGCCATTACGCAAAATCAACTCGGCCTGGCCATTATCTTCCAGACGAATCTCCTGTAAATGCGCGAGATTAACCAGATACTGACGATGGCAGCGCAGTAGTGGTGTACGACTTTCCAGGGTACGTAATGTCAATTCGGTAAAGCCCTCTTTTCCTTCGTGGCTGGTAACGTAGACACCGCTCATCCGACTGCTGACAAATGCCACATCTTTCATTTGCAGCAAATAAATCCGACTATGCCCCGTACAAGGATAAATTTCAGCGCCTGTTGATTTTCCGGTAACAGCGAAACATCCTGCTTGCTGCGCTCCTGACGCAATCGCGCCAGCGTTTTCTCCAGTCGCGCTTCATCAATTGGCTTCAGCAGATAATCAAAAGCATGTTCTTCAAAGGCTTTAATAGCGTATTCGTCAAACGCGGTGAGAAAAACAATATACGGACGATGTTCCGGATCGAGCATCCCCACCATTTCCAGACCACTGATGCGCGGCATCTGGATATCGAGAAACAGCACATCCGGGCGCAGTTTATGCACCGCGCCGATCCCTTCCACGGCGTTTGAACACTCTCCAACGATTTCAATATCGCTCTGCTCCTGCAAAAATACGCGCAGGTTCTCCCGTGCTAACGTTCATCATCGACAATTAAGACTTTAATCATGCCTCGTCCCTCCATGGTAGTCGTAACGTTATTCGGGTGTAACTATCAGGCTCACAGGCGACGCTTATCCCATAGTCATCGCCAAACCGTTCACGTAAACGCTTATCCACCAGATTCATCCCCAGCCCACTGGCATTGGTTACCGGTTGATACAAACCGGCATTGTCTTCGATCTCCAGCATCAAATGTTGCCCCTCACGTCGGGCGCTGATTGCCACTCGCCCTGTATCCAGCAGTTGTGATGTCCCATGTTTAATGCGTTTTCCACTATCGGTTGCAGGGTAAACGCGGGCAATTGCTGCTGGGATAATTCTTGCGGAATAGCAATGTTGACCTGCAACCGCGACTGGAAGCGCGCCTTTTCAATTTGCAGATAAGCGTTCACATGTTCAATTTCGTCGGCGAGAGTAACAAACTCCGAAGGCCGCTTTAAGTTTTTGCGGAAAAAAGTGGAAAGATACTGCACCAGCTGGCTGGCCTGTTCGCTGTCGCGACGGATCACCGCTTTAATGGTGTTAAGCGCATTAAACAAAAAATGGGGGTTCACCTGGGCGTGAAGCAGTTTGATCTCTGACTGGGTGAGCATCGCTTTTTGCCGCTCATATTGCCCGGCGAGGATCTGCGCCGAAAGCAGTTGCGCAATCCCCTCGCCCAGCGTGCGGTTGATTGAACTGAATAAACGGTTTTTGGCTTCATACAATTTGATGGTGCCCATCACCCGCTGATTTTCACCACGCAACGGAATTACCAGCGTCGACCCCAGTTGCATTGCGGATGCAAAGAGCAACGATAAGGTACTTCGTTGCCATCAGCGTAGACCACTTCACCGGTTTCAATCGCTTTTAAGGTGTAAGTCGAAGAAATCGGTTTGCCGGGTAAATGGTGATCGTCACCAATTCCGGTAAAGGCCAGCAATTTCTCTCGATCGGTAATCGCGACTGCACCAATATCCAGCTCCTGATACAGCACCTGTGCCACTTTCATGCTGTTCACTTCGTTAAACCCCTGGCGCAAAATGCTTCCGTCGAGGCCGCCACTTTCAGCGCAGTGCAGAAAAAGCTGAAGTGTATTTTTCAAACATCGCGCGTTTATCGAGCAATATACGCATAAACAGCGCCGCGCCGACGGTATTGGTGACCATCATTGGCGCAGCAATATTACTCACCAGACGCACCGCATCTTCATAAGGTCGGGCAATCGCCAGGATGATCAACATTTGCACCATTTCAGCGACGAACGTGACGGCACCGGCGGTAATGGGGTTAAAGACTTTATCAGTGCGCCCGCGACGGATCAGGATGCTGTGTACCAGGCCGCCGAGCAATCCTTCAACGATGGTCGAGATCATGCAACTTAGCGCGGTCATGCCCCCATCGAATATCGATGTAACCCGCCGGTCAGGCCAACCAGCCCACCGACGACCGGACCGCCGAGTAAGCCGCCCATTACCGCGCCTATCGCACGGGTATTGGCAATAGAATCGTCAATGTGCAACCCAAACCAGGTGCCCATGATGCAGAAGATGGAAAAGACGATGTAGCAGAGAAATTTATGCGGCAGACGAACCGTGACCTGCATTAACGGTATGAATAATGGCGTTTTACTCATTAACCACGCAATGACTAAAAAAACGCACATCTGCTGAAGCAGCAGCAACACCAGATTAAAATCGTACATACCCGCAAACCACACTTCCCTTTAAAACGCGTAACATACATTGCCTGCGTTTAACTTTCTTTGAACTCTTGCAGAAAAATGAGAATTCGTGAGTACGATCACTCAAAATCGCCTGGCAAAAATAAAATCACCCTATAGATGCACAAAAAACGGGCAAAACTACCTGGTTCGCAAAACTGCGTCTAAAGTTAAACCGGGACCTCGCGAGCAAGGGTGAGACGATGGCGCTTTACACAATTGGTGAAGTGGCGTTGCTTTGTGATATTAATCCTGTCACGTTACGCGCGTGGCAGAGGCGTTACGGATTGCTGAAACCGCAACGGACAGACGGCGGTCATCGGCTGTTCAACGATGCCGATATTGACCGGATCCGCGAGATCAAACGCTGGATCGACAACGGCGTGCAGGTCAGCAAAGTTAAAATGCTGCTCAGTAATGAAAATGTTGATGTGCAGAACGGCTGGCGCGATCAGCAAGAAACATTACTGACTTACCTGCAAAGCGGCAATCTACATAGCCTGCGAACGTGGATCAAAGAGCGCGGTCAGGATTACCCCGCCCAGACACTCACCACACATCTGTTTATTCCTCTGCGCCGACGGCTTCAGTGCCAACAACCGACTCTCCAGGCGCTGCTGGCGATCCTCGACGGCGTACTGATCAACTACATCGCCATTTGTCTGGCTTCGGCACGTAAAAAACAGGGTAAAGATGCGCTGGTGGTTGGCTGGAATATTCAGGATACCACCCGTCTGTGGCTGGAGGGCTGGATTGCCAGTCAACAAGGATGGCGCATTGATGTCCTCGCCCACTCGCTCAATCAACTACGCCCTGAACTATTCGAAGGCCGTACATTGCTGGTGTGGTGCGGTGAAAATCGAACCTCCGCCCAACAGCAACAACTCACCAGTTGGCAGGAACAAGGCCATGATATTTTCCCACTCGGCATTTAATGATTCGTTAACAAATGCGCTTTACTGTACAATCCTTTCGTTAACATAAGGAGTGCATTATGCGCATAGCTAAAATTGGGGTCATTGCCCTGTTCCTGTTTATGGCGTTAGGCGGAATTGGTGGCGTCATGCTCGCAGGTTATACCTTTATTTTGCGTGCTGGCTAAGCGCCTGCACCAGCCTTTCAAACAGGCGGTCTGCGATGATCGCCGCCAGTGCCACCAGTAACGCCCCTGGATCACATACGCGGTATTAAATCCGCTAAGCCCGATGATGATGGGCGTACCCAGCGTGCTGGCCCCTACCGTTGAGGCGATCGTCGCCGTACCAATGTTGATAATCACCGAAGTTCGCACGCCCGCCAGAATCACCGGAGCCGCCAGCGGTAGCTCGACCTTACGCAGTCGCTGACCACGACTCATTCCCATACCTTTCGCAACTTCTGTCACGCTGGCATCAATCGCTCCCAGCCCGGCAAGTGTCGCCTGCAGGACGGGCAGCACACCATAAAGGATCAAGGCGATAATCGCTGGTTGCAGACCAAAGCCTATCACCGGAACAGCAATCGCCAGCACTGCGACAGGCGGAAAAGTCTGCCCAACGGCGGCAATAGTTTCCACCAGTGGGCGAAATTCCGCGCCCCACGGGCGAGTGACTGCAATTCCGGCACCCGTGCCAATGATCACCGCAAACAAACTCGAAATTCCCACCAGCCAGAAATGAGCCAGTGCCAGAGCTGCAAAACTTTCTTGCTGATAAACGGGTCGTGGCAGTTGTGGGAACAAGGCAGCAAACAGCGGCTGGCTGTAAGGCAGCCAGAAAATCAGTGCCACAAACAAAGCAATGAGCCAGAACAGCGGATCGCGCAACATCTTCATACGCTTACGCCTCCACCAGCAGATCCTGAAAATGCAGCGTGCCGCAAGGCTGGCCCTGGATGTTCACCACCGGCAGCACCTCGCATCCCCGCGCAACAAACAGAGAGAGCGCATCGCGTAGCGTCATCTCTTCTGCCAGTGCCTCACCATCTGCTCGTTCTTCGCGACGCACGTAATCCGCCACACTACGTAACGAAAGCAGGCGCACACCCAGTTCACTACGTCCAAAAAACTGGCGGACAAAATCATTCGCCGGACGAGTCAGCATCGTCAGCGGATTGCCCTGCTGCACCACTTCACCGTGATCCATCAATACCAGATGTTCTGCCAGCCGTAGCGCCTCATCAATATCATGAGTGACCAGCACAATAGTGCGCCCCAGCAAACGGTGAATGCGCGTCATCTCTTGTTGCAACGCGCCGCGCGTTACCGGGTCCAGTGCGCCAAAAGGTTCATCCATCAGTAAGACTTGCGGATCGGCAGCCAGTGCGCGCGCCACTCCCACACGTTGCTGCTGACCACCGGAAAGCTGATGCGGATAACGCTCACGCAAATTTGACTCCAGCCCCAGCAGCGCCATTAATTCGTCGATACGATCGTCAATCCGCGCCCGCGACCATTTTTGTAATTGCGGCACGGTAGCGATGTTTTGCGCCACGCTCCAGTGGGGGAACAGGCCAATAGATTGAATGGCATAGCCCATCCGGCGGCGCAACTCCAGTACTGGCAGCGAGCGAATTTCTTCTCCGGCAAAGCGGATCACGCCGCTGTCATGCTCCACCAGGCGGTTAATCATTTTCAGAGTGGTGGATTTGCCGGAGCCTGATGTACCAATCAGCACCGAAAAACTCCCTTCCTGAAAATTGAGATTGAGATCGTTAACGGCTTTTTGTGCGCCGAACAGTTTGCTGACATGGCTAAATTCAATCATTACGTTTCACCTTCAGCAGTGCGATAAGCAAATCGAACAGCGCGTCGGTAAGCACCGCCAGAACAATTACCGGGATCACCCCCAGCAACACTAAATCAATGGCGCTGCTTAGCAGCCCCTGGAAAACCAGCGCACCAAAACCGCCTGCGCCGATTAACGCCGCAATCACCGCCATACCTACAGTTTGCACCATCACCACCCGCAGGCTGCGCAGAAATACCGGTAACGCCAGTGGTAACTGAACATGCAGGAATCGCTGCGCCCCGCTCATGCCCATCGCTCTGGCGCTCTCCAGCACATCGCGCGGGATCTGGTTCAAACCGACTACCACGCCGCGCACCAGCGGCAGCAAGGCATAGAGCACCAGCGCAATCAGTGCGGGTGTCATTCCGGTTCCTGCTATGCCGAGCGTCCCCAGCCACGGAAAGGCCGTAACCAGCGCGGCAAGCGGCGCAATCAACAGGCCAAAGAGCGCCACCGAAGGCACGGTCTGAATGACATTGAGCAGAGAAAAAATTGCCCCCTGCCGAGCAGTGGAAAAGTAGCACCAGATGCCCAACGGCACACCAATCACTAACGCAGGCAGCACCGCACCAAACAGCAACGTCAGATGTTGTGCCAGCGCGTCGTCAAACACATCCTGACGGTTGGCGTATTCTTTCATTAGTGAGAGATCGTTAAGCGTGCCGGAGTACAGCAACCACAGCGGAATAATGGCAATCTGCATATGCAACAACCAGCGCCACAGCGGATGCGTGGAGATTCGGCGGATGGCATCGCTACAGGCCAGCAATGCCAGCGCCGCAGCCAGCCAGAAACCACTGCCGAGGCTGGTACGCGCCAGCGCACTGCCATTTTGCGCCAGTTGTGTCGCCGCCTTTCCCGCGCCCCACACCAGCAATACGAAGACGAATTGCGCCAGAATGAGTGCACAAATGCTGCCTTTTTTACCGGGAATAAAACAGGCCGTCAGCCAGGCGCAACCAACGCCCACCAGCATCCAGATCGTTTGCGGCCACAGCTGCCAGAGATGACGCCCCTCACCCGAAACTAAACGATTAGGCGCGTAACTGATAAACGGCAGCGCCGCTGCGATTGCCGTCAGCAACAGCAGCAGCGCCAGAACAGGATTAATACGGAAATAAGTCACGGGAAATTACTTCGTCCACCCTTTTTGTTTCAGGTAGTCGGCAGCCACTTTTTTGGCATCCAGTCCTTCCACAGCAATGCTGGCATTCAGTTGCTGCAATGTTTTTGCATCGAGGCTGGCGAAGACTGGCTGTAGCCACTGTGCCATTTGCGGATACTCCTTCAACACCGACTCACGCACCACTGGTGCAGGCGCGTAGATAGGTTGCACACCTTGCGGATCGCTTAAGGTTTGCAGCCCCAGCGCCGCAACCGGGCCGTCGGTGCCGTAAGCCATTGCGGCATTAACACCAGAAGTTTGCTGGGCAGCGGCTTTGATCGTCACCGCCGTGTCACCACCGGCCAGTGACAGCAACTGATCCTGACCGAGCTTAAAGCCATAGGCTTTTTCAAACGCGGGTAAGGCATCGGCGCGTTCGATAAACTCTGCCGAGGCTGCCAGTTTGAAGGTGCCGCCCTCTTTCAGATAACGACTCAGGTCAGCAAGCGAAGTGAGTTTGTTTTTCTCTGCCACATCCTGACGCACGGCGATGGTCCAGGTGTTATTCGCTGGTGCGGGCGTCAGCCAGATTAACTTGTTTTGCTCTGCATCGAGTTTTTTGACTTCTCGTAACCTTGCTGCGCGTTTTTCCATGCCGCATCGTTTCATCTTTAAAGAAGAAAGCGCCATTGCCGGTATATTCCGGATAGATATCCAGTTCACCGGAAGTAATCGCCCCGCGCACCACAGGAGTCGTTCCGAGTTGCACTTTATTCACCGTCGGTACGCCGTGGCTTTCGAGTACCTGCAAGATGATGTTGCCGAGTAGCGCGCCTTCGGTATCGATTTTTGAACCGACTTTAACGGGGGAAGCCGCGTGCAGCGGCAGGCTCACGGCTGCCAACAAAACCAGTGAACCTGCCCAGACCTTTGAGAGTGGCATGATGCTTTCCTCATTCTTTTACTGTTGTTTTCAGCGAATTAAGAGAAAAGCATAGTTGATAATGACAGAGTTAGCCTGAGCGGAAGGATTCAGTTGCAGAATCAGATAAATACTTAAAGGGCATATTTTGCCCGGCGTTTCTTGCCGGATGCGGCGTAAACGCCTTATCCGGCCTACAAAGGGCGAAAATTCAGCAAGTTAAGATATGAACATCAGGCAAAGGGCGCAAACGTCGCGCCCTTACAAAAGCATTACAGCAACTCAAACTCGCCTTTCTTAACGCGTGCGGAATCAGTGCCGATAAATACATTGAACTTGCCAGGCTCGGCGTCATATTTCATCTGTTGATTCCAGAACTTCAGCGCCTCAATATCGATCGGGAAGCTGACAGTCTGAGTTTCGCCCGGTTTCAGGGTGATTTTCTCAAAGCCTTTCAGCTGTTTAACAGGGCGACTCATGGAAGCCGTCACATCCTGCAAGTACATCTGCACTACCGTGGCCCCCTCGCGCTTACCGGTGTTCGTCACCTGCACGCTGGCCGTCACTTTGCCGTCACGCTTCATGGTCGGCGCAGAAAGTTTCACATCAGAGACGGTGAAAGTGGTATAGCTCAGACCATAGCCGAACGGATAAAGCGCCCCGTTAGCTTCATCAAAATAACGCGAAGTGTATTTGTTCGGCTTGTCGGCATTATACGGACGACCGGTGTTCAGATGGCTGTAGTACACCGGGATCTGCCCGACAGAACGCGGGAAGGACATCGGCAGCTTGCCGGACGGGTTGTAATCGCCAAACAACACATCGGCAATTGCATTACCGCCTTCAGTCCCCGCAAACCAGGTTTCCAGAATCGCATCAGCCTGCTGATCTTCTTTCACCAGCGCCAGCGGACGCCCGTTCATAAGCACCAGCACCAGCGGTTTACCGGTGGCTTTCAGCGCCGCAATCAAGTCACGTTGGCTTTGCGGAATAGTGATATCGGTACGGCTGGAGGCCTCGTGCGCCATCCCCTGTGCTTCACCGACCACAGCCACCACCACATCAGATTGTTTCGCAGTCTGCACCGCTTCATCAATCATCTCTTGCGGCGAGCGCGGATCGACTTTGACCGCTTCTTCATACTGATTCAGGAAATCGATAATGCCTTTGTCACTGGTAACGTTCGCCCCTTTGGCATACAGCACTTTACCGTTTTCACCGACGGCATTTTTAATCCCGGTCAGTACGGTCACGGATTGATCGGCAACACCGGCTGCGGACCAGCTGCCCATCACGTCACGTTTACTGTCCGCCAGTGGCCCAACCACCGCAATGGTGGCCGATTTTTTCAGCGGTAACGTTTCGAGACGGTTTTTCAGCAACACCAGGCTTTCGCGCGCCACTTCACGCGCTTCTTTACGGTGCAGGCGGCTTTCGGCATTGGTATCCACCGGGTCAGACTCTTTCGGCCCCAAATGGCTGTATGGGTCGTTAAACAATCCCATATCATATTTAACGTTCAGTACATGGCGGGCAGCATCGTCCAGCTCTTCCATCGTCACTTTGCCGGATTTGATCAACCCAGGCAGATACTTCGAGTAATACTCGTCGCTCATACTCATGTTGATTCCGGATTTCAGCGCCACGCGCACCGCATCTTCCGGGTCTGCCGCCGTGCCATGTTTAATCAGCTCTTTGATTGCACCGTGATCGGAAACGGTGATGCCTTTAAAGCCCCACTGGTCGCGCAGAACATCTTTCAGCAGCCAGGAATCGGAGGTGGCTGGCGTGCCGTTCAGCGAGTTCAGCGCCACCATCACCGCGCCGCTGCCTGCGTCCAGCCCCGCTTTGTACGGCGGCATATAATCATTAAACAGGCGCTGCGGACTCATATCGACGGTGTTGTACTCTTTACCGCCTTCTACCGCGCCGTATGCGGCAAAGTGTTTGACGCTGGTCATCACCGAGTAGCGATCTGCCGGGCTTTTACCCTGCATCGCTTCCACCATGTTTTACCCATTGTTGAGGTGAGATACGTATCTTCGCCAAAACCTTCGGAAGCACGTCCCCAGCGCGGATCGCGCGAGACATCGACCATCGGTGCCCAGGTCATATTCAGGCCATCATCTGCCGCTTCATAAGCAGAGACACGTCCGACCGTTTTCACTGCATCGAGGTTAAAAGACGAGGCCAGACCGAGGCTAATCGGGAACACCGTGCGCTGACCGTGCAGCACGTCGTAAGCAAAGAAAAGAGGAATTTTCAGGCGGCTTAATTCCATCACCTGATCCTGCATGGCGCGGATATCCTGACGGGTTACGGTGTTGAAAATCGCCCCAACCTGACCGTCTTTGATCATCTCGCGGATCGCCTCTTTCGGGTTATCCGGGCCGACGCTGATTAAGCGCAGCTGACCAATTTTCTCATCAACTGTCATTTTCTTAAGCAGTTCGGTGACGAACGCATCCCGCGCTTCGGGCGTTAATGGATGGTTGCCGAATAAATCATCCGCCAGTGCTGGCTGCAGGGCCAGACTCACCGCGATTCCTACTGAACATAGCCATTTCATATGGATTTTTCTTCCTCTGTTGCCCGACGAGGCAGCGAAAATGGTGCAAAAACCGTAGTTTGCCATAAGCATGATGGAGAGAGAAAAAGAATGCTCAGTTTATTGTCTGAATTTTCAAAATATTCACTCGCTGAATTGTCATACAAGGCGCTATTCTAGTTTGTGATATTTTTTCGCCACCACAAGGAGTGGAAAATGTCTTCCATGACAACAACTGATAATAAAGCCTTTTTGAATGAACTTGCCCGTCTGGTCGGTCATTCACACCTGCTCACCGATCCCGCAAAAACGGCCCGCTATCGCAAGGCTTCCGTTCTGGTCAGGGCGACGCGCTGGCTGTCGTTTTCCCTGGCTCACTACTGGAATTGTGGCGGGTGCTGAAAGCCTGCGTCACCGCCGACAAAATTATTCTGATGCAGGCTGCCAATACAGGCCTGACCGAAGGATCGACGCCAAACGGTAACGACTATGATCGCGATATCGTGATCATCAGCACCCTGCGTCTCGACAAGCTGCACGTTCTTGGCAAGGGCGAACAGGTGCTGGCCTATCCGGGCACCACGCTCTATTCGCTGGAAAAAGCCCTCAAACCGCTGGGACGCGAACCGCACTCAGTGATTGGATCATCGTGTATAGGCGCATCGGTCATCGGCGGTATTTGTAACAACTCCGGCGGCTCGCTGGTGCAACGTGGCCCGGCGTATACCGAAATGTCGTTATTCGCGCGTATAAATGAAGACGGCAAACTGACGCTGGTGAACCATCTGGGGATTGATCTGGGCGAAACGCCGGAGCAGATCCTTAGCAAGCTGGATGATGATCGCATCAAAGATGACGATGTGCGTCACGATGGTCGTCACGCCCACGATTATGACTATGTCCACCGCGTTCGTGATATTGAAGCCGACACGCCCGCACGTTATAACGCCGATCCTGATCGGTTATTTGAATCTTCTGGTTGCGCCGGGAAGCTGGCGGTCTTTGCAGTACGTCTAGATACCTTCGAAGCGGAAAAAAATCAGCAGGTGTTTTATATCGGCACCAACCAGCCGGAAGTGCTGACCGAAATCCGCCGTCATATTCTGGCTAACTTCGAAAATCTGCCGGTTGCCGGGGAATATATGCACCGGGATATCTACGATATTGCGGAAAAATACGGCAAAGACACCTTCCTGATGATTGATAAGTTAGGCACCGACAAGATGCCGTTCTTCTTTAATCTCAAGGGACGCACCGATGCGATGCTGGAGAAAGTGAAATTCTTCCGTCCGCATTTTACTGACCGTGCGATGCAAAAATTCGGTCACCTGTTCCCCAGCCATTTACCGCCGCGCATGAAAAACTGGCGCGATAAATACGAGCATCATCTGCTGTTAAAAATGGCGGGCGATGGCGTCGGTGAAGCCAAATCGTGGCTGGTAGATTATTTCAAACAGGCCGAAGGCGATTTCTTTGTCTGTACGCCGGAGGAAGGCAGCAAAGCGTTTTTACACCGTTTCGCCGCTGCGGGCGCAGCAATTCGTTATCAGGCGGTGCATTCCGATGAAGTCGAAGACATTCTGGCGTTGGATATCGCTCTGCGGCGTAACGACACCGAGTGGTATGAGCATTTACCGCCGGAGATCGACAGCCAGCTGGTGCACAAGCTCTATTACGGCCATTTTATGTGCTATGTCTTCCATCAGGATTACATAGTGAAAAAAGGCGTGGATGTGCATGCGTTGAAAGAACAGATGCTGGAACTGCTACAGCAGCGTGGCGCGCAATACCCTGCCGAGCATAACGTCGGTCATTTGTATAAAGCACCGGAGACGTTGCAGAAGTTTTATCGCGAGAACGATCCGACCAACAGTATGGAATCCGGGGATCGGTGAAAACCAAGTAAGCGGAAAAACTGGACAGGAAGTGGAGTAAAAATTACGGATGGCATAGTATCGCCATCCGTCATTCACTTAATCGTTCTGTGCCGTCTGCCCCGCCGCCGCCATTTGGGCGGCTTTTTGTTTTTTATAGCTCAACGCTGCTGCTGGAACAGGCATCACTTTACCGGTTTCAATCCAGGTACGCAGGCGGCTGGCATCGGCAAAATGGGTATATTTGCCAAACGCATCCATCACTACCAGCGCCACCGGTTTATTATTGATAACCGTGCGCATCACCAGACAATGGCCCGCCGCATTGGTAAAACCGGTTTTGGTTAACTGAATATTCCAGTTATCGCGATACACCAGATGGTTAGTATTGCGGAACGGCAGCGTATACGTCGGGTTAGAGAAGGTTGCCATATCTTCCCGGGTAGTACTTAACTGCCCGATCAACGGATATTGTTTGCTGGCAATGAGCAGTTTGGTTAAGTCACGGGCAGTTGAAACGTTATGCACCGACAATCCGGTAGGTTCAACAAAGCGCGTGTTGTTCATTCCGAGCGATTTCGCTTTCGCATTCATTGCCTTAATAAAGGCTTTGTAACCACCGGGATAATGGTGCGCAAGGCTTGCCGCCGCGCGGTTTTCTGAAGACATCAGCGCCAGCAACAGCATATCTTTACGGTTGATTTCGCTATTCAGTCGTACGCGCGAATAGACCCCTTTCATCTCCGGCGTCTGGCTGATATCCACTTTTAGTTTTTCATCCAGCGGCAGTCGTGCATCCAGCACGACCATCGCAGTCATTAATTTGCTGATAGACGCAATCGGACGCACCAGATCCGGGTGGTTCGAATAGATCACTTTGTTGGTATTCAGATCAACAATCATCGCGCTACCGGAGGCAATTTCCGGTTGTGAAGCGTGGTAGCGGCTGCCGTTTTCGCAACGGCCTGCGGTGCAAAAGGCACAGCCAGCATCAGGGCCAGGCTAAATAAAGAAACTCGAAATTTCGGCATGATGAGCATTCAGATAGTGGTTCACGCGCACGGGTTGCGCACCGCCGGAGTAAGGATTTACTGAGGTAGCGACGCATCATAACGAGCAAAAAAGTGCGATCGTCAAAGGAGAATCGTGAGGAAATGCTGCATTGCTGACATTTACGCCAGCAATGCAACGTCAAAGAACTTTCTAGAACAAACGATAACCGTAGCCCCATAGTATAACGGTAAGGGCGAGCAGCACTTCCAGTACCAGCACGCCAATCGCCAGCGTCGAACTGGAGAAGCTAAGGCCTTCCTCTTTGTTGATATTCAGGAAGCTCGGAATACCGAGATAAAGCAGGTAGCCGGTGTAAAACAGCGCCACCGTGCCGACCAGCGCACACAACCAGACCAGCGGATAAAGCGCCACCAGACCGCTTAAAAACAGCGGAGTTGCAACGTAGCCCGCGAAGACCATGCAGTGCGCAAGTGACGGACGCTGCGGGTAATTGCGCGCCATCCACCAGATGACCCGCCCCATCACCGCGACCCCAGCCAGCATAACGCCGTAAAACAAGACAGCCAGCGCCAGTCCGGTAAACCAGGATAACTTCAGGATAGTGCCATCGCCAAAATTCCAGCCAATCTGTGTAGTGCCAATGAAGGCGCAAATCACCGGAATCGCCGCCATCAGCAAAACGTGGTGGGTGTAATGGTGAGAAATCGTTTCGTTTTCGCGATTAATCACCTGCATTTCACGATCGGGATGGGAAAACAGTCCCCAGACATGGCTCATACCGCCCCCTTGTTGTGAGTTCATGAACCTGACAGTTCAAGTATAAGTCAGCTTGTGATTATTTTTTGTTCGCCCATGTAATTGTCACTGTCTGATGAACGTCCTTTTTCAGCGTGAATGATTCACAGGGTGTATGCTTACTGGCAACCAAAGGGAGACAGACTGGCCTATGGATCTCAATACACTTATCTCACAATATGGTTATGCCGCGCTGGTGATCGGTAGCCTGGCGGAAGGTGAAACCGTGACTTTGCTGGGAGGCGTTGCGGCGCATCAGGGGCTATTAAAGTTCCCGCTGGTGGTACTTTCTGTGGCGCTTGGCGGCATGATTGGCGACCAGGTGCTCTATCTGTGCGGGCGGCGGTTTGGCGGCAAGCTGTTACGCCGTTTCTCGAAATATCAGGATAAAATTGAGCGGGCGCAGAAACTTATCCAACGCCATCCGTATCTGTTTGTCATTGGTACGCGCTTTATGTATGGCTTTCGGGTGATTGGCCCGACGCTGATTGGTGCCAGCCAGCTGCCGCCGAAAATCTTTCTGCCGCTGAATATTCTCGGCGCATTTGCCTGGGCGTTGATTTTTACCACTATTGGTTACGCTGGTGGTCAGGTGATTGCGCCGTGGTTGCACAATCTCGACCAGCATTTGAAGCACTGGGTCTGGTTGATTCTGGTCGTGGTTCTGGTGGTGGGCGTGCGCTGGTGGCTGAAACGGCGCGGGAAGAAAAAGCCGGATCATCAGGCGTAAAACCATTGCCTGGGTAAGGCGTTCGCGCCGCATCGACATCCGGTGCACCATGCCTGATGCGACGCTTGTGCGTCTTATCATGCCTACCAAAATTTTACCCATTGAAATAACCACGCACCTCACTGCGCTATTCTGGGTTGAACTGCGGATTCGCCAACATAAAGCCGCCATCCACTATCAACGACTGCCCGGTGGTGTAATTTGCGCCCTCTGAGCACAGCCACGCTACCAGGCTGGCAATCTCATGCGTTGCGCCAAAAACGCCGCAGAGGAATCGAAGGCTCCGCGTCGGGCTTCACGTCGCTGTCATCCATGCCATTCATTGGCGTGGCGATCGCCCCAGGCGCGACTGCGTTCACCAAAATCTTATGCCTGACCAGCTCCAGCGCCATCGTTTTGGTTAACCCGCCGAGCGCATGTTTAGCGGCTGTGTAAGCGCTGGCATCCGGCAGCGGCGTATGTTCATGTACCGACGTAATGTTGATGATGCGACCGCCCTGCCTTGTTTCACCATCTGGCGGGCCGCAATTTGTGAGCATAAAAATGCACCATCGACATCAACGGTAAAAATCTTGCGCCACTCATCGAAAGCCATATCAAGAAACGGCGCTTTGGTCATTGCGCCCGCATTATTCACCAGCACATCAATACGCCCCAGCCGTTGAATGAGTTTCTCCAGCGCCTGCGCACCTTCTGGCAGTTTACCGAGATCCAGCTGCACGATCTCCGCACGTACGCCGTGGCTAACTACCTCACGCGCGGTATCTTTTGCCCCTTCTTCATCTGAGTGCCAGGTAATGCCAATATCAAACCCCTGCTGCGCCAGTAATAACGCGCACTCTTTGCCGATCCCCGAATCGGAGGCGGTAATAATCGCAACCTGTGCCATCGAGTTCTCCACTTAACGCTGAATAAACGTTAAGTATAGAAGGCGCATATCATCAGCGTTTGTAACCCCCGCCCAACGCACCAGTGAGTTGAATGGAAGCATCCAGCCGCTGCCCTTGCAATAACAGGCCATTGGCCCGCTCACGCAGCGCCGGGATTCTGGCTTCGCTGACCCGGGAACCAGCAATGAGGCCCGCGTTAAAGCGGGCCTGCGCAAGACCTACTACACGCAAGGCATCGCGCTCAATTTGCGCCTGATGCTGGTTTTTCTCCGCCAGTGTCTGAACCTGACTGGCTGCCCGCGCCACGTCATTCACCGCTTCAACCACCGCTTTGTTGTAGCTGGCGATAGACAAGTTGCTTTCGGCTTTTGCGATATCGAGGTTGGCGTTAAGACGACCACTATCGAAAATGGGTAGCGTCAGGCCTGCCGTAACGCCCATTTGCTGCGCGGAATGACGGAACAGATCGCTTAAGTGCAACGCATCCTGTTGCAGGAAGGCCATCAGTTGATGTCAGGATAAAATGCCGCTTTTGCCGCATCAATGGTGCTTAGCGATGACTCAACGTACCAGTGCGCCGCCTGCAAATCTGCCCGCCGGGCCAGTAAGGAGTACCCCAGTTCATCAGGAAGCTGGCTTGCCACTTTCGGCAACGCGACCGGTTTAAGCTTCAATGACTTTTGTCTGGTTATTTGTAAGTGCGCTTAACCGTGCCTCAATAATTTTCATTTTCCCCGCGACATCGTTGAGCTGCTGCCGGGTTTTGCTGGCATTAATATCGGTTTCCACACCTTCAACTGAAGAAGTAATCCCGTTCTGATATAGCTGGCGATCGGTCGCGATAATGGTGTTCTGCTCTTTTTCTATTTGCTGCAAGACCGTGTTTAACGCCGCCTGGGTTTGCCACTCCCAGTACAGGCGGGCTACGCTGCCAGCCAGCAATTGGCGGGTTTGCTCGCGTTCCGCCGCCCGTGCTTTAACCGTACCCAGGCGGGCAGTAACCTCCGCCCGATTCTTTCCCCAGATATCGAGATGCCAGCCCGCCGTTAAGCCAAAAGTTCCGTTGGTGTACCACGGACCGGTCGTACCTGCGGCCGGATCGTTCAGAGCAAACGGCCCCATTAAGCCTTCTGCCGACATTTTTTGCCGCTCCATATCCGCAGAAAAGTCGATCTGCGGACCATCCTGAGTAGCAATTGCCTTCGCCTGGGCTTCAGCTAGCTGAATGCGCTGTTCAGCCACCTGCATATCCGGTGCGTTCTGTAGTGCATTGTTAATTAAGGAAGTGAGTTGATTATCGTGATACTCCAGCCACCATTGGCTGTCTGGCCAACCATTTTTCAGCGCCGTGGGTAATGCGGTGTCAACTTGTACAGCAGGCGTTTGCTGGCTTAACGCCTGGCGGGTTTCATGCATAGGTGCACACCCGGCCAGCATCAGTAACAGCGGAAAACAGGCGATGGCTGGATAAAAGGAATCACGATTCATGGGGGAATAATCAGGTAAGAAAAGGTGCGCGGAGATTACTGTGTGTTGCGATATATTTTTTAGTTTCGCGTGGCAATACATCAGTAGCAATAAAACGACATATCCAGAAAAATATAGACTAAGTAGGTAATGACTCCAACTTATTGATAGTGTTTTATGTTCAGATAATGCCCGATGACTTTGTCATGCAGCTCCACCGATTTTGAGAACGACAGCGACTTCCGTCCCAGCCGTGCCAGGTGCTGCCTCAGA
>ENA-OQIG01000703-OQIG01000703.1-human-gut-metagenome-genome-assembly--contig:-NODE-703-length-17924-cov-4.732595_pt1 | contig 17924 bp, 12 predicted proteins | sample MGYA00242576_ERZ504741 | MGnify/ENA primary metagenome ERZ504741 (study PRJEB26092, sample SAMD00036436) | human gut metagenome | host: Homo sapiens | study: EMG produced TPA metagenomics assembly of... | reverse complement strand
CTGGATAAAATGGTCATGCGGCTTTATGAGGATATGATTGCAGGGCGTATCAGTGAGCAGAATTTCAACACCATGCTGGAAAAGACACAGACCGAGCAGACGGAGCTTAAAACAAAAGTGTCCGAGGCAGAAAGCGGCTGTCCGATGAAGTCCAGCTTGCCAATGACGCAAAACAATGGGTGGAAGCCATTCAGGAATACGCCAACATCACAGAGCTGGACGCAGCCACCCTCAACCGCTTAATCAAAGAAATCGTCGTGCATGAGCGCATTGACGAAGATAAAACAAGACACATTTCTATCGAAATTCATTTTAATCTCAAACCCATCCCGGAGGTGGAACAGGTCACTGCCTGACCTGTCCCGCCGGGACGGTTCTCTTAAAAAATACCATATAGATTTTTTGTACGCCGCCGCCCGCCATCGAGCAGAGTTTTACACCTAATTGGGGATAAAACAGCTGATGGCGGGAGGCGGTGTTGTTTTGATCGGCACCCAGCTTGTACCGTTACTTTCCGGTTTGTTTAGCTGAGAAACTTAGGAGGGAGATGACTCATGGATCGGATATTTGAAGCGATTGAAGAATGGATGAGGAATCTTCTGACAGGCATGGTAAGTTCCAACCTGACAACAATGTATACCGATGTCAATGAAAAGACCGGTCAGATTGCTGCTCAGGTTGGGCAGACACCGCAGGGCTGGAATGGGAACATTTTCAGCATGATACAAAATCTTTCCGATTCGGTCATTGTACCGATTGCCGGTATGATTATTACCTTTGTGCTTTGTTATGAGCTGATTTCCATGTTAACAGAGAAGAACAATATGCATGACATTGATACATGGATGTTCTTTAAATATTTTTTCAAGATGTGGGTGGCAGTCTGGATCGTCAGCCATACATTTACGATTACCATGGCGGTATTTGATGTCGGGCAGTCAGTAGTGAGCCGGGCCGCTGGTGTCATCAGTTCCGATACAGCGATCAATATAGATACGATGATTACCACGATGGAAACGGCAATGGAATCTATGGAAATCGGTGAACTTGTCATACTGGCACTGGAAACGATGCTTGTGAGCCTGTGTATGAAGGTTATCTCAGTCTTTATTACAGTGATTTTGTATGGGCGTATGATTGAAATCTATCTCTATTCGTCCGTTGGAGCTATTCCATTTGCAACCATGTCTAACCGGGAATGGGGGCAGATTGGAAACAACTATCTTCGTGGATTGTTTGCACTGGCATTTCAGGGATTCTTTATGATGGTCTGCGTAGGAATTTACGCAGTCTTAGTAGCGAATATCCAGATGTCCGATAACATACATTCTGCATTGTTCGGCGTGATGGCATACACGGTGATCCTTTGTTTCAGTTTGATGAAAACAGGAAACTTTGCCCGTAGTATCTTCAACGCTCACTAAGAAAGGGGGAATTGGCAATGGCATTTGTATCAGTACCTAAAGACTTAACCAAGGTCAAAAATAAGATCATCTTCAACCTGACGAAACGGCAGCTGATCTGCTTTGGGATTGCGGCGGCGGTAGGGCTTCCGTTTTATTTCTTAAGCAGGGGAATCATTGGTTCCAGTAACGCAGCGACCGGGATGTGCCTTCTGATGCTTCCGGCATTTTTATTTGCCATGTATGAGAAAGATGGACTTCCGTTAGAAAAGGTCTTAAAAAATATGATCACCGTAAAATTTATCCGTCCTCCGGTACGCAAGTACCAGATGGAAAATATGTATGAGAAAAAATATACCGTGGTCAGAAAAAAGAAAGGGGGAACGAAGGGTGTTAAAAAGAAAAAACGATAGACAGCCGCCACAGAGCTTAGACGAATTATATCCGGATGATTACTGGCTGGATGAGGAGGATGGAGAAGAAGAACTTCCAGACCCCGTAATGAAAAGAAAACCAGTAAGCGGCAGGCTGCACGATGAGCCGATGGTGACAGGATATGAAGCACTGGAACGCCAAAGAGGTGTCCGCAGACCGAACCGGAAACTGACACGCAGGGAAAAGAAAGCCCTCAAAAGGGCACAGAAATATGAAGAAAAACTGCATAAGGAACATGAAAAAGCGGATAAGAAAAATGCGAAAAAGGAAGCAAAACTGGCAGCCAAAGCAGAAAAGCAGGCAGTGCGTGACGCAAAGAAAAATGCGAAGAAGAAAAAGAGCAGACCTGCCGCAGCACCACCGGGGCAGCGTCCGGCAGGAAAAGCGGTTTCCGGAACAAAAGGCAGTGGTACAGGAAAGAAAACACCGGATAGTGCCAGAGATAAGAGGATCACTGCACAGCAGTCAATTCCGTATCATGAGATGGGAAGGGACGGTATCTGCCGGGTGCAGGACAAGTTCTATTCCAAGGCAATCCGTTTTTATGACATCAACTATCAGCTGGCACAGAATGAAGATAAGAACGCCATCTTTGAAAACTGGTGTGATTTCCTGAATTACTTTGACAGCACAATCCATTTTCAGCTGTCCTTTATCAACCAGCACAGCAACATGGCAGAGTATGAGAAGGTCATCCATATCAATCCGCAGGAGGATGAATTTGATGATCTGCGTATGGAGTTTGCCCAGATGCTCAATAACCAGCTGGCAAAAGGAAATAACGGACTGATGCGTACCAAATATATCACGTTTGGGATTGAAGCGGAGAATATCCGGGAAGCACGACCAAAACTGGAACGTATTGAGTCGGATATTCTGAATAATTTTAAGATTCTTGGGGTATCTGCCTATCCACTGAATGGGGAGGAACGGTTACAGATCATGTATGAAACCTTTAACCAGGACAGCAAAGTTCCGTTCCATTTCTCCTATGATGATGTGCTTCGGACAGGGCTTAGCACCAAGGATTATGTCGCACCGACCAGTTTTGTATTTAAGAATGGAAAAGATTTTGAGATGGGAGGCACGATGGGAGCTGTTTCCTATTTACAGATCCTTGCACCGGAACTTACCGACAAGATGCTGGCAGAGTTTCTGGAAATGGACAGTAACCTTATGGTGAATTTCCATATCCAGTCCATCGACCAGATGAAGGCAATCAAACTGGTAAAAAGCAAGGTGACGGATATTAACCGTATGAAGATCGAGGAACAGAAAAAAGCAGTCCGGGCAGGCTATGACATGGACATTATTCCTTCGGACTTAAATACATACGGTGGGGAAGCAAAAAGGCTTCTGGAAGATCTGCAGTCCAGAAATGAGCGAATGTTCCTTGTGACAGCATTGTTCTTAAATACCGCACCGACCAAACAGGAACTGGAAAATGTGGTGTTCCAGACTGCCGGTATCGCACAGAAATATAACTGTGCATTGAAGCGGCTGGATTACCAGCAAGAGCCGGGACTGATGAGCTGTCTGCCGCTTGCGATGAACTTCGTACCGATCAAGCGGGCACTGACAACGACATCCACGGCAATCTTTGTCCCGTTTACTACACAGGAATTATTTATGGCTGGGGAATCTATTTATTATGGATTAAATGCCCTGTCCAATAACCTTATCATGGCAGACAGGAAGAAACTGAAGAACCCGAACGGACTGATTCTTGGTACACCGGGTTCCGGTAAGTCGTTTGCGGCAAAGCGAGAGATTGCAAACGCATTTATCGTGACGAAAGATGACATTATCGTCTGTGACCCGGAAGGGGAATATTATCCGTTAGTCCGGGCATTTCATGGACAGGTGATCCGTATTTCCCCGACCAGCCACGATTATATCAATCCGATGGATATTAACCTGGATTACGCTGACGATGATGACCCGCTTTCCCTAAAATCAGACTTCATCCTGTCTCTTTGTGAGCTGGTAGTTGGCGGAAAGAACGGGCTGGAGCCGGTTGAAAAGACTGTCATTGACCGATGCGTAAGACTGGTCTATCAGGATTTCCTTTCTGACCCGGTACCGGAAAAAATGCCTATTTTAGAGGATTTATATAATCTTCTCCGTAGTCAGAAAGAGCAGGAAGCACAGCGTCTGGCAACGGCACTTGAGATCTACGTCAATGGTTCCTTAAAAGTGTTTAACCATAGAACCAACGTGGAACTGAGTAACCGTATCGTATGTTTTGACATTAAGGATCTGGGAAAACAGCTGAAAAAACTGGGGATGCTGATCGTACAGGACCAGGTGTGGAACAGGGTAACGATCAACCGTTCTGCAAATAAGAGTACCAGATATTATATTGATGAGTTCCATCTGCTTTTAAAAGAGGAGCAGACGGCAGCATACAGTGTGGAGATCTGGAAGCGATTCCGTAAATGGGGTGGTATCCCTACGGGTATCACACAGAATGTAAAAGACCTGTTAGCCAGCCGGGAGATTGAGAACATCTTTGAAAACTCTGACTTTATTCTGATGCTCAATCAGGCATCTGGTGACAGACAGATCCTTGCAAGGCAGCTCAACATTTCCCCACACCAGCTTTCTTATGTAACGAACAGCGGGGAAGGTGAGGGACTGGTCTTTTATGGCAGTACCATTATCCCGTTCAAGGATAAGTTTGATAATTCCCTGATGCTGTATGCCCTGATGACTTCTAAGCCGGATGAGGTGGAAAAGCGTAAGAAACTTGGTATCGGGGAACGGGACGATTAAAGAAATAAACGAAACAAAATAAAACAGAGTAGAGGATGAGCCGGAGGAATACTTCCGGCAATTTTTCTGCCCGGAAATCATGGAGGATTACAAGATGGAAGATTACAGAAACATGGAGAGATGCAGCGGTGAACCTTGCTGCATATTTGCAGAAAGAATCTGTGCAGACAATGAAAAGGAGATTTTGAAAATGGAAAAGGACACAAAGGAAAAAGTAACGGCTGATGAAATGATGGATGATCTTATTTATCTGGCGGAACTGATTGATTTCATGGGAATTACATCTTGTCTGGCTGTAAGGGGAACTTTAAGTGAGCGAATGACAGACAAGCTGACGGATTCCATTGCAGGGATGGCAGATGAAGTGTTGGAGAAATGGGAGGACTATCAGGATAAGACAGAGTAACTGGGACAAAGCAGTAAAGGGGATGGTCAAAGTTGCAGGAGCATGAGTATAAGGCGAGAGATAAAACCGTCCAGAAGATGAGCCGGGATGGTCTGCGAGAAGAAAATCTCCGGAACAAGGAAGAAAAAAGGATCACCGGACGGGATACAGATACCGAGATTTCCCGCAGTGAAAAGAAAGAAGAACTGGATTTCAGTAAACGCAGACAGGAACGGCTGAAAGAAGAACGGGAAATGGAGCAGCCGGAGCAGAGTTCCAGAAAACCCAGATATAGCAGGGAACATGTATCCGACCAGAATATAAAACCAGATATGGATGAAGAGGTAGAACCAGAGGGAGATGTTTCTGTTGAAAATGGGGAAAATCCAAAATCTGCCTTTCGTACAGAGAGTATCCGTGGACAGCCAAGGAGGGGAACGGGCATATCTGGAGACAGTTGCAGACAGCCGAGACCTTCGGAAGAAAAAGATGGTCAGGGATTATGCTGCAAAGGAAAGGCGGAAGGAAAAGAAGGCTTCCAGAGAAGAAAAAGCAGCCAAGAGAGAATCTGCCCGTTACCGGGAAACTTCCGAAGTGATGGAAGATTCCCTGGATAAGTTCCACGAGGAGATCAAAGGCAAGTCCAAAAGGGAACGGGTGCTGAAGGAACAGCGGAAAAAAGTTTCCCGTCTGTCTTTTGGTGATGAGGGTGACGGCATGGTACATGGTGCCGGGATCGGTATCCGGAATCCGGCATCGGCAATCAAAGATGCGGCAGTCACAGCAGCACACTGGAAAACGCACGAAGAAGAGGATGAAAATGCGGCAGTGGAAGGGGCACACCGGGCAGAGCTTGTCGGGGAAAGCCTTGCAAGGAAATCCATCTACATGCGGGAACGGCTGAAAGGGCGAAGGGAAGAATCCAGGAGATTAAAAGAAAGCGTCCTGGATGAAGCAGAAAGGAGCAGGCTGATATTTGAGACTGCCTATGGAAATGAAGCGAAGGACGCAGTGAAAAGAGAAGCAGAGAAGAAAAAGAAATCTGCCTGCAGAAACTCTTTCAGAAGAAGCGTTACCAGAAGCAGTATCAGGCAGCCAGACAGAGTAAAAAAGTAAAGGATGCAGCGATCACTTCCGCACAGAAGTTTACGGAAAAAGCGAAAGATGCCGTCAAGATGGTGGCGGCACAGAACCGGGGGATTTTTGCCACGGTAGCTGTCTTTGCTCTGATCTTTGTGCTGATCGCAGCCAGTTTTACCAGCTGTACGGCATCTTTGCAGGGAGCTTCTTCAGCAATCATCTCTACCAGCTATTCCAGTACGGATGAAGATATTTATGCCGCTGAAAATGCGTACCGTGCCTTGGAAGAAGCACTGAATACACAGATCAATCAGATGGAATCCACCCATCCGGATTATGACGAATACCGGTACCAGATTGATGAGATCGGTCATAACCCATATCAGTTGATCTCTTATCTTACGGTAAAATACGGCGGCTTCACTTACGATGAAGTGGCAGAGGAGATTAAGGAGATCTTCCGACAGCAGTATGGAATCACCACAGACTCTACCAGAGAAACAGTTACAGAAACCAAGACTGTCCGGGTAGGGGAGTCCTTGGGACTGGTTGTGACAAGTGGGTACTGTAACTGCCCGATCTGCTGTGGCCAGTGGAGTGGCGGACCGACAGCCAGTGGGGCAATGCCGACAGCAAACCATACGATTGCCGTGGATGCGGCGAATCCATTTGTGCCGATCGGGACCCATGTAGTCATGAACGGTGTGGAATATGTAGTAGAAGATACCGGAGCGTTCGCAAGATATGGGGTACAGTTCGATGTTTACTATGACAATCATGCGGCGGCATCCGCACATGGACACCAGACATGGGAAGCCTACATAGCAGACAGCAATGGAAACCAGGAAGTGCAGGTCACGACTACAAAAGAGGTGAACCGTCTGGATGTGACGATGACAAACCACATCCTGGATGCCGTGTTAAGGAGCCGTATGACAGAGGAAGAACAGGAACGCTACGATGCGTATAACAAATATTACGGCAACCGTGATTATCTGTTTGATCTAAACAGCATACCCACCGGAAGCAGTGGATTTGGTTATGACATACCGGCAGATGCTTTATCTGATCCACAGTTTGCAAAAATGATACAGGAAGCAGAAAAATATCTGGGTGTTCCATATGTATGGGGCGGTTATTCCCCAAGTGGTTTTGACTGTTCCGGTTTTGTGAGCTGGGTTATCAATAACTGTGGAAATGGATGGAATGTCGGAAGATGTACTGCAGATGAGCTGCGGTCACACTGTTCGCAGGTATCTCTATCGGAGCAAAGCCGGGAGATCTGATCTTCTTCCAGGGAACCTATGACACACCGGGAGCAAGCCATGTGGGAATCTATGTCGGCAATAACATGATGATCCACTGTGGCAAGCCTGTCCAGTATACCAGCATTGCAAGTGCTTACTGGCAGGAACATTTTATGGCATTTGGTCGTCTGCATTAAAGGAGGTGACAGGCAGATGAACATGAAATTAAAAAAACTTCTGAATGATATTCAGAAAACGGAGGATAAGATTGCTGAATTACAGGAACACCTGAAGCGGCAGAATACATTGAGACAGCAGATGGAAGATATAGAGATCGTTAAGTCGTTCCGTTCCATGAAGCTGGACAGCCGCAGCCTGCTTGTCCTGCTTGACGGGATTCAGAAAGGAACCGTTACGATCCAGATGGATGAGGACGGTGGTATCACGGTGGAGGATGCAAAAGCTCCGCAGAAAAAGGAAAACAACGCAGAAGTTCACAGACCACCTGTTGGTCAGATGACAGAAAGAGAGGTTTTAGACGATGAGGAATAAAGTGCTAAAGAAACTGCTTATGATTGCCATGGCAGTCACCATGATCTCCGGGACATCCATTGCTACGGTTTATGCAAATGCAAACCCACCGGCAGAGGAGACAACGACACAGGTAGTAGAAGAAACGGCAACAGAATCAACAGAAGATACGGAGAAGAAAGAGGATACCGGAAGGGTCACCGGGGAAGGGGATAATTCTGCTTTTTCTACTCCGGGAAATGCCCAGCTGGTGGATGATAAGGAAAATGATGATACGAAACAGTTCCTTACCATCCAGACCAAGAAGGGAAATACATTTTACATGGTCATTGACCGTTCCAGCAATACAGAAAATGTATATATGATGTCCCTGGTCGATGAGAATGACCTGGCAGAATTTCTGGATGAGACAGAAAAGAGCAAAGAAACCGAAGAATCAACCGTAGTGATCCCGGAAACCACACCGGAAACTACCCCGGTAGCAGAGGAGGAAACCGGAGTGAAGAAAGAAGAAAAGACAGGAATGAATGTAAAAGGACTTGGAGCAATCGTACTTGCAGCGATTCTTGGAGTGGCAGGTATCGCCGTTTATAAAAAGCATGGACGTGGCAAAGAGGATGACTATGTAAGCGAACAGCTGGAGTTCTCTGACGGACCGTATGTAAATGAAGAAGAGGATGAGGAAGAAGAATAAACTTCCATCTCCAAAGAAGCAACCAAAATAAGGACAGGGGCAGCCAGAGCAGTTTGGCTGCCCTTTTTTCAGAAAGGACAAAAAAAGCGTATGTCAAAATTTTTAGTGATCGCAGAGAAACCAAGTGTGGCACAGAGTTATGCCAAAAATCTGTCAGCTTATAAAAAAGAGGACGGATATTTAGAAGGGGAGAGCTGTATTATCAGCTGGTGCCTTGGGCATCTGGCAGAGTATGCACAGCCGGAGGAATATGACCCGAAATATGGGAAATGGCAGTTTGATGACCTTCCGATTCTCCCGCAGGTCTGGAAGTTGAAAGTTTCCAGAGATAAGAAGAAACAGTTTGATGTGTTAAAAAGCCTGATGAACCGGGCAGATGTGGACTATCTGGTAAATGGCTGTGATGCAGGAAGGGAAGGGGAACTGATCTTCCAGAGAGTGTATGACCTTGCCGGATGCAGGAAACCGGTGAAGCGTTTATGGATCAGTTCCATGGAAGATACGGCAATCCGGACAGGTTTTCAGACAATGAAAGGAGCAGAGGAATACCGGAATATCTGCATGGCTGCGGTATGCAGGGCACAGGCAGACTGGCTGATCGGAATGAACGGAACCAGGGCATATACGACCTGTTATTTTAAACGTCTGGTTGTGGGCAGGGTGCAGACGCCAACGCTTGCCATGCTTGCGGAACGTCAGGATAAGATTGAGCATTTTCAGAAAGAAGCCTTTTATAAAGTAGCACTGACAGACGGAAGGCTTACGGTAGTTTCTGAAAATATTGCAAATGAGGAAGCAGCCGATCTCCTTGCTTCCTTATGTATGAATTCGGAAGCAGTGATTACACAGGTAAAGAGGGAACAAAAGAAAGCGTTTCCTCCCAAACTTTATGATTTGACCAGTCTGCAAAGGGAAGCAAACCGTTACTTTGGCTATACGGCAAAGAAAACACTGGATATGCTGCAGGAATTATATGAAGAAAAGCTGGTCACTTATCCAAGAACGGACAGCCAGTTCGTGACGGAGGATATGAGGGATACCGTAGAGGAACTGGTAGGGAAAATGCCAGTCTTACTTCCGTTCTTGGATTATGGACAGCTGGGACATAACATCACCAGAGTGATTAACAATGCAAAAGTATCCGACCATCATGCGATTCTTCCAACAAAAGAAGCCGTAGAAAAAGGAATCTCTGATCTGACAGCGGACAAAAAGAACCTGATGATGCTGGTCTGCCAGCAGCTGGTGCAGGCAACAGGGGAAGAGTATCAGTATGAGCAGACGGATATTACGGTCAAATGTCAGGGACATGATTTTACCGCCAGAGGAAAAGTGCCGGTGCAGATGGGATTTAAAGCGGCGGGGAATGCCTTTAAGAACCAGTGCGTGAAAGCCAAGCCGGAAGAAGAAACGGAAAAAGAAACTTCCATTCCATATGGATATGAAGAAGGAATGACGCTTTCTCCGGTAAAGGCAGAAAAGACAGTGCATTTTACTTCCCCGCCAAAACCATTCAATGAAGATACCCTCCTTGCCGCTATGGAAACCGCAGGGAATAAAGACTTTGATTCGGAGACAGAGAAGAAAGGACTGGGGACTCCGGCAACCAGGGCAGGTATCATTGAAAAACTGGTTTCTTCCGGCTATGCAGTCAGAAAAGGAAAGCAGATCTTGCCAAGCACAGAGGGCAGGGAACTGGTGAATGTCATGCCGGCTTATCTGAAATCTGCCGCAATGACTGCCGAATGGGAAAATCAGCTTTTAATGATGGAAAAAGGGCAGATCACCGATACACAGTTTATGGGTGAGATCACTTCTTTAGTCGGTAAGATTCTTTCTGTGTGCAGGGAAATACCGGAAACGGAAAGGAGAAGGTTCCAGAAAGCAAGGGAAGTGATTGGTAAGTGTCCGGTCTGCGGCTCTGATGTCTACGAAGGAAAGCAGAATTTTTACTGCTCCAACAGGCAGTGTGATTTTGCCCTTTGGAAAGAAAACCGTTTCTTAGGAAGCATGGAGAAAACACTGGATAAAAAGATGGCAGTGGAGCTTCTTGATAAAGCCTGCACCCATGTAAAAGGGCTGTATTCCAGAAAAAAAGATATAAAGTTTGACGCAGACCTTTTACTGACACTGGAGGACGGAAAGCCAAGGTTCCATCTGGAATTTCCAAAGAAGAAATAAGGCAAGGAGGTAGGCAGTATGTCGAAATTACAGGACATCCGGGAACTGGCACAGGAACATGCGACATCGGTGAGCAGTTCGCCAAGGGACTGGATGGGTTATATGGATACCGCAGCGAGACTATACCGGTATCCTTTTACAGACCAGTTACTGATCCACGCACAGCATCCACAGGCAACCGCCTGTGCGTCCCTGGAACTGTGGAATGAGAAGATGTTCCGCTGGGTAAACCGGGGAGCTAGGGGAATCGCCCTGCTTGACGAGAATGGTCATAATACCAGACTCCGGTATGTGTTTGATATTTCAGATACGCACATGGTGGCAGGCGGAAGAAGCCCTTACCTGTGGCAGATGCAGGAACATCAGCAGGAAGAGATTCTTACCCATCTGGCAGAAGCGTATGGTCTGGAAGAAAAAGATACAGGGACTTTATCGGATGCGTTGATGGCGGTTGCAAGGGAAATGGTCGCAGACAGTCTGGAAGAATATCTGGACGGCTTGGAATATGCAGCGGAAGGAACGTATCTGGAAGATCTGGATGAAGTTACGGTCCGCAGTGATTTCCGCCAGCTTGCAACGGACAGTGTATATTACATGCTTTGCAGACGGTGTGGTCTGGAACCGATGGAGCTTCTGGAAGAAGAGGATTTTATGCATATTACCGATTATAACCGGCTGTCTGTACTGACCTTTCTTGGAAATGCAGCAAGCCAGATCAGTGAGAGTGTTCTGATTGACATTGGAAGGACGGTACATAAAATTTCTCTGGAAGAAGCCAGAAAAGAGGTTGAAATTTCCAATGAAAGGAATTATAATAACTTTAACACGTTAATGCGTGAAAATAAGGGCGTAGAAAACAACAAAGAAGAAAATATCGAGAATGAAGGAGGAACCGACTATGGAACTGACATATCATCGCAAGGGGGATTACCTGTTTCCGAACCTGACCGTAGAGGAGGAAGAAGTGACAATAGGGAAATACGGGATGCTTCGGAGGACATTCCTGAAGGAACACAAGAACAGCCTGTATCAGAGCCTGTTCCTGACAGGAAAGCTGAACAGCCATCTGGCAGAGATCGAGAAGGCAGCACAGGAGAGGATGGACAGCCAGATGGAGAAACTGCTGAAGAACCATCCGGCACCGGACAAGGAAGCAGACCCGATGGCCTGGACAGCACATATGAACGCACTGATGGCAACAGCGGAAGAGAGCATCTTGACGGAATTGGTATACAGCTAGTTGAAGATACAAGAGAAGATGGACTGAGCAAAGCAGAGGAAGAAATTGCCTCTGCTTTATCTTTGCCCGAATATCCTACAGCAAATGAACAGAAAAGGCAGATTGGTGAAAGAGTAGCTGCTTTTTATGCCGGGGAGATTCCTATTCCGGAAAGTGTTGTGGATGATATTTTACGGACGGGAGGAAACCGGACAGGAAGCCAGCTGCGTATCATCTATAACTTTATGAGTGAACAGTCACCGGGAGAATACACGGAGTTTGTAAAGCGTGAGTATAGAAAAGGCGGCAAAGGTTTTCAGATGGATGGAAGGGAGTATTCCGTCTGGTTTGATGAAACTGGGATGCAGATCGCAGTCGGGCATACGGTGGCAGACCAGATTCTGGATAAAGCCTTTTTATCCTGGAAAGATGTCAGCAGACGTATCCATCAGCTTTTAAATCAGGGAGAATATGCCCCGCAGTCGGTATTGGATGTGGCAAGGGACAACGCATTGAAGGAACACGCACAGGCACTTGCTTATATGAAAGGGGATATGGCAGAAGGTGTGGCAGAGATTGTCTTTGATGAAGCAGATCTGCCGCATCTTCGTAGTATTTATCCGGAAATCACGGATTATCTTACTGAAAAACTGCAAGATCCAGGGTGGCTTTCGGATTTGAATGAAAGACTGGAAGCACTGGCAGAAGCCTATGAGACGGACAACTCTCTTATGCGTTTCCATCATTATAATCCGGTCAATATCTCCAGACAGTTCCAGAAGTTTGCAGATGAAGTGATCCCATACCAGGCAAGAGAGGGATTTGCATGGAAAGAACAGCAGATGTTCATTACACAAGACGAGATCGACGCATTTCTTGTCAGAGGTGGGGCGTATTCCGAAGGCAGACTCAGGACATATTCCTTTTATCTGCTGCATGAGGATGAAAGATCGAGGACAGGTTTTATCAAGGAACAGTATGGGATCGGTGGAAGCAGTCATGCACTGTCTGGTGCCGATGATTCACACGCAAATTATGATGGAAAAGGATTGTTTCTTGCAAGAGGTGCTTATGGAAATCCATATACATCAGTTTTATTATCTTGGAATAAAGTTGCAAATAGAGTAGCTTATCTGATAAAGAATGACCAGTTCCTGCAGGCAGAAGATTATGCTCGTATGCCGGAATATGAACGGGAACAGATGGCAAACAAGGTACTCCGCTTTTATGACCGTCTTCCGGAAGAGATAGACAGACCATTTACGGATGATTTCTTCTGGGAAAAACCAGGAAAAGAAATGGTGGCAGTTTTAGAGAATCCAGAGCAGGCAGAAGAACTGTTACAGAAGATGGATGCAGCATTGGCAGTTCTGCCATTAGATTTTGAGGCATATGGGACAAACTACCAGCAGAAAACAGAACTTCTTTCAGAACTTCACCAGTATGCAGAAGGAACCTATACGATTTTCCCGACACTGGAAGCAGAACCGTCTTTTGCGGAACCATCCGGGCACCAGATGACCATGTTTGATTTCTTGGATACGAAGGCGGTGACAGAACCGACCGTAGTAGATATGTCAGATGTGGAGGAAATAGAAGAGGAAGAGGTTACTGCCAAAGAATATATTCCGGAAAATCAGGAACAGGAAATAACAGAAACTTCTGAGGGACAGGAACAAAAGGAATCAGAAGAAGAGATAACGGAGTCCTGGGATGAAGGTGTTTTTGAGTATCAGGGGTATCATTTTGAAGCAGTAGGGGTATTGCCGGAAGGAATAGAAGGAAAAGATCTGGTTGCACAGACCCGTTCCAATACAGAACTGCATTTATCGACCTACCATACAGAAGATTTCCCAAAGTATTCTTATGATGATTTTTATGCAGTCAGCAATGCACCAACTGCCGATGTGTTCCGGTGTCTGGAAACCGGACACAATTATATTCCCGGAGAAAATGAACTGTTTGGATATGAGGGAGAATTTCAACCATATTTAAAACCGGAAGTAGAAGAGATTGTAACAGAACCGCATAACTTTCGGATTCAGGATAATGACCTTGGAGCAGGTGGTCCGAAAGCAAAGTATAAAGCAAATATGGAAGCCATCCATTTATTGCAGACTCTGGAGCAGGAAGAACGTCTGGCAACACCCGAAGAACAGGAAATTTTATCCCGTTATGTTGGCTGGGGTGGCATCCCGCAGGCATTTGAAGAGAATAACAGTAATTGGACAAATGAGTATCTGGAGTTAAAGAATACCTTATCACCGGAAGAATACAGTGCAGCAAGAGCATCGACCTTAAATGCTTTTTATACATCACCGACCGTGATCCGAAGCATGTATGAAGCACTGGAAAATATGGGACTGAAACAGGGAAATATTCTGGAACCGTCCTGTGGTGTTGGTAACTTTATGGGACTGATCCCGGAGAGTATGAGCAAAACTAATATGTACGGTGTGGAACTCGACCCGGTTTCGGGCAGGATTGCAAGGCAGCTTTACCAGAAAAATAAGATTGCCATACAGGGATTTGAGGAAACAGATTACCCGGACAGCTTTTTTGACTGCGTGATCGGGAATGTACCATTTGGAGCATATCAGGTCAGTGACCGCAGATATGACCGCCACCATTTTCTGATCCATGATTATTTTATCGCAAAATCCCTTGATTTGGTTCGTCCCGGTGGTGTGGTAGCCGTGGTGACTTCCAGTGGGACGATGGATAAGCAGAATCAGGCAGTCAGACAGTATTTTGCAAACCGGGCAGAGTTATTAGGGGTGATCCGCCTTCCAAATAATGCGTTCCAGAGAAATGCCAATACAGGTGTTGTTTCCGATATTTTATTTTTCCAGAAAAGAGACAGGACTTCCATCGAGGAACCGGACTGGATACATCTGAAGGAAACTGCCGAAGGATATTCGGTCAATGCGTATTTTGCAGATCATCCGGAAATGGTGCTTGGAGAGTTTACAACGGAGAGTACCCAGTATGGAAAGCAGGAAGTAACCGTAAGACCAAAAGAGGGAATAACCTTAGAGGAGCAGTTAAAGGAAGCTGTAAAGCATATACATGGTACCATTACGGAACTGGAACTTTCCGATATCGAACTGGAAGAAGATGTGGTGTCCATTCCAGCAGACCCGGAAGTAAAGAATTTCAGCTTTACGGTGGTCAATGAGGAAGTGTATTACCGGGAAAACTCTGTGATGAACCGGATGGAACTTCCGGCAATGACAGCGGAACGTGTCAAAGGGATGGTGAAGATCCGTGATGTTACGAATGAACTGATCCAGTGCCAGATGGAAGAGGGAAGCGATGAACAGATCACAAAGCTGCAGGGAAAACTCAATGAAGAATACGATACCTTTACAGCAAAATATGGTCTGCTTAGCAGTAATGCCAATAAGCGGGCATTTGGCCAGGACAGCAGCTATTGTCTTTTGACTTCTCTGGAATTTCTGGATGATAAGGGAGAACTGAAACGGAAAGCGGATATTTTTACCAAAAGGACAATCCGCAGGGCAGAAACGGTAACTTCTGTAGATACTGCCAGTGAAGCACTTGCGGTTTCTATCGGTGAGAGGGCAGGCGTTGACCTTTCCTATATGGCACAGCTTTCCGGAAAAACAGAAGAGGAGCTTACCGAAGAACTGGCAGGGGTAATCTTTAAGAACCCAATCAGTGAAAAATGGGAGCCATCGGACGAATATCTTTCTGGAAATGTGAGGGAGAAACTGCAGATTGCCAAACAGTTTGCAGAAAATCACCCGGAATATCAGGTGAACGTGCAGTATTTGGAGCAGGTACAGCCAAAAGATCTGGATGCATCAGAGATTGAGGCAAGACTTGGGGCAACCTGGATCTCCGAGGATTACATTACACGGTTTATGGCAGAGACATTCCATACACCAAGATATTATGTAGGGAGCAAGGTCAAAGTCCAGTATGCCGAAGTGACTGGACAGTGGAATGTTATGGGAAAGAATGTGGACAGCTACGGAAATGCTCTTGTTACTTCCACTTATGGAACACAGAGAGCCAATGCCTACCGCCTTTTGGAAGATGCCTTAAATCTTAGAGATACCAAGATTTATGACACGGTACAGGATGCCGAGGGAGAACACCGGGAATTAAACCGGAAGGAAACGATGCTGGCACAGCAGAAGCAGGAACTGATCAAAGAGGAATTTAAGGAGTGGATATTTAAAGACCTGCACCGACGGGAAGATCTCTGTAAGATCTATAATGAACGATTTAACAGCATCCGTCCACGGGAATATGATGGAAGCCATATTCAGTTTGTTGGCATGAATCCGGAGATTACTCTGATGCCGCATCAGAAAAACGCAGTGGCTCATGTGCTGTATGGAAATAATACGTTACTGGCTCATTGCGTAGGAGCTGGAAAGACATTCCAGATGATCGCAGCCGGTATGGAATCAAAACGGCTGGGACTCTCACAGAAGAATCTTTATGTTGTGCCAAACCATCTGACCGAGCAGTGGGGCAGTGACTTCTTACGCCTCTATCCGGGAGCAAATATTTTGGTGGCAACGAAGAAAGACTTTGAACCAGCAAACCGAAAACGGTTCTGTTCCCGTATTGCGACAGGGGATTATGATGCGGTGATCATCGGACATACACAGTTTGAGAAAATCCCTCTTTCAAGGGAACGTCAGATTGCCATGTTGGAAGATCAGATTGCAGATATTACGTTTTCCATTGAAGAAGCAGCACATCAGGCAGGGCAGAATTATACCATCAAGCAGTTGGAAAAAACAAAAAAGAGTCTGCAGGCGAGGATGAAGAAACTCAATGACCAGACCAGAAAGGATGATGTAGTAACCTTTGAGCAGTTGGGGGTAGATCGGCTGTTTGTGGATGAAAGCCATAGTTTTAAGAACTTTGTTATACAAAAATGCGGAACGTGGCGGGTATCTCACAGACGGATGCACAGAAAAGTTCGGATATGTTTATGAAATGTCGGTACATGGATGAACTGACCGGCGGCAGAGGAATCACCTTTGCTACAGGTACTCCCGTATCGAACAGTATGACAGAGCTTTACACTATCATGCGTTATCTCCAGTATGACACACTCATGCGTATGGGTATGGGACACTTTGATTCCTGGGCGGCAACGTTCGGGGAGACAGTGACCGCAATCGAATTATCACCGGAAGGAACGGGCTATCGTGCAAAAACACGGTTTGCCCGTTTTTTTAATCTTCCGGAGCTGATCTCCATTTTTAAGGAAGCTGCAGATATTCAGACTTCTGATATGCTGAATCTTCCAGTGCCGGAAGCAGAGTTTATCAATGAAGTCTTAAAACCAAGCGAGGAACAGCAGGAAATGGTCGGGGCATTTTCGGAACGTGCGGAAAGCGTAAGGGCAGGCTTAGTAAATCCGACCGAGGACAACATGCTGAAAATCACGAATGATGGAAGAAAATGTGCCTTGACCAGAGACTGTTGAATGAACTTCTCCCGGATGCCGAAAAAAGCAAGGTCAATACCTGTGTGGAAAATGCTTTTCAGGTATGGGATGAGGGAAAGACAGACCGGACAACCCAGCTGATCTTCTGTGACCTGTCCACACCAAAAGGGGATGGCAGTTTCAATGTGTACGATGATGTACGGGAAAAGCTGGTTGCCAGAGGTGTACCGAAAGAGGAAGTTGCTTTATCCATGAATATAATACGGAAGCAAAAAAAGCAGACCTTTTTTGCGAAGGTAAGAGCCGGGCAGGTGAGAATCCTGATGGGTTCCACACCGAAACTTGGTGCCGGTACCAACGTGCAAGACAGGCTCATTGCTCTGCATCACCTTGACTGTCCGTGGAAGCCGTCTGATGTAGGACGATTTGCGGACATTCAAAATAAAAAAGAATGTGGAGGTAACAGACAATGGCAAAATCATTATTTGAGGAACTGGGCGGCAAATACGAAAGGCAAGGGGATTATTTGATACCGTG
>ENA-OQIG01000702-OQIG01000702.1-human-gut-metagenome-genome-assembly--contig:-NODE-702-length-17928-cov-2.658109_pt1 | contig 17928 bp, 16 predicted proteins | sample MGYA00242576_ERZ504741 | MGnify/ENA primary metagenome ERZ504741 (study PRJEB26092, sample SAMD00036436) | human gut metagenome | host: Homo sapiens | study: EMG produced TPA metagenomics assembly of... | reverse complement strand
CCTTCGGTTTCTGGTCTTTGCCTGTATTTCAAGAAAGAAAGAAAACCTACCTTCGCTTTGCGTTAGTATTCTTGTTTGTCAATTTGATTGGTTTTGCCGGTTATTATATTCATCCGGCCGCTCCGCCTTGGTATGCCATCAACTACGGTTTCGAACCGATATTAAACACACCGGGTAATGTTGCAGGATTGGGACGCTTTGATGCATTCTTCGGAGTAACCATCTTTGATTCTATCTACGGGCGTAATGCTAATGTTTTTGCGGCAGTGCCTTCACTGCATGCGGCCTATATGGTAGTTGCATTGGTGTATGCCATTATTGGTAAATGCAGGTGGTATGTGGTTACTCTTTTCTCTATTATCATGGTCGGCATTTGGGGAACAGCTATTTATTCATGCCATCATTATATCATTGATGTATTACTTGGCATCTCTTGCGCGTTAATCGGTTGGCTGGTATTCGAATACATATTGATGAGAATCCCGGCGTTCAAAAGATTCTTCGAAAGATATTATACGTATATAAAGTAAGATTATATGTGAATAAAGTGAGATATATACCCATACAAAAAGCAAGTATATACCCATACAAAAAGCAAGTATATACTCATATAAAAGCAGATATATACCCATATAAAAAATAGATATAAGTCTCACAAATAGTGAAGAACAAGTACCGTAATATATTTCTCGCTTTTGGTATCATTGCCGTTCTGATAATGATATTCACTTTTGATATGGATTATCAGGAGCTTTGGCTGAATTTGAAGCGTGCAGGGGTATATTTACCTTTGGTTTTGTTGCTATGGCTGTTTGTCTACCTTATTAATACAGTATCGTGGTACATCATCATCCGTAGTGGTGGTAAGACGGGGTTTTCATTTGTCCGGCTCTACAAATTCACAGTAACAGGTTTTGCGCTTAATTACGTGACTCCTGTTGGGCTGATGGGAGGCGAACCATATCGCATTATGGAGCTGAAACCCTATATAGGAATAGAACGCGCCACCTCTTCCGTGATTCTTTATGTGATGATGCATATCTTTTCCCACTTTTGCTTTTGGTTAAGTTCAGTGTTGCTTTACGTTTGTCTCTATCCGGTGGGGTGGATGATGGGGATAATCTTAGGAGCTATTACTGTCTTTTGCTTGCTGATTGTTATTCTTTTTATGAAAGGCTATCGGCAGGGGATGGCTGTGGCTTTTGTCCGTATGGGTGGTCGTATTCCTTTTCTGAAAAAGAAAGTATTTCATTTTGCAAACGCGCATAAAGAGAAGTTGGAGAATATAGACAAACAAATTGCCCTTCTCCACCAACAAAAGAAACAAACCTTTTATAGCGCCCTCTTACTGGAATATACCGCCCGTGTAGTCAGTTGTCTTGAAATATGGCTGATACTGAACGTGCTGACCACCCATGTCAGCTTTGCCGACTGCTGCCTGATTGCGGCTTTCTCTTCTTTACTTGCTAATCTGCTGTTTTTCCTGCCTATGCAATTGGGAGGTCGTGAAGGTGGCTTTGCCCTCGCCGTAGGCGGTCTTTCCCTTTCCGGAGCTTACGGAGTCTATGCCGCTTTGATTACCCGTATACGCGAAATGGTCTGGATTGTAATCGGACTTGTACTAATGAAAGTAGGAAATTTTAAACAATCAAAAGAAAGATATTCTGCTTAAATTTATAACTTTGTCTGATCTATAAAGACTCTTATGAAGGGCTCTATAAAAGAACTTATAGAAAAACTTGTCAAAGGAGTTCTATTTGGATCTATAGAAAAGACTGACGAAAAGACCTATAAAGAAAACGACAATGAATAATTTTATCTTTTACAGCCCTACTGAATTCGTGTTCGGTCGGGATACGGAAGCGCAGACCGGAGTGTTAGTACAGAAATACGGTGCACGCAAAATAATGATTGTTTATGGTGGCGGTTCGTGATACGTAGCGGCTTGTTGGCCCGTGTTGAGAAATCATTGCAGGAAGTAGGTATTCCCTATTGCATGCTGGGTGGTGTACAGCCTAACCCGATAGACACGAAAGTGTATGAAGGAATCGATCTCTGCGGAAAGAAAACGTAGACATGATGCTCGCCGTTGGTGGTGGCTCTGTGATTGATACGGCGAAAGCCATTGCAGCCGGAGTTCCTTACAACGGAGATTTCTGGGATTCTACATCGGAAAAGCCATTGTGACGAAAGCATTGAAAGTAGCCGTTGTGTTAACGATTCCTGCTGCCGGAAGCGAAGGTTCCGGTAACACCGTCATCACGAAAGTCGATGGCTTACAGAAATTAAGCCTCCGTGCTCCCGGTGTACTACGTCCTGTTTTTGCCGTGATGAACCCGAGCTGACCTACACACTTCCTCCTTTCCAAACCGCCTGCGGCATTGCCGATATGATGGCACACATCATGGAACGCTATTTCACCAACACGAAAGATGTAGAAATAGGCGATCGCCTGTGCGAAGGTACACTGCTTGCCATCATCAAAGAAGCAACCACCGTCATGAAAGAACCCGAAAACTACGGAGCCCGTGCCAATCTGATGTGGTGCGGAACGATCGCCCACAATGGAACCTGTGGTGTAGGTTGTGAAGAGGACTGGGCTTCCCACTTCCTCGAACATGAAATCAGCGCCATCTATAACGTGACTCATGGTGCCGGACTCTCCGTAATCTTCCCTGCCTGGATGACATGGATGACAGAACACAATGTGGATAAGATAGCCCAATACGCCATCCGAGTGTGGGGAGTGGCAGAATCAGACGATAAAAAGGCGGTAGCCCTTGAAGGAATTTCCCGTCTGAAATCCTTCTTTACTTCCATCGGCCTGCCTGTGACCTTCAAAGAACTTGGCATTGAGAATCCCGACATCGACCGCCTTGCAGATAGTCTGCACCGGAATAAAGGTGAATTGGTAGGCAACTATGTCAAATTAGCGAAACAGGACAGCAAAGAGATATACCGTCTGGCATTATAAAAAAACAGATATAACCGACAGCTGCATCATTTGCCTTTTGATAGAGGATAAATGATGCAGTTATTCTTTTTGCTATTGATTAATACCTAAACAGAAGCAAAGATTTTGCTTTAATTATATTTTGGTATAATAGTTGTGTAAAATACCTAAAATTCGTGATTGCTCCGTCTATCATATAAGAATACTTTTGCGGGTGTAATAACTATATATATCCGTTATGCAAAAGCTAAATTCCGGGGCTTTGAATAGAATCTTATTGTTTGTATACATTTTATCACTATCTACTAATGCAATAGCCCAAAACAAAAATAATTCAAAAGAGACATATCTTCTTCCTCCACACGGAATTATGTTTATGGCCGGGTGATTGAGAAACTCTCTAAAGAACCGATGGTAGGAGTGACGATTCGTTTGGATGGTCATTCTACTGGTGTAATTACCGATATAAACGGTTGCTATGTATTGACCCTGCCCGAAAAAGGCGGTCTGGTTATCTATTCCTACATCGGTTTTGAAACCCGTAAAATCAAAGTCACTTCCCGGCAGAAAGTCGATGTGCAGATGGTAGAAGCTACCGAAAGTATTCAGGAAGTGATTGTAACCGGCTATAACTCCATACAGAAAGAAAGTTTCACTGGAAATACCACAAAGATAGAGAAAGAAGACCTGTTAAAAGTCAACCCGAACAACCTGATTTCGGCCATTCAGACTTTCGATCCCTCTTTCAGAATACAGGAGAATCTGGCTGCTGGTTCCGATCCCAACAGCCTGCCTCAATTCGTCTTGCGTGGTCAGACCGGTATCGGAGAAACGACACTTGGGCAGACCTCCACCTCCTCCATTTCGCGGGAAGTGCTAAGCGGTAATTCCAACCTGCCTATCTTCATACTGGACGGCTTTGAAGTCGATGTAGAAAAGATATACGACCTCGATATGAATAGCATCCACAGCATCAATATCCTGAAAGATGCTGCCGCCACTGCCATGTACGGTTCACGTGCGGCCAACGGAGTAATTGTCATTGAACGGCGTGCGCCTGAAGCCGGAAAGTTCCGTGTACAGTATTCCGGAGTACTTTCTGCCGAACTGCCGGATTTATCCTCCTACAATCTGATGAACGCCCGTGAGAAGCTGGAAACCGAACGCCTGGCAGGACTATATGACAGCAACACCCCGGAAATAGACCCCTATACCAACGTACTACCAACGACTCAATAATGTACTGACAGGTGTCGATACCTATTGGCTTTCTCAAGGACTACGCACGGCTCTGAACCATAAGCACTCCGTTTTCATAGACGGTGGAGAAAACGACGTGCGCTGGGGAGTGGAACTGGGATTCAGAGGAACGGAAGGAGTGATGAAACACTCTTCCCGTAAGAATGCCAATGCCGCTTTTTATGTAGACTACCGCATTGGCGGACTACAAATAAAGAACAAAGTGACCTACACTTATAACAAAAGTACAGATGTCCCCTTCAATTCATTCAGCGATTACTCCCATTTACTTCCTTATATGCGTCTGTATGATGAAAATGGCGATTATGTGCGCCGTCTCGAAAAGTTCGACGGGGCTAGCGGCACACAAGTAAATCCACTGTACGAAATCAACTTCTACAACAGCTTCGACCATTCCGGTTATGATGAAGTAACCGATGATCTTAGTCTGAATTGGCGTATCACCGACGGTCTGCGTCTGCGCGGTCAGTTCTCCGTCCTGATGAGAAATTCTACCGGTGATCTGTACAAAGATCCCGCATCGGCCAGTTATTCAGCCAGTACAGGCAACATCAATGGTGAAAAAACAGAATCCACACAAAAGAGAACAGTGATAGACGGAAGCCTGTCACTCATGTACAACAATACCTTCAAGGGACACAATCTCAATATCTGCTTGTCCTCCAACATGAGACAAACGCAGAGCACTGCTTCCGAAACACGTTACCGGGGATTCCCTGGTGGCGACCTTGTCTCTTCAAACTATGCGGCAGAAGTATACGGAAAGCCAGCAGCTCCGACAATACCACCCGCTTGGTAGGAGCCTTGCTTACTTCCAACTACACCTATAACAATATCTATCTCGCCGACCTTACAGGACGTATCGACGGTTCTTCCGAATTTGGTTCCGATAAAAGATGGTCCATGTTCTGGTCAACAGGAGCAGGAATCAACATTCATAATTATGATTTTATGAAGTCGAACGAACTCTTCTCCATGTTGAAGTTCCGTGCCTCCTACGGACTGACCGGAAAGACCAACTTCTCCCTCTATTCGGCCAAAGATATGTATCAGCTGCAAACAGACAGCTGGTATCCCACAGGCTACGGTGTATTCCTCTATCAGATGGGAAATCCGAACCTGAAATGGGAACGTAAATACACCCTCGACTATGGAGTTGAAATCGGACTGTGGCACGATAAAATCTATCTGAAAGCCTCTGCCTACGACGAGCGTACCATCGACCTGATAACCGATTATACCATCCTCCTCTACCGGATTCACCTCCTACAAAGAAAACATGGGAAAGGTGAAAAACACCGGCGTCGAACTGGAACTGCGGGCACGACTTTACAGTGACAGAAACTGGCTCTTCCAGCTCTACGGCAGCTTTGCAAGAAACAAAAACACGATTATTGAAATCTCCCAGGCAATGCGCGACTATAATAAAAGAGTGGAAGAACTGTTCAGCGGATATAACCCCGAAAGCAGCTCCGATTCAAAATATGCTAAAACATACCTGAAATATTACGAAGGAGCCTCTCTGACCTCTATTTACGGGATGAAGTCATTGGGAATCAGCCCACAAACGGCAAAGAAATCTACCTTCGCCGGAATGGTGACGTTACCGATGTATGGTCTGCCGACGAATGGACCATTATTGGCGATACAGCTCCCAAGGGACAAGGCTCATTCGGTTATACCCTGTCCTATAAACAGTTATCCATGTTTGCTTCTTTCCTCTATACTTTTGGTGGAGATGCTTACAACAATACCCTCGTCTCCTATGTAGAGAATGCCGACATTAAAAATGACAATGTAGATAAGCGGGTATTGCTCGACCGTTGGCAGAAACCGGGAGACATAACCACCATGAAAGATATTCGTGACCGTAATGTCACCACCGGCGCATCTTCGCGTTTTGTACAGAAAAACAATACCCTGCAATGGAGTTCATTGACAATGAGCTACAATTTCCGTCCCGAACAATTAAAGAAACTCCATCTATCCGGCCTGCGTCTTTCGTTCACGATGAACGACCTGTTCTATTGGTCTACCATCCGTCAGGAACGGGGACTGGATTATCCTTATTCGCGTTCATTCAATCTGACTACTAACATCATATTCTAACCATACAAATGAAGAAACTAATCAGCCATATACTAATAGCCCTGACAGGAATGTTAGCCGTTTCCTGCAATGCCTGGCTGGACGTAACACCAGAAAATGCGATAGCCGACGACGATCTGTTTTCCACCGGTTTCGGCTACCGGAATGCCCTGAATGGTATCTACACCAATCTGGCGTCCGACGAACTTTACGGTAAGCAACTAAGCTGGGGATTCCTTAGTGCCATCTCCCAGCAATACAATCAAAAGGCGGGAACCATCTCTCCGATGTATGCCGACGCTTCCGAACTTATCTATAACACGGTCGACACCGAACCCGTCGTGACAGCTATCTGGGAAAAGGCTATAAAGTGATAGCCAACCTGAACAAGCTCATCGAGAACATCCGGCCCACGGACATCTCTTTGTTCGAATACGGAGAAGAAGAGAAAAACCTCATTTACGCCGAAGCCTTGTCATTAAGAGCCATGATGCATTTTGACCTGCTTCGCTTGTTTGCTCCTGCAACGGCAACCAATCCTTCGGGCGCCTATCTTCCTTACCGCGATAAATACGAAGCCGCAGTGGTAGAAAAATGTACCGTTACCGATTTTATCGAGAAAGTCCTGAAAGACCTGCTCGAAGCGGAAGACATTCTGCGTAAGTTTGACACCGAATACCATCCCGAAGCGATGTACGCTTCACAAATGTACGAACCTACTCCCGAATGGAATGCCCGCTACCGCTTCAACTCCGGTTCCTATATAGACGATATGGGAGCATTCTTCTGGTATCGTGGCATCCGCTTCAACTATCTGGCATTGCTGGGGTTGAAAGCCCGTGTCTGCATCTATGCCGGTCCTGCCTATTACAAGAATGCCGAGACAGCCGCCAAAGAACTTTACAACACCTATTATCAGCAGAAACGGTGGATAGGCTTTACAGAAGGAGAGAACATTACCTGCAATCTCAATTCCCGATATACAAAAGTCTCCCACGACATATTGTTCGGCTTGTACAAGAAACAGCTGGCTACGGATTATGAACAGGCCGTATGGGGCTCTTCCTCTTCTTCGTCAACCACCCGTTTGCCGTTGGCAAATATCCCTTCCCTGTTTGCTTCGGACAATACGGGCGTATATACCGACTATCGGCTCACCTACCTGATCGGGACTACCAATGAAACCCAGTCGAAGTATTACACACTGAAGTATAACCCTTCCGTAGAATCAGTAGTAGAAGCAATGGAGAATCCGATGATACCAGTGATCCGGTTCAGTGAAATCTGTCATATCCTGGCGGAGATCAGTAGCTATAATGGCAAGATAACCGAAGGAATCAACTACCTCGAAACAGTTCGAAAAGCCCGTGGAGCTGAACGTACCCTTAGTCTGACAGTCAGCACCCGTGAACAACTGGATGCCGAAATACTGCTCGATATACGGAAAGAAATGATAGGCGAAGGTGGAACCTTCTACACCTACAAACGGATGAACCTCTCCACCGTGCCCGATTCCGACGAGGAAGGAGAAATCAACATGACAGGTTCTTATGTACTTCCATTGCCTACCAGTGAAACAACCAACTAATGCCCGGATAAGATGAAACGAATATTGACATATACCATCTTCTGCCTGCTGTTCGTTCTCACCTCTTGCAGTGAAGAGCAGCTGGACGTTTATAATGGAGACAATTACGTCTATTTTACTTACATGAGCGATAAGTCTCCACAGAAAATAACATTCAACTTTGCTACAGATGCACCCTTGCTTCGAGAAGGAACCGTGAAAGTGAAAATGACACTTCTTGGCTACCTGCTCGAAGAAAATGCCACCTGTGATATTTCCGCAGTGGGAGAGAAAAGCACCGCCCGTTCCGGCATCGACTATGCCCCTTTGACCTCCGGCATCTTCCATAGCGGACTGGCGGAAGACACCTACGAAGTCACCGTCTATCGCAATGAAGACCTGCTCAACACAGACTACACCCTTACCCTTTCACTGGATGCAGTGGAAAACTGTCTGGTGGGTCCGGCAGAATACAAACACGTCACGATTCAAGTGACCGACCGGATTTCCCAACCTGTTTGGTGGAACCAGAGTTCGGCAGCCAATCTGGGTACTTATTCGGATATGAAATACCGTGTTTTTATCATTTTCATGGATGGTGAGATACTCGAATCATTGGATAAATACACCGGTATTGAGTTTGTCAACCTGATAGCCGACTTCAAGGCCTGGTGGAAAGACCAGTGGCAGCAAGGCAATTACCAATATTATGATACAGACGGAGTGACACCGCTGTATGAAACCATTCTCGATAACTGATAATAAATTATGAAGCGAAAAACAATACTATTCATTTCAATCCTGCAGCTTCTCGTGATAACCGGCTGTTATGACGATTTGGGAAACTATGACTATACAAACTCTACCAAAGTTTCTTTTGTGAACTCCGCTTCATCGGACTACACGTTTATGGTAGGCGACCTTTTCGAGATGGATGCGCCCATCAACTTCTCAACGGACATCGGGAATGTTGATGAACTTTTCACCGTTCAATGGTATCTGAACCGTGAACTGATCTACACAGGTTATCATCTGAAGTATCAGTCGAAAAAGGCGGAACGTACGAACTGATACTGAAAGTCATCAATAAGGAAACGAATGAAACATACATCAGCAATAAATATACCTTGACGGGAAAGAACAGTTTCGACTGGGGCTGGATGATTCTCTCCAACAAAGGAGACGGAAAATCTTCTTTATCTTTCATCAATCCCGGCCTCCGGGCTACGCACGATGTAGAAAACATCATCGAAGATGGTCTGGGTACAGACCCGCTCGGGATCTATTACTATTATGTATTAGGCTCTATCTCCGGTTCCTACGTGTCAGGTTTGCCGAAAATCCTGATAAATCAGGGTAGTGGAAGTGTCACGCTAGATGGCAATTCGTTGCAAAAAGACATGTGGCTTGCCCACGAATTTGAAAACCGTAAAGAGCCGGAAGGCTTGAAGATAATGGACTTCGCATTCAAGGAAGAATATTACGTGATTTGCTCCGAACAGGGGGAAGTGTATATCCGTGCCGTAGGCACTGACAATAAAGCGATTCCTTATTACGGGAAGTACGGCGCCATGCCGTATGAGTTTGAGGGAGGTAGCCGTATCACCTGTTTCGCACCGTTCCACAACGTCACTTATTGGTGTGCCGACGAAGAACGTTGTATCTTGTATGATGAGCAAAATGCCCGTTTTATCGGCATTACACATTATCCGCAGTGGGGAGCAGTTTATACTCCTGCCATCGTCTACTTCAAAACATACGATCAGGATTTGGAAGTTCCCTCCGGTGTGTTGCGGGTGAACAATATGGGAGCGGGAACCCGCTGCCTGGCAATAGGGGCTTACGAAAAGAAAGATGTAGCCTCCAACGGCGGGCTGACATTTTGGTCAAACTACGTGTCGCTGATTGACGTGCAGGGAACCGGAAATTATGATTTGCACGAGTTTGCCGTAAGACATGGATAATAACTCTCACCTGATAACCGGTACGGATCAATACGGATTCAGCGGCAGCTCCTTATTGACTCCGCAAAGTGTCATTAAGATGTCCTCCAATTTTGAAAAGAACCCTTATTTCTACTTTACCGATGGAGATAAGAATCTCTATATATACAGTATGCAGATGCGCAGCCATATGCTGGCTTACACAGCAGGCAGCCGTATCACCGGCATCAGTGGAAGTCCTGTTGTTTGTGAGTTTTATGGCTATGGGGGAAATAGCACTGATCCGAATTTCCGGCTGGCACTTTCGCAGGAAAATGGGGATATCGCCATCATCGATGTAAACACGAGCCAGATGGTACGTCTCTTCGAAGGTTTTGCTCCCGATTTGGAATTGAAGACTTTTAGCGGGTTTGGCGATGTGAAAGGCATGGTATGGTGCACGAACTATGAAGGAGAATATTAATTGGAAAAAGAAAATAACCTATCAGTAAATAATTAATCATTTAAACGAGAAAAGTATGAAAAATAGACTGTTTTATTTTGCTGCTTGTGTAGCTTTAGTATTGTCTTCAGTAAGTTGCAGCAGTGACGATGGTGAAGAAGAAGATGCAGATATTCCCGTAGTGGGGAAAATTGCTGTTTCCGGTGCTTATAATGTGTATTCCCATGGAAGCCAGGGATGGATTGAAGCGGACAAGATAGGAATATATGTGTTGTCCGATGGCAAACCGCAGGATAACTTGCCGTATGCTCCGTCGGAAGTAGCGGTGGCTACTACTACAGAATTGGATGGTAAAACGTATATAGTATATGATCGTGATAGTCGTGTGACTGAAGATATTACGCTGAATCCTTCTTCCGAACTTGCTGCAGGATTTAAGGGTGGCGATCACACTATTTATGCCTATACGCCCTATAACGCAGCTTCACAAGATTATAAGGCTGTCGCTTTGCCCAACTTAGCTGTGCAGGAGTATTATGAATCAGAGTTTATGCCGCATCGTAATTATAGCTTTGCTTATGCTTCGGCTACTACATCTAGCTATTCTGCTGCAACTGTTTCTTTGGGAGAATTCAAACCATTGTTTTCTCAAATCACTTTACCGGGTGCGGGATGCCCGGATTCTTTTGTCGGTAAGAAATTTACTAAAGTGGTGGTGAGCTGTGACCATCCGATTGCCTACGAAGATGGAGCAACTGTAGATTTGTCGACAGGTAAAATTTCCGGTACTCCGATAAACAGTATTACTTATAATCTTCCTAATGGCGGCTTCGAGATAACTGCCGGGTATTTTGGTGCCAGTTTGGAGACCTGTTATATGATGATTGCCGTACCTTTTGAAACAGGGCTAACTTATACCTATAATTTTACTTTGACAATTGATGGACAGGAATATACTATTTCAGGCAAACCGAATGAAAAGATGTCTAGTATCAACAACTTAAATATGTATGGCATTGCCGGTATCGAATAATTATTATCTTTGTATCTGTATATAAATATTAAAAAAGAAAGCATGAAGAAATTAGTTTCAATTCTGATGATTCTGGCAATGATCGTTCCATTGGCCGGAGCACAATCGACGGACATCTTCAAGAAAAAGAAGAAAAAGAAGAGCAAGACGGAAGCGGTGGATAAAGCCAAGGCTGACTCCATTGCCAAGAGTAAGAAAGATGCTCTGCAACCTTACGCAAAAGTAATCACCGGCAAAGCCAAAACAATGGACGGCTTTTTTAAAGTGCATTACGTAGATGGTAAATATTTCTTCGAAATAGCCGACTCTCTTTTCGGACGTGATATTTTGATTGTGAACAGAGTTGTGAAAGCACCGGTAGACGCGCAGAAACGTAAAGTAGGCTATCCGGGAGATTACATCAGCGACGAAGTGATCCGTTTCGAGAAAGGACGCGGCGACAAACTGTTCGTGCGTGAAATCTCTTATCTCGAACATTCTGCTGATACACTGGGTATGTATCAGGCCGTATTGAACTCCAATGTTCAACCCATTGTGGCCACCTTCCCGCTGAAAACTGTCCGTAAAGAAGGAGAAACTACCAACTATGTGATCGACATGACCGACTATATCCGTAAGGACAACGAAATGTTTTCATTCACCAGCCGGGTGAAAGACAACATCGGAGCGAGCAGCATGGTAGACGACGCCAGTTATATCGACACACTGAAAGCCTTTCCGCAAAACATCGAAATACGTACCGTGCGTACCTTCCAGCGGAAGAAAGGAAGAGGCAGTGGACTTGAGAAACTGCTGGCAGCTTTCTTTGCCACCTCTACCACTCCGTTGACTTACGAACTGAACAGCTCTATGCTATTACTTCCCAAGGAACCGATGAAACCGAGATTGCACGACGACCGGGTAGGTTACTTTGCTGTGAGCTATAAGGATTTTGACGAGAATCCGCAAGGAGTGAAGTATAAAGCGAATATCACCCGCTGGCGTCTCGAACCCAAAGACGAAGACCGCGAGAAATACCTGCGTGGCGAATTGGTGGAACCAAAGAAACCGATTATCATTTATATCGACCCTGCCACTCCGAAGAAATGGGTTCCGTACCTTATTCAGGGAGTGAACGACTGGCAAGCCGCTTTTGAGAAAGCAGGATTCAAAAATGCAATCTTCGGCAAAGAAGCACCGACGGACGATCCTACCTGGAGCTTGGAAGACGCCCGCCATTCGGCTATCGTGTACAAGCCTTCCGATATTCCGAATGCAAGCGGACCTCACGTGCACGACCCTCGCAGCGGTGAAATTCTTGAAACGCATATCAACTGGTATCACAATGTGATGAGCCTGCTTTACAACTGGTACATCGTGCAGGCAGGAGCCATTGATCCGGGAGCACGCAAACCGATGTTCGACGATGAACTGATGGGCGACTGGTACGTTTTGTATCTTCCCACGAGGTGGGACATACATTAGGACTGCGTCATAACTTCGGTTCTTCCAATACCGTCCCGGTAGAGAAACTTAGAGACAAAATATGGGTGGAAGCCAACGGTCATACACCGTCTATCATGGACTATGCACGCTTCAACTATGTGGCACAGCCGGAAGACAACGTTTCACGTTCGGAATATTCCCCCGTATCGGTATGTATGATAAATGGGCGATTGAATGGGGCTATCGTTGGATGCCTGAATATGAAACGGCGGAAGCGAAATACCTCACTTGAATAAGTGGATCATTGAGAAGCTGCGGGAGGACAAACGCTATACGTTCGGAACGGAACTCGACAGAAACGATCCCCGCAACCAGAGTGAAGATTTGGGAGATGATGCCATGCTGGCAAGCTCGTATGGAATCAAAAACCTGAAACGTGTGATGCCTGAAATCATGAACTGGACTTATGAACCGAATGAGGTTATATGAAAGCTGTCCGTTTGTATCAGAATGTGGTGGGACAATTCGACTTGTACATGGGCCATGTGGCTACCAATGTGGCCGGTATCTACCACAATCCGATTTCTGTGGAACAGACAGACATGAAAGCGGTGGAATATGTTCCGAAGGATATTCAGAAGAAAGCGGTCGACTTCCTGAACAAGGAACTGTTTACCACACCGACCTGGCTGATGGATGATAAACTGTCCGAAAGAACTGGTATCAATACTTTCAATTCGATCTACCGTGTACAGAGCAGTACATTGAAACAACTGCTTAGCAGCCGCACACTCGATAAGATGACGGACAACGAACTGGTCAACGGAGCGAAGGCATACACAGCCAACGATTTGTTCCGTGATTTGAAGAAGAGTATCTGGAGCGATATGCAAGGAGGAAAGAAACCGGATGCTTCCCAACGTAGTTTGCAAAAGACTTATGTCAATGCGTTGATTGGAATGCTTGATAAACCGAAGAACAGTTCCGGTTCGCTCGGAAGTCTGGGTGGTTATTCGCTCGTAGCTTTCGATTTCCCTTCTGAAGCACCGACTATTGCACGCGGACAGTTGACTGATCTTAGAAGAGACCTGACCAATGCGGCAAATGCTTCCAGCGGAATATACAGAAGTCATTATCTGAACTTGAAAGCGTTGATTGATGCTGCATTCGACGTGAAGTAGAAAAATAATTTACGACTAAGTTCATTTACGATTAGACGATTTACGATGTACGATTGGAGTTAGTACATGGTAAGTCGTCTAATTTGTAGATTAGCTGATTGTAAATATATGCATTCTTTTTGCCTGAAATGGTACAATATAAGATTATTTAGGCACAGATAATACGGATAATACGATTCTTTGATTTGCTAAAGCCGTGTAATCCGCGTAATCCGTGCCTAAGATAGTTATTGAAGGCTTTTGATATAGTTTTCCTTTCAGACTTTTCCCCAGTCCGTTTCAGCATTAAAACAGGGACAGGCCTTAATCCATTCTTCCGGTTCTATTTCGCCGTTTCCGTTCAGGTCGGGACTTAGATCCCGATGTCCGCAGATCCGGCAATTCGGATAATCTTTCAATAAAGCGAGAATCAATACCCGGAGCGAATGTTTCTGCCATTCGGTACGGGTATCTTTCGGTTGTCCTTTGCAATCGAGTCCGCCCTCATAGCAGATACCTATACTTTCTTTGTTGAAACCGCGGCTGTGCGCACCGATCCGTTCTATCGGACGAGTAGATTTTATGTCCCCGTTTTTGCGGATATAGAAATGATAACCCGTTCCGTTGAATCCTCGTCTGCGATGACAGACGTCCAGGTCATATTCTGTGAAACTCTTGTCTTCGCGCGTAGCGGAGCAATGGATTACTATCAGGTTTATAGTTCTCATGAATGGATTAAATAGATTGAATAGGTTCTGTAAATTGCACAGGTTCCATAATTTGCATCAATTGAATCGTTATCATGCCTCTGCTGCACTACGTTGTGCACACTCCTTATTAATACATTGTAAGGCAGCAGCCTGTGCCAGCTGACTCTTAATGAGAATATCTCTGTATGCATCTCTTTCACTTTCGAGCTAAGGTCGAAATAATCCTTCAACACTTTTTCCAACTGCTGCATCAGAAAAGTATATTGGTCTTTCACCAGTTCGCTGAACTCTTTTACTTCTTGCGCCATTACTTTGCGCTTTTTGCGGTTACTGCCCAGAAAGGGCAGGATCGTCATAATGATCTCTATGATTTTATCGAGCATTTTAATAAATTGAGGATTGAAAATTGAGAATTAAAAAATAAATGTAGAAGAAAACAGAAACCGCATGGAGAGTAACTGTAGAAATCACTCCGTAATATCCATGCGGCACTGTTTTTAAAGATTAAGCAGCCGGGTCCGGAGCTTCTCCGCTTCCGCCGCTGTTTCCACCGCTACCGCTATTTCCGTCATCGTCACCTTCTCCGTCACCCTTTCCGGACAGGATAAAATCGACATTATTCTCGCCTCGGGTAGTGGCATGACTCGTATTCACCAGCTGAAGCGCCTTATCTGCTACGAAACGGACATTTACTCTGCGGATGCTGCGCACCGTGCAATCCTTCTCCTTTTCCGCCCCTTCGCTGCTCAACGTGATATGGAACGTGCCCAATCCGTCAATCTTCACCTTGTCGCCCTGGGTGAGCGACAGGCGCAACTGCTCAACAAAAGCCTCGATGGAATGCTTCACGTCTCCCGCTGTAAGCGAGGAGTTCGCTTCGATAGCGTCTGCCAGCTTGTTGATGTCCATCACCCTCACTGTGCCCGATTTCTGGTGTACATAATACAACATCTGTGAATCCGGTTGATTCACATACTTCTGCGCTGATAGCGCTCTACTAATACATTCATACAAATAAAAAAGTTAAGGTTTAAGTAATAATAATTTTCTGTCCTTACGACATTACAAATATACGAAATTTGAAAGGGAAAGTCAAGTAATATGCATTTTATTTTATGCTGAAAATGAAATGAAATAAGAAATTTTTTTCTAAAATATATTGTAATATAAAATCATAAACATATACTGTGATTACTTCTTATCTGGCATGTTTCAGCATATACTCTAATGGCGGGACATATTCGGTGATCTTAGTCATTTCCGGATTATGCCTGAAGTACACGTTTCCTGTCTCTCCGTTGCGTTGTTTGGCTATGATTACCACTCCCAGGCCTTCGGTAGGGTAACCGCTTTCCCGGTCGGTTGTCACCCGTGCAAGGGCGGGGCGGTAGAGCAACATGACAACGTCCGCATCCTGTTCAATCGCTCCGCTCTCGCGGAGATGAGCCAGTTCGGGGCGGCCGGCAGGGCGGTTTTCCGATTCGCGGTTTAGTTGGCTAAGCAGTATCACCGGTATGTTTAGTTCTTTGGCCAGCAATTTCGCTTTGCGGGTGGCTTGTGCCACTTCCTGTTCACGGTTGCGGTTGTTCTGCCCGGTCGTCATGTCACAGAGTTGCAGGTAATCGATAATAATCGCGTCGCACGCGTGTTGGCTTTGCAATAGTCGCGCACTGGAACGCACGTGTTCCATATTGACCGAAGTACTGTCGTCTACGTGTATCGGAAGGCGTTTAAGGTCGGCGGCTGCCGTGCGCGCGCCTGTAAGCTCCTGTGGGCTGACGGTTCCCGGCCGCCAATGACGGGCGCTGATTTCGCTGGTCGCTGTCAGCCATCGGTCTGCCAGCCTTTCCCCCTGCATTTCGAGGCTGTAGACGGCTACGGCATATCCTGCCATGGCTGCGCTTCGTGCCATGTGTAGTGCGAATGCTGTTTTTCCCACACCGGGACGGGCGGCGATCACCACCAACTCGCCGTTTTGGAGTCCGGACGTCATACGGTCCAAGTCCGCCAGTCCGGTGGGGATGCCGGTCACACCGTTTGTGTTGTTGGCAATACGTCCTTCGGCTTCAGTCATGGTGGCAGTCATGAGTTCGTCCATGTCGCGCATGTGGTTGTTGTGGCTGAATTCGCCTTCCAGACGGTCGAGCAGGTTATGCGCGTCTATTAGAGAGTCGTCGATGTCCATCGTTTCGTCTAGCGAACAGGCGAGGAGTTTGTTGAATCCCAGGATCATTTCGCGTCGCAGATATTTCTCGTGCACGATCTGCGCGTGATATTCGAGGTGGGCGGAACTCGCCACTTTGCTGCTCAACTGGGTGATGCCGAACGCTCCGCCCGCCTCTTCGAGCTTTCCACGGTGGGAAAGCTCTTCTTTTACGGTGAGAATGTCTATCTTCATGCCTGCGTGATACATAGCCAATAGGGCGGCGTAGATCACTTGGTGGCGCAGGACATAGAACATTTCGGGGCGCAGTTTGTCGGCTACCAGTGGGATGGCTGCCTGCTCTATCAGGCAGGCGCCGATGATGGCTTCTTCTATTTCGGGAGCCTGTGGCGAAACTCTGTTTTCGGTATTCATAATCAGTATTCGTTTGGTTAATATTCGTTCAGGAAAGCTTTGTTGGATAAATAACTGGTGGCATGGAGCAGGAAATGGATGTTCGTTTGATGGAAATAAAATTCCTCTATCTTGTCGATGGCGAGTTGTTGTTCCTTGTCGCTCAACTTTTTCCATTCGCGTTGTGCTTTGGCGATATTCTCTTTAGGAAGCTGCGTGATGCTGTGAAACTCATCCCAAAACAAATGGAATTTTTCGTTGACGGTTTTCTTTTTCTGTTTTTCGCTGTCGGCGGGTCCCACCCACTTGTCGTATTCGACGACACGAATGTGCAGGGAGGAATTGTTGGGATGGGGGACGATCTCGATCACTCCCAGGGCGGCAAGCTCGTGTATGAACCGAAAGGTTTTTCCGATAGACCAGCGGAAGATGTGGCTCCAGTCGCGGTAGCTAAACAGGCTTTCTCCCCTTTTGCACGGGTAGTTTTTATTCTGGCGGTCGTTGTACAGCGTATCCGAATAATTGACTTTCATCAGGATTTTCAGGAGAGCTTCTATCTCTCCTTCCGGTATGTGCCGATCTTCTATCTGTTGTTGTAGCAAGGCTTTAGGATAATGAGAAAACCATATTTCATCATGGCTTGAAAATTGAAGTTGTTCATTGCGGTGTCGTTTAAATTTTCTGTAAATGTACGCTATTCTCATGCGGTCTGCAAGGGTTGTGGCTCTGTGTGGACGGGCGTGGACGAAGAAATGTAGTTGCGGTACGTAAGTGGCTGTTTTTCTTTTTT
>ENA-OQIG01000701-OQIG01000701.1-human-gut-metagenome-genome-assembly--contig:-NODE-701-length-17964-cov-3.041599_pt1 | contig 17964 bp, 18 predicted proteins | sample MGYA00242576_ERZ504741 | MGnify/ENA primary metagenome ERZ504741 (study PRJEB26092, sample SAMD00036436) | human gut metagenome | host: Homo sapiens | study: EMG produced TPA metagenomics assembly of... | reverse complement strand
GGGCTGCCTCGCTGCTTCTGCTGCCTGACGGGCCTCTTCGGCTTTTCTTGCTGCCTCTTCGGCTGCAATCTCCTCCTGGATCTGCTGGATCTTTGCGTTCTGCTCTGCCAGTACTGCGTTGTACTGTGCAGCCATGTCGTTCAGGTCTGCGATCTGGTTTTCGTAGTCATCGGAAACGGCTTTTTTCTGCTCAAGCATTGCCTCAAGGGACTGCTGCTGTGCTTCCTGCTCTGCCTCACTAGCTTCGAGATCTGCTTTTTCATCTGCAAGCTGATTGCTGTAGTCTGTTACCTGCTGTACAAGATCCATGTACTCCTGCAGACACTCTCTGTCGTATTTGTATAACTTCTGGGTGTACTCAGCCTGGTTGAGAATGCTGCTTAAATCTTTTCCCTCCAGAAGAAGTGCTGCCCAGCCGTTGTCTCCGCCGCTCTCATAAAGGAACTGGATTCGTTTTTTCATCAGCTCGTACTGCTCGTCCTCTTCAGCCTGGGACTGTGCCAGTTTTTCCTGTGTTGTTTCAATTTCTGTCTGTTTCTCTGCAATTTCATTTTTCAGATTTTCCACGGATGCCATGGTTACGACAAGCTGTGCGTCCAGGTCATCAATCTCGCCGGTAATCTGATTCTTTTTGGTTTCCAGATCGTCGATTTCTGCTTTTGCGTTGTCAAGCTGTGCGCTGGTCTCTGCCTGTGCTGCCTGCTGCTGCTGTAACTGCTCCTGTTTCGAGGCGCTTACTGTCATTACCTGAGCTGCACTTACGATCACTGCTAAACTTAAGGCAAGAAATTTTTTTCTCATTCTTTCACTCCCAATTGATTCGTTGTATGTAGGTTTCTTTGTTTCAGGTTTCCCTGTTTCTTAGAAATTCAATTATTCTGTAACAATTTTGAAATATTTTTCCCAATTCTTTTACATAATATCACAATTCACAAATGGATGCAAGGAAAAATATCCCGACTTTTTGTAAACAATTCGTGAACAGTAACGATACATGTTATTTTACCTTCTGTACACTCACACAACTCAATTTGTATTGATCCGGCGAGGAAAGCGCATCGCCGTCAGGGATTGAAAAGTCCTCTGCGGAGAATTTCGCACAGAGTGCCCGGTACTGATCCTCTGTAAAGTACGGCACCGCATCCTGATTCCATTCCAGACTGATTTCCTGATCGGTCACGCCGCGCGTTACAATTTTCCCGCCTTCAAAATCCTTTTGTTTCATTTCTTTTAACGCATTGTAAACTGCAGTTCCATAATCCAGACGTACTTTCAACACGGCATTGGCGTACTCCTCCACGCCGCCGTTTGCGATCAGTGCTCCGCCTGCCGCAGATGCTGCTGCGCCAAGTACATTCTGATACGATGCACCGTCCGAGAAGAGAATCTGTCCGCCCTCACCATACCAGCTTTTGATTTTTTCCAAATACGACGGTGATACGCTGCTGCTTTTCCGATACGTATAATCCAGCGTGATGCTGTTTTCTCCAAGTCCCAGATCCGCAGCGGCCGTCTCTGCACCGAGTGCATAACCTGTCCCGTACTTTGTTCCGTTCTCTTCGTTTTTCTGTCCGATATAGCCCAGGTGCGTGTAGCCGGCCTGTACTGCCGCATATCCTGCCAGGTAGCCGGCCTCTGATACATCAATTTCCAGGCTTTCTGTATTTCCGCGGAGACGGCTGCGGCCGCTCTCACTGACCGGTTCTGCCTCCAGCAGCAGAAAACGGACATCCTTCCAGTCGCGCTGTGCATCGTAAACGGCGCGGCTCATGCTCGTTCCGGCACAGACGATAACGGATGCTCCCTTCTGCGCCGCCTCTTTGATGGTGTTTTCATAGTCCTCTGTTGTCCGTCCTGCCGGAACACTTGCTTCATATTTCAGACCGCTCTCGTCTCCATACTGCGCAAGACCGTTCCATGCTGACTGATACACGGCATCGGAAGCTACCTCACTGCCGTCGGTTACCAGCACCAGATCCACTGGTTCCGTCTTTTCTTTTCCGCAGCCGCCCAGCAGCAGCAACGACACTACGCCAAGACAGAGCGCCCATTTCCAGCTCTTTCGCATGTTTACTCCCCTTGTATTTTTATTTTCCAAATTTTTTCTTTTGTATTTCTGATCTGCGTCTTTCACGCACCTTCTAGTATAGACAATTCCAGCGCAAAAAGAAAGAGAGAATACACGAACTACAAAGTTTTTTTTGTATTCTCTCTTATTTTTTATAGAAGATATTTTACTGGAACAGATCGTTCAGGATTTCTGCCGGTTTCTTCCTGCGGTAGCCTTCACTGTCACTTAAGATACTGCTGCTCCAGGTGAAATGATTCACACCGGTCAGATAGGACCGGTCAAGAACTTTTACACCATACCGCTCATACGCAACCGGATAATACATTTTCATGTATTCATTTGCCAGCTCAATAGCTTCACTGTTAATGCTTCCTGTTGAAGAAACGGTTCCGCCAAGCTGAATATACGGCGGTGTCGCATGAATGACAACCACGCTGCCGTCCGAGCACTGGCCAATGACAATCCAGACATGACCGCTCTTGCTGACCACATCACCCGGCGTAAATTTCTGGGATGTATCGCCTGTCACGCAGGTTCCCCAGCCTTTTCTTGCAAAGTAGGCCGGCATTCCAGTGGAGGTTGTCGTTGCATACTCTTTCGTCACCTGATGTGCGGTCCATCCGACATAGCCGGAACAGTCAAGACCTTTTCCGTACTCATACAGATGATCGGAATAGTTGTAGGTGGAATTCTGTGTATTGAAGAATTGTTTCCACTGCGCATTGACGCCGTAACTCTCTGCCTCTGCGTCTGTGTGGCCGCCTCCCCAGATATACAGGGTGTTTCCAAGCGGAAGCAGTGCATTTTTCAGAAAGTTCCGTACGGTGCGGACACCGATCTGCGCGGACGGTTCAAATCCGTCCGGACTCTGTACCAGCTTGCCGTCCTCATCGAACACATACGTTTTTCCGTCGATCACCTGTTTTCCGGTTATCATGCCGCCCCAGTTTCGGAAATAGTATGTATTTCCGCCAATCGACTGCCAGCCGATTGCCATTTTCGAGTCAGATCCAAGGTAATAGAGGTTATTATCATAGGTAATAAACGCATTCTTGTACATGCCGCCCCAGCTTCTCGGATAATAATAGTTATAATCCCAGTATACCCAGCCGCTTGTCGCCATAACGCCGTTTTTGTCTACATAATAATAGTTCCGTCGTACTGAAACAGCTCGTCATCTCTTCTGGTTCCATTGGCATTGATCCAGTAATGCGTTCCGTCCAGAAGCAGCCAGCCCGTATGGCTTGTGCCGTCCTCATCGAAATAATACGTTTTTCCGCCGTTCTGCACCCAGCCGGTGGCAAATGTTCCATCTGAATTGGCATAGTATGTTTTACCGCCGATGGTAAATGTCTGATCATGGTACAGACCGCCCCAGCTCTGGAATGCGTATTTTGTTCCGCCGATGGTATGAATTCCGGTGTACATGCCGCCCCAGCTTCGGAAATAGTAGCGGTTTTTGTCGTAGGTGATCCATTCAGACGATGCCATCGTACCGTCTTCTTTCATCCAGTACCAGTTGTTGTCATATTTCACCCAGCCGGTCTGAAGCGACGTATCCTTGTTGATCCAGTAATACGTTCCGTTGGTCAGATACCAGCCCTCTTTTGTAATCTGCTCGCCGTCTTCCAGAAAATAGTATTTCTTTCCATTGATATCGCAGACACCTGTATAGAAGGTTCCGTCATCCTTTGCCCAGTATTTCTTTCCCTGCCAGGTAAAAGATTCGTTATGGTAAACGCCGCCCCAGCTGTGGAAATAATATCTTGCTCCGTCAACCTCTTTCATTCCGGTGTACATCACACCGTCACCATCAAAATAGTATCGGTTGTTGTCATACGTGATCCATTCAGATGCAGCACGTGTGCCGTCCGCTTTCAGCCAGTACCATTTGCCTTCCAGCTTCAGCCAGCCGGTCTGAACAGAACCATCCTGATTGATCCAGTAAGTCTGATCTCCCAGCTGAACCCAGCCGGTCTGGCTGGCATGATAGATCGATCCGTCATTCTGCGCTATGTAGGTTTTCCCTTTTACGGTAAAGAAGGTGTTTCGATATACACCACCCCAGCTCTGGAAATAATACTCGTTTCCTCCGATGCTCTGGAAACCGTTTTTATAAATGCCGCCCCAGCTCCGGAAGTAATACAGATTGTTGTTGATTTCTTTCCAGCCGGATGTCATCATGACACCATTATCATCAAACCAGTACCAGTTATCATCGTACAGCAGCCAGCCGGTCTGCAGGACGCCGTCTTCTCTTACCCAATAATATGATGTGCCTTTTTTCAGCCAGCCTTTTTGTGTGATCTGCGCTCCCGTAGTATCATCAAATGCGCAGAGATCACCATGTCCATTCATTGTTCTGACTATTCCACGGGCAACGATACCATTTTCCTGTACATAATACATTTTTCCGCTGATGCTGAGATACACATTTCTCTGAATGCCGCCCCAGCTCTGGAAATAATAAAGGTTTCCATCTACTTCCTGAAAACCATTTTTATAGATTGCTCCGTCTCCCTTGGCATAATAAAGATTATTATCGTATGTGAACCAGCTGTTTTCTGCCATGCGGCCGTTCCGGTCCGGATCCAGCCAGTACCAGTTTCCATTCCGGTAAAGCCATCCTGTTTTCAGCTGTCCGTTCTCATAAAAATACCAGCCGCTGTCGCCTGCCTTAACCCAGCCATTCTGACTGGCCCGCACAGCAGCACCGCTGTCCTGTGAAGCCTGTGTCTGCGTTTCACTCTGTATCCCGCTCTGCTGATCCTCTGTCTCCACAGACTGGTCCATCACCGTGCTGCTCCCCACAGCACTCGCGGAAACAGTCGTCGGATGTACGCTGAGCATCAGCACCATAAAAAGTGTACCGCCCAGAAGACTTCTCAATTTTTTCTTCGATGTCATTGGCAAGTAACTCCCTTACTATATTATATCTGCTTTTCTCTCCATGTTATCATTAGAAATTATATTATCTTTTGTAATATTTTGCAATAAAAACGTAAAAAAAGAGACATTCACGAAGGAATGTCTCTTTTTTTCTGTGTTTTATTTCACGCTTTATTCTGTCTTTTCAAGACAATATCCTGTGTTATTAGAACAATCCTGTAATCTTTCCAGTAGCGTCTACATCGATACGCTCTGCTGCCGGAACTTTCGGCAGACCTGGCATGGTCATGATGTCACCGGTCAGGGCTACGATGAAGCCTGCACCAGCGGAGATTTTCAGGTTACGTACGGTAACTTCGAATCCGGTCGGTGCGCCGAGTTTGGTCTGATCATCGGTCAGGCTGTACTGGGTTTTTGCCATACAGATCGGCAGTTGCCAAATCCGAGAGCCTCTAACTGTTTTGCCTGTTTCTGTGCATTTGCGGTCAGGACAACTCTGCTTCCGCCGTAGATCTTCTGAACGATGGCGTTCAGTTTCTCTTCGATGGAGCCTTCCAGATCGTATGCATAGGTGAAATCGTTCGGCTGCTCGCAAAGACGGACAACTTCTTCTGCCAGGGCTACGCCGCCCTCGCCGCCTTTTGCCCATACCTCGGACAGAACAACGTTGACACCGAGCTCTTTGCATTTCTCCTCAACCAGCTTCAGCTCTGCTTCGGTATCGGTCGGGAATGCGTTGATAGCAACGACACATGGCAGTTTGTATACGTTTGTGATGTTGCTTACGTGTTTCAGAAGGTTCGGCATACCTTTCTCCAGAGCTTCCAGGTTCTCGCCGTTCAGTTCTGCTTTCGGAACGCCGCCGTTGTATTTCAGGGCACGAACAGTTGCTACGACTACAACTGCATTCGGTTTCAGGCCTGCCATACGGCATTTGATGTCGAGGAATTTCTCAGCACCAAGGTCAGCACCGAAGCCTGCCTCTGTGATAGTGTAATCTGCTAATTTCAGGCACATTTTGGTTGCTGTTACAGAGTTGCAGCCGTGTGCGATGTTTGCGAATGGTCCGCCGTGAACGATAGCCGGAGTTCCTTCCAGAGTCTGTACCAGGTTTGGTTTCAGGGCATCCTTCAAGAGTGCTGCCATAGCGCCCTGCGCATGCAGATCTCCTGCTGTTACCGGTTTCTGCTCGGATACTTTTCCGTAGGTATATCCGATGATAATTCTGGAAAGTCTTTCTTTCAGATCTGAGATGTCGCTTGCCAGACACAGAACTGCCATGATCTCAGATGCTACCGTGATATCGTAGCCGTCTTCTCTCGGCATTCCGTTTGTCTTTCCGCCAAGGCCGTCTACTACATTACGAAGCTGACGGTCATTCATATCTACGCATCGTTTCCAGGTGATCTTTCTCGGATCGATATTCAGAGCGTTTCCCTGGAAAATGTGGTTGTCGATCATAGCTGCCAGCAGGTTGTTTGCTGCACCGATTGCATGGAAGTCACCGGTGAAGTGAAGGTTGATATCTTCCATTGGAACAACCTGTGCGTATCCGCCGCCTGCTGCTCCGCCTTTTACACCGAAGACCGGTCCAAGAGATGGCTCGCGAAGTGCAACCATTGCTTTTTTACCGATTCTGGAAAGTCCGTCTACCAGACCTACAGAAGTTGTTGTTTTTCCTTCTCCTGCCGGTGTCGGGTTGATGGCTGTAACGAGGATCAGTTTTCCATCCTCCGCATTGGTGTCTTTTAACAGGTTGTAATCAATTTTTGCTTTGTACTTTCCGTACTGCTCCAGATATTTGTCATCAATACCTGCTTTTTCTGCGATCGCTGTGATCGGCTGCATGGTACATTCCTGTGCAATTTCAATGTCTGATTTGTAACCCATTGTTTTAAAATCCCCTTTCTTTTTTCCGCTTTGTCCGCCGATTGATAGCCATATTTTACCATGTTTTGTAAGATGATTCAATTGATAATTATTTATTTCACAATCTTTATACGTTTTGTACCAAAAAATGCAGAAAATTCCGCCAAAAGGCGGAGCGGCACAATTCTGCATTAAAAAAGAAGGATTCCCGGCTTTTTGCTGCCGAAAATCCTTCTCTTTTTATTTTTTAAGAATACTGCGACTCATCCACCTCAAACGGTTCGTCGCACGGTCCTTCGAGGAGGCGGTAGCTGCCCTGTGTGGAGAAGTAATACCATTTTCCGTCGATCAGTTTCCATCCTTTTACGGCGTAGCGTTTGCGTCAATGTAGTATCTCTGCTCGGTGTCGTTTGCATAGCGGTGCGGGTTCAGGGAAACCCATTCGCTTTTGGCCCAGCGGTCTTCGTCTTCGATGTAGAACTTCCAGCCTCATCGGTTTTGGTCCAGATGGAGGTTACCTGCTCTTCCATTTTTCGAAAAATTTGGATTTCTGGGAGAGATCATCATTGAGCTGGTCGAAGGTCAGCTTCTCTGCAAGCGTCTGTTCGCCTGAAAACAGGTTCGTTCCAAGACCGAGGCGGTCACCCTCAATGGTAGCTCCGAGACTTGCGATGGTGGTCGGGAACATGTCCATGGTGGTGAAACTTCTGTTTTTCTCCTGCTGCGGCTGGATCGGGGAGTTGATGATCACGTTGTATACGGTTCTGGTGTAGTCCGGATCAATGTTCTCACAGAAATCGGAATCCATCGTCAGATGGTCGCCAGAAATTACGATCGTTGTGTTCTCGTAGAAATCCTGCTGCTGAATCCAGGAAACGAACTCGGTGACCTGCTTGCTGGAGCAGTGCAGAACCATTCCGTACTGGTTGTCACCGTCGTTTTCTTCATCGCAGAGCTCACACGGATAGCCATCCTCAAAATGGGTGTCTGCGGTCAGCATGGTGAAGTTGAACGGCTCTCCCTCTGCTGCGATTTCGGTCAGGCGGTCTTTGGCAAAGGAAAAGAGTTTTTCATCCTCATAGCCCCACCATTCGTAATATCCTTCCGGGATCAGGCCTTTTTCCATAGCCCAGTTGTAATCGTCTACTTCGTAGTCACCGTGCTCTTTAAAGTACTCTTCCCGGCCGCCGAACTGTCCGATTGAACCGATGAAGAAATACTGCTTGTAGCCTTCATTCGCCAGGACATCACCCAGGGTATTGATTTCCGGGAAGAAGCTGGTCTGATATGCCATCTCATTTCGCTGGATTCCGATGCTGAGAGGCAGACCGGAGGTCTGTGCGAAAATTCCGGCAATGGTCCAGGTTGCGTTTACGGTAGGCTGGCCGCCGCCGAGCAGCTCCGAATTGGAAAAACTGATGTTGTCTGCGGCAAGCTGGGTCAGCTCCGGGATATAGTTTTTATCGAATGCTCCGCCGGAGGCTTTGTCTGCGTAGGTGTCTCCATGGATTCCAGATAGAGATAGATCAGATTTCGTTTCTGTTCCGGGAACGTGATATTCACGCGGTCCGGATCTACGTAGTTGTCTTCTACCACGGTATTGTACGTGCTCTGATTTTTCAGATAATCTTTTACGTCCAGTGCTGCCCACACGTCATTGATGGAATAGACGATGCTGGCGGCTCCTGCCGCGATACAGATCAGCCCGAACGCCACATGGGCTTTGCGTTTTTCCCGAAGAAAAATGCTGACCAGAATCAGAAGGATGAGTGCTGCCGCTGCGATCAGCGCACTTGAGCAGACATAACTCATCAGAAGATCATGGCTGGTTCCGGCAATCGGGGCCTTTAACTGGTAAACAAGCTCTTCCATGCTCAGATTCGGCCATGTTTTCCGCATCCAGCGCTCGGACGTAAACAGCAGCACGCCAAGCGTTCCGATCACCACTGCAAACACAGCCAGCAGAATGTGCCCTGCTTTTTTCATTTTTTTCTGTTTCTTGTGTTTCATCTTCCTGCCTCCAAAAAGCATTACAGCTTACAAAATCTTAACTTTTCTTTACAATCGCCTTACGTATTATAGCAAAGACCGTTTTAAAAAGATAGAAAATTTTTATAAAATTTTTGCACAAAAAGTACAGCCAAAAACATATTTTTTGCATGACACATAAAAACCCGCCCGGCACCGCAAATCTCTTCGCGGCCCAAGCGGGTTTTTCATCTCTATTCCGGGAAAGCCTTATCAGCTTGCCTTGTTCTTTCTCTGTTTGATGACCTTCAGTCGTGTGAACTCCTCGCGCTCCTTCTCCTCCAGTGCGTCCGCGATATCCTTGGACAACTGGGTGTAATGCGGAATCGTGATGTTCTTCAGCGCATTGGCGCGCTTCTGTGTTTTCTTGATTGCCGCAGCAAGGCGGTATGCCGAGTTCTCAATCATGGAAAGGTTTAAGGTCAGGTCTTTTACTTTTTCAAAGGCCTGTCTTGCCTGATCCAGGGACTCCTTCGTGCTGTAGTAAGCATAAGTCGGGGCCTGTCCGGACGGATCAGCCTCTACCAGCGGAATTTCCACGCCCATGATACTCCTTGTCTTGATCCGGATAGATTCCTCCACCGGAACGGTATAGGACACGGTCTGTACGTTGGTGATACCGATCTCCATGTTCGCAATCTGTAGCGCCGCATATGCTTCGCGGAATGTCACATCAATCTGACGCTGAATATCTTTTGCCTCATCGATCAGGCCCATGAGCTCGCGGATCAGAATATTCCGCTTCTTGTCCATCAGCTCGTAACCCATGTGGGCAAGTTTCAGAGAGTTCTTTGCAAGAATCAGGTTTCCCTTGGTAGGAAAGGTATTCGGGTCCATTCCGATCTCACTCCTCTCGCTTACTCATTCATGGCATCGGCTTCTGCCTTTGCTTTTGCTACTGCATCAATGGTGGTCGGATGATAATACTGATCCAGAACCTTGGTGTTGACACGGTCGAGCTCTTCTCTCGGAAGCAGTCCAAGAAGCTCCCATGCCTTGTTCAGCGTATCTTCCATGGAACGGTTTTCATCCATTCCCTGGCCGATGAATTCATGCTCGAATTCATTACCGAATACCAGGTACTGTTTATCGATCGGAGAAAGCTCATCCTCACCGATAACGGATGCCAGGGAACGCGCATCTCCTACCTTTGCATAGCAGGAGAACAGCTGGTTCGCTACGTCCTGATGATCGGCTCTTGTGTAGCCCTCACCGATACCATCCTTCATCAGACGGGAAAGACTCGGCAGTACGCTGATTGGCGGGTAAATAGACTGGCCGTGAAGCTGACGGTCCAGTACGATCTGACCCTCGGTGATGTAACCGGTCAGGTCAGGGATCGGGTGCGTGATATCATCGTTTGGCATGGTCAGGATCGGAATCTGTGTTACGGATCCCTCTACGCCCTGTACGATTCCGGCGCGCTCATACAGCGTAGCCAGCTCACTGTACAGGTATCCAGGATAACCTTTACGGGAAGGAATCTCTCCACGGGAGGAGGAAACCTCACGCATAGCCTCGCAGAAGGATGTGATATCGGTCAGGATAACCAGGATATGCATGCCTTTCTCGAATGCAAGGTACTCGGCAGCTGTCAGTGCTACCTTCGGGGTGATCAGACGCTCTACAACCGGGTCATTTGCCAGGTTCAGGAACATAACAACGTGGTCAGATACACCGCTTTCCTCAAAGGTCCGGCGGAAGAACTCTGCTACGTCGTATTTAACACCCATAGCGGCAAATACGATTGCAAACTTCTCATCAGAATCTCCAAGGGATGCCTGCTGTACGATCTGTGCTGCCAGCTGGTCGTGCGGAAGTCCGTTTCCGGAGAAGATCGGCAGCTTCTGGCCACGAATCAGGGTGGTCAGACCGTCGATTGCAGAAATACCGGTATGGATATAGTTTCTTGGGTATTTACGGGTAACCGGGTTCAGCGGCAGGCCGTTGACGTTTCTTCTTACCTCTGCGTCAATCGGTCCCATGCGGTCGATCGGTTTTCCGATACCGTCGAAGGTACGTCCCAGGATTTCTTCGGAAAGTCCGATCTCCATCGGATGTCCGGTCAGACGGGTATGGGTATTGGTAAGAGACATGCTCGAGGTTCCCTCAAATACCTGAATAACGGCTTTGTCTTCGTATACAGCAACGATACGTCCCAGTTTTTTCTCATTGCCGTCTACGGTAAATTCTACGATTTCCTCGTAGGAAGCATTTTTTACACCTTCCAGAACAACCAGAGGGCCATTGACCTCACTAAGGCCTAAATATTCAATTGCCATGATGAATTCCCTCCTTAACCATTCTTCTCGAGTACCTTATCGTAGAAGGTGTCGATATCTTTTTTGTATGTGTCAAACAGATCCAGACGGTCATTCGGTACATCGTATTTAATAGAAACGACGCGGTCGAAGATCTTGTCCTCTTTCAGTACGGACATTGGCATGCCCATCGTCACGAGCGCTTTGGATTTCTTGTACAGATAAAGAATAACTTCCATCATCTTGTACTGTTTTTCCAAGGATACGCAGGTGTCATCCGGATGGAATGCGTTCTGCTGCAGGAAGCCCAGTCGAATAACTCTGGCGATTTCCAGGGTCAGCTTCTGGTCATCCGGAAGAACATCACTACCGATCAGTTTTACAATTTCCATCAGGGAGCTCTCGGAGTTCAGGATTCCCATTAACTGGTTCCGCATATCTACAAAGTTTTTGTTTACGTGATCTTTGTACCACGGCGACAGATCCTGCAGGTATTCACTGTAGCTGGTCAGCCAGTGGATCGCCGGGAAATGACGGGCGTAAGCCAGAGATTTGTCCAGTCCCCAGAAACAGCGGACGAAACGTTTGGTGTTCATGGTAACAGGCTCGGAGAAGTCACCACCCTGCGGAGATACAGCTCCAATGATGGATACGCTTCCCTCTGCGCCGCAAAGGGTCTGCATCATGCCGGCACGCTCATAGAAAGCGGACAGAGGGATGCCAGATATGCCGGGAAACCTTCCTCGGCAGGCATTTCCTCCAGACGGCCGGACAGCTCACGGAGTGCCTCTGCCCAACGGGATGTGGAGTCTGCATGATTGCTACATCATAGCCCATATCGCGGTAATACTCAGCCAGTGTCAGTCCGGAATACAGAGATGCCTCACGGGCTGCAACAGGCATGTTGGATGTGTTGGCGATCAGGGTGGTACGGTCCATCAGCGGGTTGCCGCTCTTCGGGTCGATCAGTTCCTGGAACTCCTCCAGAACCTGTGTCATCTCGTTTCCACGCTCTCCACATCCGATATAGATGATGATATCGGCATCAGACCATTTTGCGATCTGGTGCTGGGTCATGGTTTTTCCGGTACCGAATCCGCCAGGGATGGCTGCTGTGCCGCCTTTTGCGATCGGGAACATCGTATCCAGGATACGCTGTCCTGTGATCAGCGGAACGGATGCCGGATATCTTTTCAGGGTTGGACGCGGTACACGGATCGGCCATTTCTGTGCCAGTGTGATCTCTTTTTCGGTGCCGTCTTCCAGTTTCAGTTTTACAATCGGGTCAAGGATGGTGTACTTTCCGTCTTTGGCAGCCAGATAACCGTGCCGTTGACATCCGGCGGAACCATCGATTTGTGTACGATGGAACGGGTCTCCTGTGTCTCTGCAATGATTGCGCCGCCCATCAGCTCTTCGCCTTCTGAAACAGTTACATGGACATCCCATTTTTTCTCTGTATCCAGAGAATCTAGGTAAGACCGCGGCTGATATATTTACCGGACTGCTTTGCAATCTCGGACAGCGGACGCTCAATACCGTCAAAAATGTTGTTCAGGATTCCAGGTCCCAGTGTAACAGAGAGGGCATCTCCGGATGCGGTAACTGTTTCGCCTGGTTTCAGTCCTGTGGTTTCCTCGAAAACCTGTACTGTAGTGGTATCCTTTGTCAGGGCAATAACCTCGCCGACCAGACGTTCTTTACCAACGTAAACCATCTCGGACATTTTAAATCCGGTGTTTCCTTTCAGATATACGACCGGACCGTTGATTCCATAGATAACTCCGGTTTTATTCATGCTCTACACCTCCGTGAAAGATGAAATTCTCCCGCTCTTCGTTCAGAAGGGTCTCGAAGGATTATCGATCAGAATATTTTTCTCCGGAATGACCGCGCGCACGCCGCCAAGGAACGGCATGGCCGAAATGGTAAGGGTTACGGAGAGTTTCTGCTCCAGGGAAGCCTTATGAGCTTCGTCTGACGGATCCAGATATAAGGTCAGTTTGTCATTTCCGGCAAACGTAACGGCTTCGCGGATTTTGCGCTCCAGATACTCCTCATAGGATGGATCCTTTTTATAAGCGGTAAGTTTTTCACGAACTTCTTTAAACAGTTTTTCTTTTAATTCCAGATTTTTACGGGACAGCTTCCGTCTGATATGAAGCTGATCCGCAGACAGTGTCTTATTGACATCACGTTTTGCTTTCTCGGTCTCGGCAGCAACTTCTTCTTCTGCCTGACGTCTTGCGGTTGCTTTATGCTCCTCGAAGATCTTATCCAGAGCTTTCTGGTGATCGCCGATCACACGTTCTGCTTCACGGTTTGCACTGTCCAGGGAATGATTATAAAAATTCTGAAGTTTTTCCTCAGTAGTCAATGTGTGTCACCTCCAGGGCATTCTTACAGTTTTAATCCAATAGATTCATTTACAAAGGAAGTGATAAAGTCCGGCGCTCTTCCGGTACCGTGACGGTCCGGAATTTCAATGAGCAGCGGAAGCTTATGGTTGAGGCGGACATCCTCCAGAATGTCCGGGAATTCCTTCCCGAACTTTTCTGTAAGGAGAATAATTCCGATCTCTTTGTCTGCCAGTGTTTTCTGCAGTGTATCATAAAGCTCCTCGCGCTCATGAACGACAACGCCTTCCACTCCGGCCAGGCGCATGCCCGTCTGAGTGTCTACGTTATCACTGATCAAGAACATTTTCATTTATGATTCCTCCAACTTAAGGTGAAGATCAATACCTTCCGGTTTTGGAATCAAAGTTTACCAAGAATCATGAAGGAGATGATCAGACCATACAGAGCGATACCTTCGGCCATAGCTACGAAGATCATGGATTTACCAAAGATGCTGCCGTCTTCGCTGATTGCTCCAAGAGCTGCGCTTGCGGAAGATGCAACGGCGATACCGGAACCAATACCGGAAAGACCTGTAACAAGAGCTGCACCGATGTAACCAAGACCGGTTGCAAGACCAGCGCCTGCTTCTGTTGCAGCAGATGCAGTTGTTGCGCCTGCGAAGGAAACAACGGTTGCGATCAGCAGAAGGCCGAAGAAGCCGCTTACATTGGCTGCCAGAGATTTTTTGTAACGATTTTTGTTGTGCTCACCTTTGAAGTAATAAGTCATAGGAACAACGATGGTTAATACCATTGCGATTGCAGTAAGTACCTGTACAAATGCTGAGTTCATAATAGTTTTCCTCCTGAAGTTAATTCATTAAATTTACTCTTTGCTGCGATCCGGAGCCATTTTCACTTTTTCCCGATACAGCTTCCCGCCATATTCACTTCCATTTCGCATGGCTCTGAATCCTCTTTTATTTCTCGCCTTTTTTCAAAAACGGAACAAACGGTTTTCCGTCTCCTTCATAGAACCGGCTGAACATCTCGTAATACTCCAGACGCAGTACCTGGATCGCTACCAGCAGTGCCTCAAGGCAGGCAACGAAGACATTTCCGAGAACAATAACCGGCCAGCTGATGCTGCCGCCGCCTGTTGCTCCGCCGAGCATCAGGACAACCTCCATCATAGCCGCATGGCTGACTGCATATGCGCCGACACGGACAAAGGAAATTGTGTTGGAGAAGTAGCTCAAAAGCACATCGAAGAGTTCGAAGAATGCCTGTACAAAGAACATTCCCTTTCCGGTCTCCGGAAATGCATTGCCCTTCTTCTCTACCATACGCTCCAGTGGCTCTTTTAAGAAGATCGCAAGAAGCGGAATACCGAACATGACTACCATCACGCCGACAGCCGGAGCTTTATGGCCGCTGAACAGGAGAACGAGTGTAACGGCAAGGGCTCCGTAGAAAATGAAGCCTGCCAGGGAGTTCTGGCTGAACAGAAGCTCGCCGAGCTTATGGTTTCTTGCTGCATTGATCATATGCAGAACCATTCCTGTCAGAATCATGAACATACCAAATGCAACCGCTGCGACAAATACGGTGTTCATCGAACCGATGAACGGAAGCGTTGTCATCGCTTCCTTCGGATGCAGCCAGAGGGCCGGTATGACATTCTCAAATCCGAAGAAGCTGCCGAACAAGAATCCGAAGATCACAGAGAATACCGCGCAGGTACTCATGATCGCTGCAAGATCCATCTTCTTGTAGTGGTACAGCAGTGCGCCGCCAATCAGCAGACACAATCCCTGTCCTACATCGGCAAACATGATTCCGAAAATAAAGGCATAGGTGAGTCCTACGATAATCGTAGGGTCAATTTCATTGTAATTTGGCAGTCCGTACATCTTCACATACATCTCAAACGGACGGAAGATTTTCGGGTTTTTCAGCTTTGTCGGCGGCTGACGCAGAACGTTGTTTGCATCATCCTCGATAAAGCAGAGAGATTTGTGTCGTTTTCGATGTCCTTCTGGAAGGAAGCGGCATCTTTTTCCGACATCCAGCCGCACAGAATATAGAAAGTTTCCTTCTTGGATTTTGTGCAGGCTGCCAGGCGACGGACATCAAAGTTGCCGGAGAGCTGCTCTAACTGCTCTTTTGCTGCAACCAGATCCTCTGCGGAATCCGAAAGGCATTTTGCCAGTTTCCGTGAGCACTCGCTGAGTGCATCGTCTGTCTTTTTGATTTCTGCCTGAAGTGCTGCGTAAGCATCCTCCGGCGTTCCACTGTACTCGTCCGGAACGTAGATTCTTTCGAAGTGCAGGGATGAGAATACGGCGTCCACTTTCGTGACCTGATCTCTCGGGCAGAAGTAAATGCCCCATACATACTGCTCATCGGAATGGCAGCGGTAGAATACCGTATCGCTGTTCTCATAGCAGTAGCTCTCAAACTTGTTGTAATACTCTTTTGTGATCTTTCCGAATCTGAATTTGATAAAGTGGAAATCCAGAATGGAGGAAAGATTGCAGTGCAGATCCTGGAACGGCTCGATTTTCTGTGCTTTTTCCATCAAGTCTTTCTTTTTTGCTTCCAGTTCTGTACGCTCCTGGTTCAACTGGCCAAGGGTGTGATCCAAACCATGGACACAGTTGATGGCATCTTCCAGGGAAAGTCTTTTCGTGGTGGTACGCTTGTCTTCCGGCAGAAGTGCTGTAAAATCTTCCGCCTGTTTTAAGGTCTCTTTGTATGGGTTGATCTGGATATACGGTGTGATATTCTGCATCGTAGACAGCTCCGTCAGAGCGTTTTCCAGATGTATCTCATATTTTGAGAGATAAGTGTTGACCACACGGTCAATGTCGGCTTTCGGCCCGGTGATGCTCAAAAATTTCATCTTGACAATCAATGAGTACACCTCCCCGTGTATTAAGTTTTTGCGATATGCTGCATTGCCTCGTCAGCGCTGATACGGTAACGTACGCACTCGAGTGCAATAATAAGCCGGTTTACCTCGTGCTCTTTGTGATAGAGGTATGAGTATATGGTGGCAACGGAATAAGGATCCTGTCTGGATTCACTGGAAAGTATGTGCTTCATAATGGCTGCATACATGGATTCCAGCGTATCGACTTTGAAGGAATCATACCGTTTCGCATAATAGGTTTGTTCCAGCAGCTGGGAAAATGCACTCATATTCTCGGCTTCTACCAGTGCCTTTACCACATCCTTTTTCAGCCGGTGATGAACCGGAATCAGCAGGGCGTAGATTTGTGCGCTGGTCATGTGATAATAGCGTTTGGAACGGTAGATCCACTGAAGGTTCAGCATGTCAAACTTGCTTCCCCATGCAGCGGTCAGCTCTTCCAGATCCCGCTTTGTCACTACTTTTGATCTGTCTTTCCACATCTGTGCAAAGTAATACAGATCCAGGGTCATCTCATAGTCGAACAGGGTCGGACGCTCGATATCCGCGAGCTGCGACAACGGGGCATAATATTCTGTCCCTTTCAGGTTCGCAATCAGTTCTTCGATCGTCCTGGAGGACGCCAGAAGATTGATGTCCAGCTGGGAATGCTTGTTAAAGAACTCGTCGAATATGGACAGGTTCAATACCACATCACGGTGATCAAATACCGTGTTCAGGCATTCTTTGATAACGGACACTTCGTATCGTTTAAAGTAGAGCGCAAGGAACTTCTCTGCTCCACATTTGCAAAACGGTACAGCTTGGAAAAATCCCGGTATACCGTCAGGCGCAGCATTTTCTCGATCTGACCTCGGTGAAGGTCAGCTTCGTTGTAGCCCTCAAACAGATCCTCATAGCCTTTATGCTGCTTGAGGTAAGAAACTGCCTGCGGTACACTCTCCAATTCCACGATTTCCCGAAAATTCTGGTCGTTTAAAAGATGGCTCTGCATGGCTCTTATCTTTGTGGTAAGGCCGCTGTAGGATAATAGACCGCTCATCGTTTCACTTCCTTATAATGTTTTCGTAAATCTGCGTGGACAGTGTTCCGTGATTCTGTTCGTAATAAGCGTCCAGTGAAGATAGAAGTTCGGCGGCAGAGTCCCGCTGCTTTTTCTGATCCGCATCTGTAGTAGAATGAAGTTTTGTTGTGATCTCTTCAATCCGCTTTGCCGTTTCCGCTTCCAGATCTGCATCGAATTTTGCAATCCGCTCTTCCTGCTGCTCATCCTGGAGCTTCTTCTGATTCTCGGCAGCCTGCATAATCTTGGTAGCAGCCGTTTCGATCTCTGCAAGTTTGTTAATTACAGATTCCATAGCATCGCTTTCCCTCCTTATTTATTTAAAAGACAACAAAGACGAGGAAAACTCCCCGCATCTTTGCTGTTAGTATTCTACACCTTTTTTTCCAAAGTTGACATATTGAAATCGTAAAAAAAGTGGAATTTCGATCGACTTTTTGATTAAAAATAGACAATGGGTCATATTTTTTCTTCCAATCTCAATAGCCAAAAGATGGTCCCTCATAT
>ENA-OQIG01000700-OQIG01000700.1-human-gut-metagenome-genome-assembly--contig:-NODE-700-length-17995-cov-3.336579_pt1 | contig 17995 bp, 20 predicted proteins | sample MGYA00242576_ERZ504741 | MGnify/ENA primary metagenome ERZ504741 (study PRJEB26092, sample SAMD00036436) | human gut metagenome | host: Homo sapiens | study: EMG produced TPA metagenomics assembly of... | reverse complement strand
GTTGCAAATATATCATAATTCTCTTATTTTTGCTTCCGGTTTCGGACAAAACTTATCCGAAATCTATTGAAAAGCATGAAAGAAGTAACGTTTATTCGTCGGAACATTGAAAAATGGAAGGAGACAGAGAAAGTTGTGGAGCGGGCGGCAAGTCTGTCCCCCGACCAACTAGCCGATGCGTATACGGACTTGACAGCTGACTTGGCATTTGCCCAAACACATTTCCCAACTTCCCGTATTACTATTTATCTGAATAATCTGGCTTCAGCGTTGCACAACGAAATCTACCGCAATAAACGCGAGAAGTGGACACGGATTATTACCTTCTGGACACAGGAAGTGCCACGAACCATGCACGATGCACGGCGCGAATTACTGACCTCCTTTTTGATTTTTGTTGCCAGCGCATTAATCGGTGTATTATCAGCAGCGAATGACCCAGATTTTGTCCGGCTGATATTGGGAAACGGTTATGTGGATATGACACTCGACAATATTGCCAATGGGGAGCCGATGGCCGTATATAATGGTTCTTCCGAAGTACCGATGTTCTTGGGCATTACACTTAATAACGTGATGGTCTCTTTCAACTGCTTTGCAATGGGATTGCTGACTAGTTTTGGAACAGGTATATGCTTCTCTCCAATGGTGTCATGGTAGGAGCTTTTCAAACATTCTTTTATCAACACGATTTGTTGTGGGAATCCAGTCTTGCCATCTGGTTGCACGGAACGCTTGAAATCTGGGCGATTATCGTAGCCGGCGCCGCCGGATTGGCTTTGGGCAACGGCTGGCTGTTTCCCGGCACTTATTCCCGACTGGAATCTTTTAGGAGAGGAGCGAAGCGAGGCTTGAAAATAGTGATCGGCACTGTTCCGGTGTTCATTATGGCAGGCTTTATAGAAGGTTTTCTTACCCGGCACACAGAGCTTCCTGATGTGTTGAGGCTTGGCGTGATATTCACTTCTCTGGCATTTATTATATTCTACTATATTTATTTACCAAATAGAAAAAAACATGGAATCACAGAAACCTAAGATTGCGATGTATGTGAAACGTCCTTTCGGTGAGAAGTTGAACGCTTCTTTTGATTTTATAAAAGAGAATTGGAAACAATTGTTTAAGTATTCAACTTATCTGATACTCCCTATATGCTTAATTCAAGCTGCAAACTTTAGCGGTTTAATGGGAAGTATGACAGATATTACTGCTATGCAGGCGTCCGGAGGAATAAGTGATAATCCTTTAGCTGCTCTGGGACCTTCATTTGCACTGAATTATGCAGGAGTTATCTTTTTTTCATGTTTGGGGGCTTTGTTGATGACTTCCTTGATTTATGCGATGGTACGATTGTATAATGAACGGGAAGAACGCCTGAACGGGATTGTATTCGGCGATATAAAATCGTTGTTGCTCCGTAATATTAAAAGACTGTTTTTGATGGGGATCGCCTGCAGCTTTTTATTCATCTTTGCGGTGGTCTTTATTGTCTTATTGGCTGTATTGACACCTTTCACACTCATTCTGACCATCCCGCTTTTATTCGCCTTTATGGTTCCTTTGGCATTAATGGCTCCCATCTACTTATTTGAAGACATTTCGTTGGGTGAGGCATTTGCAAAAACATTCCGGTTGGGATTTGCTACCTGGGGAGGCGTCTTTCTAATTTTAATTGTGATGGGGATTATTGCCAGTGTGTTACAAGGTATCGTTTCTATACCCTGGTATGTGATCTATATTGTAAAAATGATCTTTACGATGAGTGACGGAGGTGCAACCTCTTCATCAGTCGGACTGAACTTTGCGCAATATTTGTTCTCTATCCTGATGTTGTATGGTTCTTACTTATCGGCTATATTCGGTATCGTCGGTCTGGTTTATCAGTATGGTCATGCATCGGAAGTGGTGGACAGCATAACGGTAGAAAGTGATATTGACAATTTTGATAAACTCTAAACCAAACCTCCACTAGATGAATCTCACTTCCCCGGCTGATACACTAGTCTGTGATACGGCGCAGATTGCCCTCTGGCAGTCTGAACCGGCATACAACTATAACCGTGAACTGATTACTCCGGAAATGAATGTCTTTGAGTGGATCAGTCGGCAGTTTGGGGAGTTGTTGCGTAAAATATTCGGCAGTCATTTTGCTGAAGAGTATTCAGGGCTTATCCTGGTATGTATTGCCATTCTTCTTTTGTTGCTGATTGTTTGGTTTGTCTATCGGAAACGCCCGGAATTGTTTATGGTCTCGCATAAAAATGCGTTGCCTTATACAGTTGAAGAAGACACCATTTACGGAGTAGATTTTCCGGGAGGGATTGCGGAAGCGCTTTCCCGTCAGAATTACCGGGAAGCAGTACGTTTGCTCTATCTGCAAACTTTGAAACAACTTAGTGACGCTGAACGTATTGACTGGCAACTTTATAAAACGCCTACCCAGTATATCAATGAAGTCCGGCTACCGGCTTTCAGGCAACTGACCAATCATTTCCTGCGGGTACGTTATGGCAACTTTGAGGCGACGGAAGAACTCTTCCGCACAATGCAGACCTTGCAGGAAGAAATAGGGAAAGGAGGCGTCTCATGAAAGGAAGTCGCTGGTTCATTGTCTTTATTGTCGCTTTTCTATTCATCATGTTTGCAATAGAATATCATTTGCCGAAGAATTTTGTGTGGAAGCCCACTTTCGGACATCATGACGAGCAACCTTTCGGATGTGCAGTATTCGATAGCGTATTGTCTTCTTCTTTGCCACAGGGCTACACTTTTTCGAGGAAAAGTCTTTATCAATTGGAGCAGGAAGATACGACGCAACGCAGAGGTATATTGGTTATCTCTGATAATTTGCGATTGTCGGACGTTGATGTAAACGCTCTGTTGAAAATGGCGGAACGCGGAGATAAGATTATGTTGGTGAGTACCTTGTTCGGCAGATATTTGGAAGATACCTTGCAGTGCAGGTCTTACTATTCTTACTTCAGTCCGATGGCTTTGAAGAAATATGCAACTTCATTTATGAAAAAGGATAGCTTGCATTGGATAGGAGATTCGACGGTTTATCCCCGTCAGACTTTCTATTTTTATCCCCAGTTGTGCTCCTCTTATTTTTGGGGAGATTCACTTCCGGAAAGGGTGTTGGCACAAAGAGTTTTTGAGTCGAATGAGTTCCGGTATGAAACCGAGGCGGACTCGTTGACAACGGATAGTCTTGTTTATATGCCTGTAGCGATGTCCCGTCGGTGGGGGAAAGGAGAAGTTATTTTAGTTTCCACTCCTTTGATTTTTACCAATTACGGAATGTTGGACGGCAAAAATGCAACCTATATCTTCCGTTTGTTGTCGCAGATGGGGAAGCTTCCCATCGTTCGCACGGAGGGGTACATGAAAGAAACTGCACAGGTGCAGCAATCACCTTTCCGTTATCTGTTGGCACATCAGCCGCTTCGTTGGGCTTTGTATCTGACGATGATTACCATCATACTCTTTATGATATTCACAGCGAAGAGGCGGCAACGGGTGATCCCTGTTATTCACGAGCCGGCGAATAAATCTCTTGAATTTACCGAACTGATAGGCACGCTTTACTTTCAGAAGAAAGACCATGCGGATTTAGTTCGCAAGAAGTTTTCCTATTTGGCCGAAGAACTTCGGAGAGAGATTCAGGTGGATATTGAAGAAGTGGCCGACGATGAACGCTCTTTTCACCGGATTGCCCGGAAAACCGGAATGGATGCCGGAGAGATTGCTAAATTTATCCGCGAAGTCAGACCCGTGATTTACGGAGGACGTGTTATTGATGCGGAGCAGATGAAGGTATATATCGATAAAATGAATGAAATAATCAATCATATCTAAAGAAGAAATTTATGGAAGAGAATACAGAACAGCGAGTAGATTTAACTCTCTTTTCCGAGAAGATACAAGAGTTGAAAGACCGGATTGCTTCCGTCATAGTTGGGCAGGAGCAGACAGTCGATTTGGTACTGACAGCGATTTTGGCTAATGGACACGTATTGATAGAAGGTGTTCCGGGAGTTGCGAAGACACTGTTGGCCCGTTTGACAGCTCGTCTGATTGATGCAGACTTCAGTCGTGTCCAGTTCACTCCGGACTTAATGCCGAGTGACGTATTAGGTACGACTGTGTTTAATATGAAAACCAATGGTTTGATTTTCATCAGGGACCGATTTTTGCAGATATTGTATTGGTCGATGAAATCAACCGTGCTCCTGCCAAGACACAGGCTGCCTTGTTTGAGGTAATGGAAGAGCGCCAGATCAGTATTGATGGAACGACTCACCGGATGGGAGATCTTTATACGATTTTGGCTACCCAGAATCCGGTAGAGCAGGAGGGAACATACAAACTTCCCGAAGCACAGCTCGACCGTTTTCTGATGAAGATAACGATGGATTATCCTTCATTGGAAGAGGAAGTGAATATCTTGGAACGTCATCATACCAATGCCGCATTGGTGAAGTTGGACGACATCGTTCCCGCTATTACCAAAGAAGAACTGCTGTCGCTTCGTGCTTTTATGAATCAGGTATTTGTAGACCGCACGTTACTTCAATATATCGCATTGATTGTACAGCAGACCCGTACCAGCAAAGCTGTATATTTGGGAGCTTCTCCACGTGCATCTGTAGCCATGCTGCAATCGTCGAAAGCGTATGCTCTTTTGCAGGGACGTGATTTTGTGACACCGGAAGATATCAAGTTTGTAGCTCCTTATGTACTTCAGCACCGTCTGATCCTGACTGCCGAAGCTGAAATGGAAGGCTATTCTCCAGTGAAAGTGACGCAACGCTTAATTGATAAAGTGGAAGTACCAAAATGAAAAGATTTATGATTTATGAATTCTGATTTATGATTTGGGCTGCGCGTTGGATGTCTGACTCTATTCATAACATAAATCGAAGAAATCATAAATCGTAAATTATAAACTGTACGTAAATTGTAAGTTGAAGAAATCGTAAACCCAAGAAATTATAAATCATAAATCATAAATCATTTGTTTCTAACTCGTCGTTTCCATATTGCCCTTGTCGTAGTTATCCTGTTGTTGGGTAGCGGATATGTTTTTGCTCCGTTCTTTGTTATCGGGCAGTGGGCACTCTTTGTCTTGCTTTTGGTGGTACTGGCAGACGTATATTCTCTTTATCGTATTCGTGGAATCCATGCTTTCCGCCAGTGTGCCGACCGTTTCTCTAATGGCGACGAAAATGAAGTAAGTATTCGGGTAGAAAGTAGTTATCCGCATCCTGTATCTTTAGAAATCATAGATGAGATCCCTTTTATCTTTCAGAAACGTGATGTCGACTTTCAGGTGAAGCTTGGAGCAAACGAGGGAAAAACAGTTACCTATCGTCTTCGACCTACTCATCGTGGTGTTTACTCTTTCGGTCATATTAGAGTTTTTGTGACCGGAAAAATCGGCTTTATATCCCGGCGCTATACTTGTGCAGAACCTTTGGATATCAAAGTGTACCCGTCATATCTGATGCTCCATCAATATGAATTGTTGGCAATAAGTGATAATCTGACAGAACTGGGAATAAAACGTATTCGCCGGGTTGGGCATCATACGGAGTTTGAGCAGATTAAAGAGTATGTAAAGGGGGATGATTACCGTACGATTAACTGGAAAGCAAGTGCCCGTCGGCATGAACTTATGGTGAATGTGTATCAGGACGAACGCTCACAGCAGATTTATAATGTGATCGATAAAGGTAGAGTGATGCAGCAAGCTTTCTGTGGAATGACCTTGCTGGATTATGCAATTAATGCTTCGCTGGTGCTTTCGTATGTTGCCATGCGGAAAGAAGATAAAGCCGGATTAGTGACTTTCGATGAACACTTCGATACTTTTGTGCCTGCTTCCAAGCAATCGGGATATATGCAGACATTGCTGGAAAGTCTTTATAGCCAGCAGACCACTTTTGGGGAGACAGACTTCTCGGCTCTTTGCGTTCATTTGAACAAACATGTCAGTAAACGTAGCCTGCTGGTACTATATACTAACTTCTCGAGCATAGGAGGAATGAACCGTCAATTATCTTACCTGAAACAACTAAACCGCCAGCACCGTTTGCTCGTAGTCTTTTTTGAAGATGTCGATTTGAAGGAATATATCGCCCAACCGGCAAAAGATACGGAAGGGTATTATCGGCACGTGATTGCAGAAAAGTTCGCTTACGAGAAGCGGCTGATTGTATCTACTTTGAAACAACATGGCATCTATTCTTTATTAACTACACCGGAGAATCTTTCAATTGATGTGATTAATAAGTATCTGGAGATGAAGTCACGACAACTACTATGATAAGTCTTTTATAATTTGTTCAACTGTTCTCTTTTAAAGGAGGAAGATGTTTTTGTATGACTACCCAGATAATCTCGTAGTCAATGTTAGCATATTCATGAGAAATGATATTTCTTAATCCAATAACCTTTGCCCATGGAATTTGGGGATAATCTTTAAGAAAGTTCTTTTGTGTTTTGTCGTCAACAGCCTTAATCGTTTCTCCTATTACTTGGATTCGCATGATGCATGCGTCTAAGATGGTCATTCCCCAAGGTGATAACAAAAAATCATCTACGTTCTGAATGTTCTTACACCTTTCTTCAATGATAGATATTGATTCTGATATTTGGAGAAACTTGTCTTGGATTTCTTCTTTAAGCGTATATTCCATCTCTTGCTATTCTTTGGGAAATAAGTGAACGGAGGTTTTTACGCAAACGAAGGAGGTCTATTTTGCAGTTACATATACGTTCCAGTTCTTCTTTAATATCAAACATAATAAAAGGGTCCGGATCCTTTAGTTCAACAAAAACATCCAAATCACTCTCTTCATGTTGCTCTCCACGGGCAACAGAACCAAAAATACCAATAGAAATAATTCCATATTTCTCGGCAAACTGTTGTTTGAATTGGCGAATTTTTGTAAGATATTCATTGGTTGTTTTCACTTTTCTATCCTCCTTTCATACAAAAATAGTAAAAAATGGGAAGAAAACAAAAGGATTCTCTTAAAAACATATTATCCTCCTATGGCTTTCCGTGTTTCCACAAAGAAGAATACAGCCATTCCAATGATGATAATTCCCAGTATTCCATAGAAGAGCCTTGCCCGGTTGCGTCCTACATTCCGGACAATGGTTTGTGCGTTGCGCGTTGTAAAGAACCAGTCCCAGTTCAGCAATGACGCCAGCAGGGAGACGATTCCTGCCAGCGCAAAGATTCCTTGTACGATATATTGTCCGGTCATAGTCTGATTACTCTATTTCCGTTTTCCAGTTCTTCAATCGTTACTTTTACGGCATTTCCCGGAAGTAGTTCTTCTACCAGTCCGGCCATTCGATAAAGCAGAGAGCGCCACTGTAGAAATAGTCTTCGTAACCCATGTCGTACACTTCGCTTAGCTTCTTGATGCGGTAAAAATCAAAGTGATAGATTAACTCTCCGGTTTCGTCCGAACGGTATTCGTTGACAATAGCAAAAGTAGGAGAAGTGATAACATCCGTTACGCCCAATGCTTCGCAAAGTGCTTTGACGAATGTCGTTTTGCCGGCACCCATCTTTCCGTATAAAGCAAATACAGTGTTGTCGCCCATAGCAGCGATAAATTCACGGGCTGCTTCATGGATACTTTCCAGTGATTGAATTTTGATTTCCATATACTATCTATTATTATGACTTTTTCCTGCAACAACTCTTTCCGATTTTACAAACGGCGTAAATCAAGATAGAGAAGAATATGATGGAAGCTCCCGAAGGACTTTCCAGTGATAAGAAATAAATAATCCACCCAGGCAGCCCAAGAAACCGATGCCAATTGATAACCAGATAATCTTCTTGAAACTATAGGTGAACAAGTTGGCTGTCATCTGTGGAATGGTGAGAAGAGAAATGGCCAATACGATGCCTACCATTCGCAGGCAGGCTACAATGGTCAGTGCGATGAACATCATCAGTACATATTCAAAAATCTCTACCGGAATCTTTTGCGAACGTGCAAACTCACGGTCAAAGGCAATATATACGATAGGGCGGATAAACAGATAAAAGAATCCGGTCAGTATGAGTGCCAATATGCCGAGCATCCATAAGTCGATTTGGTTGATGGTCAGTATATTGCCGAAGAGGTAAGCCGACAGGTCGGGCGCAAATCCCGGTGACAGGAAGCTGAACATAATTCCGAGTGCCATCCCTAACGTCCAGAATACTGCAATGGCAGAATCTTCGCGCATATCTTTCCGTCTGCTAAGCCATTCGACGCCAAAAGCAGATAATACCGAGAATACGGCTGCCGAGAGTATCGGAGAAATTCCGGCAAACAATCCTAACCCGATCCCTCCGAAAGAAGCATGAGTGATTCCTCCGCTGATAAATACCAGGCGGCGGGTTACAATATATGTACCGATAATCCCACAGGCAATGCTTGCCAGCAGACTTCCCAATAGGGCGTGTTGAAAGAATGTATATTGTAGTAAATCCATCACATCACCTGTCATCTGCCTTTTTTACTTCTATGTTTCTTCTTTCTCCGATAATCAGAAAAACTTCGTCTTTGAGATCATCCGGTAGTTCAATGCCACGGAGCTGAAGGCTACGTACCATCCGGCCACTTCTACATCCAGTGTCGTATACAATACATCCCGAAACATTTCTGTTTCTTCTTCTGTATACGCATCTCCTGCCTTGCCAATGAACTGGTCCAGTTCTTCGTCATCGTAATATTCTATCTTTTTGCTGACAGCTGCCAGCAGGCTATCCCGTTCGCATACTTCGTGTTGTCCGCAGCATTCCACATCTACTTCCTTCACTTCCGGCATACGGTCCAGTTCGCCCTTTTCTATTTTCTTTTGCAGTCTTTTGTTGCGGATAATTCCGGCTATCAGCGCAATGACACCCAGCAACACCAGACTTATAATAAGTATCCACATGACAATATAACAGTTACGAATCAAATTTGTGCAAAGTTACTTATAAATTTGTATTCTATCGTGTATGCTATCTATTTCTTTCGTACTTTTGTATGTTACTAACTCAAATATAAGATGAAAAGACAGAGTATATTATTCGTTCGGAGTATGTGGGTGGTTATCTTATTCACTACCCTTGCTGCCTGTAAAGATACGGATAACAGAGTGTTTGGAGATGATTTTGAATTTCCGGCATTGACAGATGAAAACACGATTCGCTTTACAGTGAATGTTGTAGGAGACTGGCGGCAGTTGGACATTGTAGCAAGTGGGGGACGAATGGTGATAGATTGGGGAAACGGTCGTATACAGAAAATAGAAGATCCTTCTTCAATGAGTGGCGGAGTGGTATATAGATATGGAAATAAAGGATTATATGAAGTGAGGATTTGGGCTGAAGAGCTGCAGCTTATCGATATAAGTGGTTTGCTTCTTCCTTTGAGTCATCTTTATTTGGGAAATATGCCGCGAATGAAATCACTGGCTTTGAATAGCATTTCTGATACTCGCGAATTGGACTTGAATACCTTCTGTCCTAATGTGGAAAGTATTAATATCGGTAGTTTCGCTGATTTGGAGCATTTGGAGATTGAGGATTGTTTCCGATTGCGATCTATACAAGTTTATTCTAATCCCAAATTGACTTCAATAGAGTTTGGTAGTCATCCGGAAGCGGAAAGTTTATATTGTTCTTATAATGGTTTTTCTTCCCTTTCCCTTAAAAGCTTGCCGGCATTGCGCGATATTGATTTGAGTTCTAATGAAGTATTGTCACATCTGGAATTGAACGAGAAGACTTCAATTTCTGCGATATTGATACAAGGATGTGCTTTCCAATCAATTACTGATATATTGAAATGTTGCCCTTCTTTAAGGGAATTAAGTTGCTCATACAACAAATTGACCGAACTTGATCTGTCCGATAACTCTAATATTAGTGAATTGCGTTGTGAACATAATCAGCTAACTCGTTTAATGGTACCGCAAGGAAGTCTGTTAGAACATCTTTATTGTCACTCGAATCAATTGGATGAGGATGCCTTGAATACACTGTTTGATTCCTTGGGGCAAGTGCTGGAACCTGCTATTTATTATCCGACTCCTCCCCGGCAATATCGGATTTCTTTTAATGATAATCCGGGAGCAGATGATTGTAATAGAAATATCTTGAATGATAAAACTGGATAGTTGAAAATAAGTAAAGTATGGACGATTGTTTCTTAAATCTTATATACATCATGAAGAAAAACATTCTGCTTCTCTCTTTTTTGTGTAATTTTTCATTGTTGTTATCTGCCAACTAACGTAGAAAAGGGTTAGCAGAGTATCAACGTTCCTCTGCCGAGCTACTATCAACTTTTTGGCTAGTGATGAATTGCAAGGGCGTGAGGCAGGTTTTCATGGTTCACGTGTGACCTCGGAGTATATTGTTTCCTTACTTCAATGGATGGGAGTATCACCTTTGGCTGACTGCTATTTCCAGCCTTTTGATGCTTACCGTAAAGAACGTCAGAAAAAAGGACGTCTGGAAGTGCATCCTGATTCCATAGTTAAACTGAAACAGGAAGTTCATCAGAAGCTTTCCATGAGGAATGTATTGGGAATGATTCCTGGTAAAAATACCAAAGAATATGTGATTGTGGGGGCGCATTTCGACCATTTAGGTATTGATCCTGCACTCGATGGCGACCAAATATACAATGGTGCTGACGATAATGCTTCCGGTGTATCGGCAGTGCTGCAAATAGCAAGAGCCTTTTTAGCCAGTGGACAGCAACCCGAAAGAAATGTAATCTTTGTCTTTTGATGGAGAAGAAAAAGGACTGCTTGGCTCTAAATATTTTGTACAAACTTGTCCTTTCCTATCTCAAATCAAAGGCTATCTGAACTTTGACATGATTGGCCGTAATAACAAACCTCAACAGCCTAAACAGGTCGTTTATTTTTATACAGCCGCCCATCCGGTCTTTGAGGATTGGTTGAAAGAGGATATCAGAAAATACGGTTTGCAATTGGAACCGGATTACCGCGCCTGGGAAAATCCGATAGGAGGAAGTGATAATGGTTCGTTTGCCAAAGTAGGTATTCCGATCATCTGGTATCATACGGACGGGCATCCTGATTATCACCAGCCTTCCGATCATGCTGACCGATTGAATTGGGATAAGGTCGTAGAAATCACTAAAGCCTCTTTTCTCAATATGTGGAAGATGGCAAATGAGAAGTCTTTTTAATGAAGCAGATAAAATACAATCCTGATAATTAATGGGAAAAGTCAGGATTGTATTTCTTATTTTTTGAGTATTCTTTTTAAATAGTCGATAGGTGGCAAATTCACAGTCTCAAAACTTCCTTTATAAAATACTGCAAAATTATTAAAAACACACGGTAACTCTTTTGCTTTCTGTAGCGTATCTACTTGAATAAAAGAAACAGGGACATCATTTGTTTCACAATATTGTTTGATCATTTCAATGTATTTATAGATGTAGGGGCATTGCATATCATAATAAATCGTCAGTTCCTCACTTTCTATTTTCAGATTTTTGGCATTTGGCGCAAATTGCGGTACTGTTCCGTCGAAAGAAAGAGCAAGCAATTCATATCCGTTATCAGTAGTGTCAACCACCTCAAAACCAAATTTCTTTGCAAATGATTGGTCGGAAAGCCAGCTCTTCTGTTTTTTTGCCCCAAGCATACAAATGCCGGATCTACCTTTTTCTTTGGCATCAGCTATACAGTACTCTATTAATGCTTTCCCATATCCGTTTCCTCGGGGGCTACCTAGCACCCATAAACAATACAGATAATAATAGTTGTCGCCGATGACGGGAACCCAAGCTGTTTCAAGAGGGGCATATTCAATAAAAACAGTAGCTTTGGCGTTTAACTTTCTAAAGACATGGCCTTCATTCAGCCGGTCGGAAAGCCATTGCCGTTTTGCTTCAATACCAGGATGAGACTTTTTGCTGCGGATAATGCAGCATAAATGCTCATTAGAAAGATTTTCTGTTGTTAAGTTTGTAAAGTCAGTATTCATATACACCTTTGTTTCAAGTTAGATATTATCAATCGGATAGTGTAGTAATTGTAATACTTGATTAGCCCGGTTGACAGATAAGCAAATACAAATGTAGTGAATTTTGCGGATAATCTCTGTTGGGTGACTATGGAAATCACAAAGACTTTTTATACATCTGCAGAGGATGTTGAACGAGAACTCATGCGAATGTAAAACTTCATTGCCTAACTTAGGATTAGATTGACCGCAGTTCTACCTAATCTGAAGCGAGACAATGAAGTTTATAAAAATAAAAAGATAACAGATATATAATATTAAGGTCGATATATTTGTAAGCTCAAAGAGTTGTTCTTTTATCTTTTTATTATTCTACAGGTTGTGCGCCGGTGTCGCCTTCAATCTTCCATCCCGGGTTCTGATAAACGACTGAACTTGTAAAATCATTCTTATCCGAGGCTGTCTGACGAAATACAGCCATACCTATCGGATTCAGATAATGAGCAGGTGTAAAGAGGAATCCCTTCTGCCCGGCAATCAGATTATTCTTCGTGATTTTTTCGTATGGAAGAATATATTTACTTAAATCAGGTGAGGACATATTACCTTCTGCCGGATCTACTTTACATAAATCTGCCAGTTGCGTTTCATAGTTGCTTCCCCAGTATAGCATACCTTCTACACGGTAAGGTTTGGATATCAACTGGTCGCATGCACGCCAGCGTTTCAAGTCTTCCCAGCGCAAAGCTTCTGCACAAAGTTCGTTACGGCGTTCACGGCGGATATTATATAACGTCGCGTCTATCAATTGGCCATGAGAATAAGCACCGAAATCGCCTTTAGCCTCTTCGCTCATCTGTGTTGCAGCGATTGTCTTATTATAGTCTTCGTCCACTTTGGCGCGTCGGCGTAAAGCTTTCCAATATCCGTCGGCTGTTCCGTCGATTCTACCATTTTTTTCATACGAAGCTTCCATGTAAATCAACATGGCTTCTGCCGCACGGAAAACAATACCACCTGATGTTCCCGCACTATGGTCATTTGCCATGTGACTGGAGTAGTGTTTGCCTTTTTTGATGATGAATCCGGTTGTTGCCAAACTTCCTTTATCGCCATAAATGAAACGGATTGAGCAATAACTGGGAGTTCCGTCATCACCGTAATAATTCACATCACCTTTATTTTCAGTGTTGGCATCACCCGGCTTTTTGGTAAAGATAACAATGCGTGAATCACGATTCTGTAAAGTGGAATTTACTCCTTCTTTCTCCCAATCGGGATTATAATCGGAACCGGCTGCATAGATGGGAAGCCCATTGCGCATCAGGAATGAATTGACCATGCCACGAGCCATCCGGAACCACCGCCATTGCGTGCCAACTCCATTTGCAAGTTGCTGGTTACCAATCCTTCCTTGAACTGTTTCCACATCAGTATTTCATCATATCCTTCCATGTTTTCATCGCAGAACATGGTGTAGTAAGGATTGATGGAAACCAGACTGGCGTTCATACCTTCGGGGGTATCGGTATTGTCTGCCAGTTTTCCGACGATATAGTCGCCTACCACTTTTGATGACTTCATTGCTTCATCAAGAAAATAAGCCACTTCTGCATCACTATTAAAACCGCTTACATCTGCGGGATTACCCGGCCATCCTTTTCCACCGGGTACAAAAGCTGTTCCTTTGTGATACTTTTCCCAAGTTGCTTCGAAGAGGGCAACGCGTGCACGTAGCAAGTGAGCTACGTTTTTGCTGATGCGATTCTTGCCACCGGGACTTTTATCAAGCAACAATTCTGTTGCTTTTTGCAAATCGTCCAGAATGAAGCGTGCCACCTTATTACGCGGCTGGCGCTTGCTGGATTCCACCAAGGTCTCTTCTATGTCGGGCAATGCAGTAGTGATAATAGGCAGATCTCCTAAAGAAACCAGTAATTTATAATAATTGTATGCCCGGATCACGTACATTTCTCCGATATAATGCTTCACATTATCCTGATTGCCGGTAATAGTGCCGGCTTCGAATTTCGGTAAAGTATTATCAAAGAAATAGTTGCAGGTTCGTATTTTACTCCAGTCCCATTCGCCTTCACCTGACGGCACCTTCTTTTGCCCGGGTATCCAGAAGGCCGGTGAGTCACCACTGGCTTGGTTATCAGTATCATTATCTTTGCCGAAGAAATTGATGCCATACGCATCGGTCACTGTTTCAAATGGGTAAGCATTGATTGTGTATGCAGCCAGATCACTTTCGGATGCAAAATATTTTTCGGGAATTACTTTATCCAGTGGTTCCCTGTCGAGAAAATCATTGCAACCGGTCAGTCCGCCCAATAGCAATGTTCCTATTGTCAAAAGTTTAATATGTTTTTTCATAATCGTTTATCATTTAAAATGTTGCACTTAAACCGAATGATACAGTCTTGGATAGCGGATAGGTACATCCGTCCCAGTTGCCGATGCCAACAGTTTCGGGGTCAAACGTATCGGCCAGACTGGTAATAGTAAATAAATTCTCTGCTGAAACAAAGAATCGCAGATTGTTTACGCAGAATTTCTCTGTCAAAGATTTAGGTAATGTATAACCTAAAGTAACGTTTTTCAGACGGCAGTAAGCCGCATTTTTGCAAATATCGGGTCTGTGGATTACGGTTTCTATCATTCTCGAGAGGACGCGGATAATAACCACCCAGGTTAGCTCCTAGCGGATTAGTCGTATCTTCTCCGCGGAAATAGTCCAGATGAGGTTTGAAAAAGTTGGTTTGCCAGTAGCCTACTGCTCCCCAGAACATTGTAGAACCACTCCCCGGCATATAATCACGTTTCATCGTTCCTTGGAAAAATAATTTAAGGTCGAACCCTTTCCAGGCGGCATCCAGATTCAAACCAAAGTTGTAGCGTGGTGTACTGTTGCCTATTTTCTTCAAATCACCATGATCAGCCAGTGTTTTGTTACCTCTGCTGATCTGGCCGTCACCGTTCAAATCCGCATACATGATGTCACCTGCTCCCCAGCCGGAACCGAGTACATCCTGTGCGCCATTGGGCATACCGGCCAAATGATCTTTCATCTCTTGATCGGTCTTTGCGATGCCGATTGTTTGGAATCCCCATATATCACCTACGTGAGCACCTGCATAATACGTATTATTATTGTCTTTATCTAAAATTGTGTTTGACGGATTGGGGTATTTATCAATAACCACTTGATTGTCTGACAAAGATAAGGTAACTCCATACTTAAGTCGCGTATCTGGTCGCGCCAGTTCACCTGTATTTCCCAACCTTTGGAAGTCATATCGAGGTTGTTTACTTTGGGAACGGCAATGCTAAGAGGTTGGGTAGTTCGGGGGCGGGGCCTACCATGTTTTTAGATTTACGCTGGAAATAGTCGAATGTTACATTCAAACGATTGTTGAGCATAGATAAGTCGAAACCTAAATCCAGTGTTTGCGTCTTTTCCCATGTCAGTAAGGAAGATACCAGCGCAGATTCTTTGGAAATATTTGGTTTTACGCCATTTACCAGCCAACTGCCTAGTGCGTAATTGCCCCATTGGTCTTTGTTAATATCAATAGTTCGATAGAATGGATACCAGTTATCTGTGTTTTGGTTGCCCAATTCACCCCATGAACCACGTATCTTGAATGTGCTGATTAAATCGGTCAGATCTTCAAAAAATGCTTCACGGGCCATGTTCCATCCTAAGGAGAATGATGGGAACAGATTCCAGCGGTTATCTCGAAGGAAACGTGAAGTGCCGTCATATCTCATATTTACTTCAGCCAGATAACGTCCTTTGTAGTCGTAATTAACACGTCCGAAGAAGCCGGCTGTAGCCCATTCGGAGTACCCTCCTCTGTTTTGTGCATTTGTCTGCGTGGTGTTCAAGGTAGCCACTTCCGACATGATACCGTCTTGGGAAGCGGTAATATCACGTTGTTTGAATAGTTCGCTCTGAAAACCCAGCATCACTTTAAAGTTGTGCCCGCTTTCTAATGATTTGCCGTATTCGGTAAAGATGTTCGGATTGAAGAAATTACTCTTATAAGCATATTCTGTAACGCTGGAAGTTTGATTGGCAATAATGTAGGGATTTTTACTCACATCATAACCATAAACGGTTTGATAATCGGTATGGTTGAAATTATAGTTGGAACGGTAGTTCAATTCTACGTTAATTTTCCAGTCTTTGATGGGTTCCACGATGAAAGCAAGCTGGTGTGCCATCACGTCTTTTTGTGATTTATATCGGCCTCCTTCTGTTAATTGGTAAATCTTGGATTCGACAGTATAGAATCCGTTTGGGTCTACTACCGGAATGACAGGCCAGTAGCGGCATACATCGAAATAGAATACATTACTTTTGATATCGCCTCCGGCAAATGAAGGAGCTTCATAATCCGTCCGGTTAAAACGCATACTATAGCTTATTTTCAACCATTTGGTTAAGTCCGCATTGATTTTTGCAGTAAAGGAGTAGCGTTGTTTGTTATCATCTCCAAACTTCAAGAGACCTCCTTGGTCCAGATAATTCGCAGAAAGATAATATTGTATTTTATCCGTTCCACCATTTACGCTCAATGAATGCTCGTGGGTAAAGCTATTACCAAATAACGTTTTTAACCAGTCGGTATTGCCGGTAGGCATCACGTCTTGCCGTTGGGGATCATCGAATGAATTCCATCTTCCCGCATCGGTCGGCCACATATATTGTGTGCTTTTCCTGCCTGAAAATCCAGAATTTGTTGAAGTTTGGTGGCGCTATACATGGGAGTCTGTCCACCATTAGTTAACTGGTCATTGACTGCCAGAGCAAAATTGTATGAATCCGCCATTTCAGGCATATTCAAGGGAGATACAAAACGGAAGTTGTTATTATAGTTAACTACCGTTTTTCCCGACTTACCTTTCTTTGTTGTAATCAGGATGACTCCACCTGGTGCCCGCGAGCCATAAATGGAGGAAGCGGCTGCATCTTTCAGTACAGAAATATTCTCAATGTCCTGTGGATTGATAGCGTTCATGTCTCCCTCCATACCGTCAATGAGCACCAATGGTTCTACCTTTGAACCAGCTCCAATTGTTCCAACACCACGAATATTGAATTTTTTGTCTGAACCTAAGGAGCCACCACCATCACCAGTAGAGATATTCATACCCGGAACCATACCTTGCAAAGCTTCTATGGTAGAGTTAACGGGACGTGCCGAAATTTCTTTTGCTCCTACCGTAGATACAGATCCTGTTACATTCACTTTCTTTTGTGTGCCAAAAGCAACCACAACAACTTCATCCAATGTTTGTGTATTGTCTTTAAGGATGATATTCAATGATTGTCCTGTGAATTTGATTTCTTGAGTCTGATAACCAACAAAAGAGACTACAATAATATCTCCGGTTTTTACATTGTTTAAAGAGAAGTCACCGTTGATTCCGGTGATTGTACCGTTCGTCGTACCTTTGGCTACGACGGATGCACCGATGATGGTTTCACCTGCTGCATCTTTTACTACACCCTTACAAGTAGTACCCTGTTGTACAACGGAAACTTTTAGAGTGCTTTCACCAGTTTCCGGATAAGCTGCTTCTACTGACATTGTCAGTAGGAACAACAACATACTAACTGACTTTAGTTGTTTTAACATAGCATTGAATTTAGAGTTTTTCCTAGAATCCGGAATTACTTTTAATAAGTTCTTTCAGAACTTATTCCGTGCGTAAAACGTTGGATTCAAAGCCTTAAATTCAAAAAAAGAGTCATCTTTTAAGCGATCTTTTCTACTTGTTTTATACCCATTTTATATCTATTTCGTACCTGTTTGTGTTAGATGAAATAACAAGGATGAATGAAATAAACAAGTAGTTTCATTTCAATATGAAGATAAAATACGGCTTTGGGTAATTCTTAAAAAGAAAAAATGAATGAGAATTTGATAATTATTTTTGAAAATACATGCTAATGTATTAAAATATATT
>ENA-OQIG01000698-OQIG01000698.1-human-gut-metagenome-genome-assembly--contig:-NODE-698-length-18025-cov-3.929433_pt1 | contig 18025 bp, 16 predicted proteins | sample MGYA00242576_ERZ504741 | MGnify/ENA primary metagenome ERZ504741 (study PRJEB26092, sample SAMD00036436) | human gut metagenome | host: Homo sapiens | study: EMG produced TPA metagenomics assembly of... | reverse complement strand
AAATGGGAGAAGACGGCAACGTCCTCAGTTTCCTCTATATGAACCGCGATAAGAAAAATATCCGTGTCGAGTATCTCGGCGAACGGAAATTCTCCACTACCATGACTCCTTCCGACCGTGAAGCACTCGTCGTACTTACGAGTTGGCTAAATTACTTTCATCCATACGTCAGATTCAGCAAGAGAAAGAAGAAGCCAACCTGAAAATCGAATTTGTGAAAAGAAAAATGGAACAGAAAGCCCAAGAAGAGGCTGCGGAAAAACAAAGATAATAAAGCACCCCAACTGTCTGTTTCACCACGGATTAACGGATCACACAAAATACAGCTCACAAGCTATCGTATTTATTTGTCCCATCCGTCAATCTGTGGTGAACTCTTTCCGTCCTATCTATTTTTATCCCCTCCGAAAAGGCCGTCCCGATTATTCCCCACTATCCTGTCGCTATCAATGATCGACCGCCTCTCCATGCTCTCACTCTTCATCTCATGAATTTCCCCAATAATACGGAGTTCAAATTAAAATAAAGATAGCAATTTTTAGGTATTTTCAGAAACAAGTTCATTATGTGTAGCGATTACACAGACTATTCATAGTATCTATCTTTGTCCCCCGAAACATTTGAGTACATATGATAGAACGCTAATATGAAAGCAGTAATCATTTCTTTTTTTATCACCCTTTCCACCTTACTAGTCATGCTCAGCAAAGAGATATTGTATTGACAGGAACAGTTACGGATCATCAAAACGAACCGCTTCCCGGCGCCACCATCCGCATTAAGGGTACCCAATTCGGTACAGTAACAGATACCGACGGGCACTATCTGTTACGTGGCAAATGGAAAGAAAACGATCTAATTCTTTTCTCTTTCATAGGAATGAAAGAGATACGTGTGAAATATACCGGTCAGAAGGTACAAGATGCAGCTATGCAAGAAGATCCCAAAGCACTGGACGAAGTAATCATCGTTGCCCGGCAGAATATCAATGAATTGGATATTCGTGCCAAATCCGGTGTTGTACAACGGGTCGATGTAGAACGTCTCAACAGTAAACCCATGATCGATATGTCCCTCGCTCTACAAGGAACCGTTCCCGGGCTGATCATTACCAACACCGGCGACCTGGGCTCCAAACCGGAAATTCGTATTCGAGGCAATTCATCTTTCCGTAAAGGAGATATGGCTAACGAACCCCTCTACGTCATGGACGGCAAAGTAATGTCATCTGATGCTTCATGACTCTTAATCCCGCCGATATTCAGGAAATAAAGGTTCTGAAAGATGCTGTGGCTTGTGCCTTATACGGAATAAAAGCAGCCAATGGTGTAATAGAAATCACCTCCCAGCGTGGCAATCCCGACGGAAGACTAACCACCAGTTACAGTTTCAATATAGGTATCACCACCCGTGGACGCAGAGGAGTCAAGATGATGGATAGCGAAGAAAAGTTAGAATTAGAAAGACGTTTACAGAATATATCGACTCCGGGATATCGATACAGTGAAGATTACTATCGGAAATATTATGCTACCGCCCCCAACCTCGACGAGCTGATCGCAGAAGGACAACAAGTACTCGACTCATTAAAGAATATCCATACCGACTGGTTTGATGAACTGATACATCGTAGCATCTACCAGCGTCATAACCTTAGCATAAAAGGAGGAACAGATAAGACATCTTATTATATATCCACCAATTATGCCAAGCAGGGAGGACGAGTACCGGGTAATGACACTCAACGTTTCACCGCCCGTATGAGCCTCGATCAGAAACTGGGAAACTGGGGATATTTTTCCTTAAGCACCGATGCAGGTTATTCGGCAACCGATACTCCCAACGGCAGCACCCATTCCCCTACAGATCTGATTTATCAACTTAATCCTTATGAAACCAAAACCGGTAAATTAATCTCCTACTCCGAAAATCATCCGAATATACATTAAATGATTTGATGAGCCAATACCATAGTAAATCTACCGATAAGCGTGGTGGAGTAAGCGGAAGTTTCAACTTAAGGCCACTCGAAGGTTTGGAGATAGATGCAGTAACCGGCATCGATTTCCTTCTGAACGAAGCCCTTACGCTTGTTCCTTCCACGTCTATAGCAGAGCGGGAAATGGGAATAGCGATAGCCGAACGTGGAAAATTAACAAAAGAAAAAAATACAACGACCAATATTTCCTCCAATATACGTATCACTTACAACAAGACATTCGCCGGAAGACACGACCTGACAATCGGTGGAAACATGGACTACTATCTGACCCAGACAGACAACATGTCTGCCACCGGATACGGAGTAGGGACACAAATGTCACTAAACGCAATCAACCACTCCATCACCGGAGCCCGGAAGCCGACAGCCAGTTCGCTTCTGGACAAAACGGCTCAGTTAGGATTCGGGATAGTCATGGGCTACAGTTTTGATTCCACCTATGACCTTTTTGCTACTTACAAAGCCGATGCTTCTTCTGTTCTCCCTCCGGACAAGCGCTGGAATGCAGCATGGGCAGTAGGCTTGGGGTGGACCCTCAGCCGATACCCTTTCCTGAAAAACAATAAGGTCATCACTCTCCTGAACCTGAAAGGTTCCCATGGACGTATGGCAAACCTATCCGGAGTATCTGCCTCCGCCACAATCGGCACCTTCAGCTACTCCACCAATTATTACGGAAATGCCCGTCTGCTACAGTTACTCGGATTTTATAATACCGATCTGAAACCGGAACAGACTTCCACAACAGACTTCAGTCTATCCATCGAATTCTTCAAACGGCTGACATTGGGTCTCAATCTATACCGCCGCGAAACGAGTGATGCACTGCTGGACGTCCCCATCCCCCTTTCCAACGGTTTCAATACCATGAAACGTAACATCGGTGTATTACGCAATGAAGGCTACGAGCTGACCGCCGCACTAAAAGTGCTCGATACACCGGACTGGCGTGTATCTTTACGCGGTTCACTGGCCTACAACCGTAATAAGGTAATCAGCCTGTACTATACCGACCGTTTATACACCAGCGAAACCGCCCTGACTCCCGACTATGAAGTCGGAAAAGCTTATAACATGCTTTATGGGCTGAAGTCATTAGGCATAAACCCTATCACCGGTCTTCCGGTATTTCAAGGAGCCGATGGAAGTGAAATTCCCCCGACACAAAATCCGGCCAGAGAAAACTTCATCGTTTTAGGACATAGCACTCCTCCCTATAGCGGTACATTCAACCTGAATTTCTCCTATCGGAATTTCGATTTGGATATGGACTTTTACTATGTGTTCGGCGGCATTAAACCCTACAATTATTCTTATGTCCGTTCAGCCGACAGTGCCAATAAGAATGCCATTCAAAAGCAATTAGAAAACATGTGGTTCCACCGAGGAGATGAAGGAAAAATATACCATTCTCCATTTTACATATCTCCTGCCAATGCTTCACTCCAACAGCCCAATACAGAAACCGTCGGGAAAAGCGATTATCTGAAATTGGCCATGTTGTCGCTACGCTACCGGGTTCCACACACCTTTCTGGAGAAAAATTGTCATTTCATAAAATATGCCAATATCGCCTTTCAGGCATCCAACCTTTTTATGATTACTCCTTATAAAGAGTCCGATCCCGAAACAGGTTCATTGGCCGGAGCTATGCAGCCCGTATTAACCATCAATCTTAGTTTGACCTTCTAAATACAAGTAATATATGAACCTGAACCCAATAATAAATAATTTCCAACGCCCAATACGAAAAGTACAAATCTGTTGCATATTGATATTCAGTTGTGCAGCCTGTTCGCTCAATATCCCCTACGAGAATCAGTATTCAGATCCGGATGCCATTACCACAGTAACTGCCGCACGCGAACTATTGGCATCAGCCTATGATGCAATTCCCAAACCGGAATTCAGTTTATCCGTATTGAGCGACGACTTCCAGCCTACTTTTTTAATAAACTTGAATGCCGACCTGAATAACCTGTATAAATGGCATCCTAAACCGATGGAGGACTTATCGAACTCTCTGTGGGAAAAATATTACTCAGCCATAGCCATAGCCAATACGGTACTGGAGCGCATCCATTATGTATCCCCTATTTCAGACAGTGACAAGCAAGAGTTGCAATGTATCGTTAGCGAAGCGAAAACCCTAAAAGCGTATTGTTACTTCAATCTGCTCAGACTTTTTGCCCCCACCTATCCGGAAGGTCCCGAAAAAGACGGAATCATCTTAAAAGAGCGGTTCGAACTTGCTTTTCTAAAACGCTCGAGCATCAGTGAATGTGTGAATGCTATCCGCCAATTGCTGACCGAAGCAGTTACCGTAGACAACCGTCCTTCACAGGTCTACTGGTTTTCCCGGCAAAGTGCTTATTATCTATTGGCAGCCTTAGAACTCTATGCCGAAAATTACGATAAAGCCGAAGAATATGCCTTAAAAATCCTGTCTTCAACCAATGCATACAATGTCTTGGCCTCCGTACATTATAAAAAACTATGGGAACAAGAACCATGCGAGGAATGTATTTTTTCTCTGCATACCACCAATTCATATTATACCGATATGAATTACGAAAGGAAGAAAGGAGACTACTTCACGATCAACTCCACACTCACCCAATTATATGCTGCCAATGACATCCGTTACGAAGCAACGGTCTATCCCCAAGAAATGCCTGGTGAAAGCATCGGCGAGACCTTACCGGTACTATATCTGGGAAAATACAACAAACAGAACTGGAATTATAAGCCTATACAATATATCAACAAACTTCGTGTATCCGGCATCTGTTTTATTCTTGCCGAAGCCTATTGTCAAGACCAGAAAGGTCACGATGCATTGGCCCTGGAAGTAATAAACAACTACCTGGCCCAACGTGAAGCTCCCTTGCTTGACACATCACTTTCCGGCGCTCCCCTATTGAAAGCTATCCTTCAGGAAAAGTGGAAAGAATTTGCCGGTGAAGGTGAACGTTACTTTGATTTAAAGCGCTATCGGAAAAGCCTGCTTTCCGATTGGAATCTCTCTGCCACAATGAAAAATAAACCAATCAAACCAGATGACTACCGCTGGCTTTTCCCCATTCCGAAAGGCGAATATCTATATAATGAAAATATATCGCAAAATGCAGGATGGACCAAAATCGAAAAATAAACAAAATACTAAACTAAATGAAAACTAGAATGAAAAAACTGTTTATCTACACAGTAGGCATCTGCCTACTGCCTGCTTTCACGTCATGCAAAGACGATAGAGAAGAAAATAAATATACAGGAATCAACAAAATCTACCTGTCTGCCGAAACCCCGGTTATTACCGAGTCCGAAAACATTCCATTAACAGTAAATGTAGATTTAACATTGACCTGTGAACAGGACCTCGTACTCAACTTTGAATTGCCCGATGATAAAAACGGAGTTCTAAAATTAGAGAACAATCCCGTCACGATTAAAGCCGGAAAACGTTCTGCAACATTCGAAGTAGTTTCCAACCAAAAGAATTTATTAACCGAGGATACATACTTTCAGGTCGGAATTTCTCAATTCCCTACCGATAATTTAATGTTAAACGAAACATTGCAGGTACGTGTCAAGCCTAACCCTAAAATTCCGGAATTGTCCCCTCAGCAAAAAGCGTTAATCAAAGGTTATAAGACCAAATACGGCATTGACCTGAATAAATGGCTCGGAGTCCTCTCTTGCCATACCACTGTGCAAAGCCCTGCAGATGGGTATCTCCAACCCTTTGCAGCAGCATTTACGAAAGAATATGATGGCAAGACCGTCATCACTCTCAGTGAGCAGGCCACAGAAGACATGCCGGTATTAAAAATGACAGACAATCCATTCGGACTGACCGAATATTTATACTTTGTACTCCGTTCCGAGACCGTAGCAGATCCGGAATTCTGGACTCAACAGCCGGAACCGCAAAAACTGATGAAACTACTCAACTGGAATAAAGAAAGTAAAGAGACATTTGCCGTATCATTGGATGCAATCAGACTCAAAGACATCACTTCCACTTCAACCCGGCTGGAATATCTGGGTCCGGGAAAAAACTATTATGGAGCTCCTATTACCATCGTTCCATTTACCTACCAATTCAGTGCTTTAGACCGTCAAAACAAGCTCCTGGAAAGTGGAAACGCAGAAATTAAAGAGATCAATGACCAGGGAGCTTCCGCAGATCCGGCTTACTACCTCAACTGCTACGATCTTGTCAATTCCGACAACTATGATACCCCCGAAAACTTTATCAAATCCACCGGAAACATAGACTTTGCCACAGATAAAATGACTTATCAATTCTCCTGAGCCATGCTAATGCCGGAGGATATACACGCATAACCGTAGTTTATGAAAAGAAATAATAAAAACAGATATTTATACATAGCAGCTATATTCATAGCTGCTATGCTCCCATATACAGCCTGCCCGCAGTCCACTCCAATCCTTCTTCCACCCGGAACGGTAGAGGGACGCCTTCCCAACGGACTGCACTATCTTATCCTGCACAATGCTTCTCCGGCATCCAGAGTAGAGTTCAGGCTGATCATGCGGGTAGGTTCCGTACAAGAAACAGAGCAAGAGAAAGGTTGTGCCCACTTCCTCGAACACATCACTTTCGGCGGTACCCGTCATTTTCCTAAACGCTCTTTAGTAGAGTACCTCGAGTCCTTAGGAATGAAGTACGGACAAGATATCAACGCTTTCACCGGTTTCGACCGTACAATCTATATGTTCGCAGTTCCCACCGATTTTGCCAAAGACGAAGCTCTCGATCGTTCATTACTAATCCTGCACGATTGGTTGGACGGTGTCACTATAGATCCGGAAAAAGTAGAGAATGAAAAAGGAATCATTCTTGAAGAACTACGCGGATTCGACCCGGAAGACGATTTCTATCCGCTCAAAATCGGACAAGGCATATTCAGTCACCGTATGCCTTTGGGCACAACAGACGATATCCGCAAGGTCACCCCGCAGGTGCTCAAAAATTATTATCATAAATGGTATGTGCCCTCTTTGGCAACATTGGTCATTGTAGGCGACATATCTCCCCTGGAGATCGAATCTAAAATCAAAGAACGTTTCAAATCCTTGCCCGGACATCCGGTCAATGACTTCCGGAACTACCCGTTAGAGTACACCCGGGGAATTCATCTGCCTCCATACGAGACTCTCTGCAACCCCGTACAAAGGTCGAACTAATGATTCCACACCCTTGCACAGTAGAGCGTACCATGGAAGACGCCATAGCAAAGGAGAAAGGGCGCCTGCTCGTCAGTGCCATTTCTTCACGATTCCGTGCCCGGAAACTAAAGACCGATGTTACAGACCAATGGTATTTAAGTGACAAGAACCATTTTGTTCTGACAGTGGAAGGAGAAAACAGAAAAGAAATACTTACATCTATTTCTACAACCGTATCTCTGTTGAATGATCTGATACGCAACGGATGGCAAGAGGACGAATTACAAGATATTAAAAACAATTTTTGCCGCCGGATGAAATTGTCCACCGATGCCCCGTCACGTCCTTCCTCCATGTGGTGTGACGATTTTGCCGATTACGTTATATCGGGAGACCGCTATCTGACCGATCCATCCCAACAGCAGCAACTCAAAGAAGCCATGTCCCGTGTCTCCGGCCAATCTTTGCAAACATTGCTCAAGGAGTGGATGTCTTACCGTGAAGAAACTCTATTAGTAGCCTGTTCAACCCATCCGGGACTGGGAGCCCCGTTATCGGAAACCGAAATAGCGTCGGCATGGGCCCAAGGCGAGCAAGTCGAATGCACTCCCTTTCTTTATTTCCGTCCTGAAAAACAAGAAGAGATCGACATTGAGACTCCTCCATGTCTGGCAGCCCGTTTTCCTTTCGATCCTGCATCCGTATTACGACAAACAGAATATCCGCAAAACAGGATTCGTGAAGTAGAACTGAAGAACGGCATACGGTTAGTCCTCAAACCTACCCTCGAAGCAGATTCCACCCTGCTGATCACTTCTTTTGCCCCTTTCGGCACTTCTTCCCTATCCGATGAAGAATATCCTTTATTAGAGGGATTTGCCGGATACATAGATATGGGAGATATCGCAAAAGTAGATGGACAAGTTTTGTCCGATTACCTCTTCCGGAAAGAAATCTCACTTTCCATGCAGTCGAAAATCACTGGCATGGCTTCATAGGCATGTCTCCCACTGCAAATGCTCCCGAGCTATTCAATCTGATTTATGAAAAGATATTCGATCCCGAATTAAAATATGACGAATTTGAGGAAATACGCCAGGACCTTTTAGAAAATCAAGACAAAGAAACGATATTGGAGAAAATGCTTCAACGAAGTCCTGACCGGTTATTATCTGCCCGCATAAACGAGTTGACCGGAACCGGTTTCGCCCGCTCTTCCCAAAAGCTTTCGTCCGAACAAATCAAAAATCTGAATCTGGATTCCATCGCAGCTTTTTATAAAAAGCTCTATACGAATCCCCAAGGAACCACCTATGTCATTTGCGGCAATTTCAATGCGGACACTCTCATGCAGCAGTTTGTCTCCGTTTTCGGACGTATTCCTGTTTCGTCACATTTGTCCCGATTTTCTTATCCGCATTTCAATTTTCCAGTCAGAAAGCATATAGAAGGCTTTCCCAATGATAATGACACTCAGACACTGTTCGACTATCTTCTCCCCGGCCACTATCAACCGGGATTAAAAAACACACTCACTTTAAAATTGATGCGTGACCTTATTCGCAACCGTTTGATCTCCGTCCTCAGAGAACAAAAATCCCTTGTCTACTCTCCTTACATTTCATTAATGTATGAAGGCATCCCACAAGGAATTTTCTACTTTGACATCAATGCATCCGCCGATAACGATAACATGCCTCAAATAGAACAGTTGCTGAAAGAGATTCTCCACCAATTAAAACAGCAAGAAGTGGATAATGAAGAACTGAATACCCTTAAACGTTCATTTCTGATAGCCAAACGCGAAGCGTTAAACGAAGAATCACCTTCTGCCTGGCGAACCGCCTGGTCGGTTTACTAAAAAACGGTGAAACCATCAGCGACTTCGATCACTACGAACAATGTCTCGACAGCATCACTCCCGCCATGCTCCGCGAAGCATTCCGTCGCTATCTGGATACCGAGAATTATATCCTTTTATATTTAAGCAAAAACAAACTGAAAAATGATACTTCAAACCATTAAACAGATTTCATGCCTGCTTTGCCTGTGCTGTTTCCTTCAGCAGTCAGCCTTCTCTCAGGATGATAAGGACAAACCGGCTATACCCTGTTCGACAACACAGGAAAACAAATCAGCTACGGAGAATTAATCAAACGACTCTCCGGCTATGATGTTATCTTCCTCGGGGAACTGCATAACTGCCCCATCACCCATTGGCTGGAATTCGAAATAACCCGTTCCATCTATAACATTCATAAAGATCAACTGATGCTGGGAGCCGAAATGTTCGAAAGTGACAATCAACTGATTTTTGACGAATACATGCAGCAAAAGATCTCTTACGACCGCTTTGAGGCCGAAGCCCGTCTATGGGATAATTACCGGACTGACTATTATCCGGTTGTTTTCTTTGCCAAAGAACATCACATCCCGTTCATTGCAACCAATATCCCGAGACGCTACGCCAACATTGTAAAAAATAAAGGGTTCGAAGCACTCGACTCGTTATCCGAGGAAGCCAAACGATATATAGCTCCTTTACCGATCGATTTCGAATATGATGAAGCCCAAAGCGCAGCAGCTTTCAGTATGATGAACATGATGGGAGGACGCCGGGCCGGCGACAATCGGAAGTTGGCACAGGCACAAGCCATAAAAGATGCTACAATGGGATGGTTCATAGCCCGTAATATCAAAAATAAATTCCTGCATATCAACGGCAGTTATCATTCCAACCGACAGGGAGGCATCATCCTTATCTGCTCCGTTACCGCCCCAATACGAGTATAGTGACGGTAACCTCGGTACGTCAAGAGTACATCCGGAAACTGGATGACGACCATAAAGGCTTGGCAGACTTTTACATCTGCGTACCCGAAGACATGGTAAACAGTTACTAACTACCGAAGCCTTCGTCCCCCCTTGGATAAAATATCTGCCTCTTCTTCGGCATCAATATCGTTTTTTTAAATCACTATATCGATACCGGAGAAGAGGATCATGCTTTGGTATTTCATTTTTTGTATAACCTAAGTTCAAACAAAATTCTTATAAAGCGTTCATTTCAAGCAAAATTCAATATCAAGGTACGATTAGGGCCTGGAAATAAAGCTACGGAAAGTTCCTGCTATTCAGTCACTATTGATATTCGTACAGCGTTCATTCCACGCATACCGCGCTCTATTTCAAATGTCACTCTATCACCTTCCGCAATTGTCGCAGGGGCAGAAGAGATATGGAAGAAATACTTTTCGCCATTATCCGCATCCTTCACAAAGCCATAGCCTTTCGCGGCATTAAAATACTCGATACGTCCCATAAGGGGAGCCACTTCCACATCCTCTTGTTTGGGTACAGAAACCTCGATATGAGAGGCATCCACTTCTTCCTCAAGCCTTTCCTGCGGCACTGAATGCAAAACACCGAACTGGTCGACATATGCAATCATATCCTCAAAAGAACTCGGACCGTTACTTTGGCGTTCCTCTTTACGTTGTTGCTTCTCCTTACGTTTCTGCTCCTTTAGCTTCTCCCGGTCACGTTTACTTATTGTTATCTTTTTTACCATTCAATAATTTTATGTCAGAATCAATACTGCCTGTTTTCCTTCATGTTGATTGTCAATAGGCAGTTTTATGTCACGCACACCAATAAATAAACGATTTCATTATTATATCCAGACTACACACCACGCTGAATGCTTGTAACACATAGGCGCAATTACTATTATCCTGAACAAAACAGCAAATAATGATGTCGACTGGAGAATGCCATAGTCCGCAGAATAAAGCGGAAAACAACCATGCACAAAGAAGATTTCAGTATAAACTCAATGTTAGTAACGGCAAATATACACATTTTATTCGGTTATTCCTAATTCTCCGGCCCCAATCGTGATGGAACCGGAATTGCCAGATAGCGCAATCACTTAACGGCACTATCCAAATCGACCTTCTCTATCAACTCTTGATCCTGCCAATAGGGTATTACCTTTAAATGTTACAGCCTTCCTACTATTATGGCAGGGTGACTACAGAACTTCTCAGCAAAGTAACGGATATTTCCCGTGATAATTACTTATTTGCACAATTTCAATTCCTTTAATTTATACTGAGCATATCAGTAGATATTGATTCCTCAAGAGGCTCAAAGATATTATATAAAAACAGCCGGAATCACCTGTTACGGTAATCCCGGGCTGCCGCCTAAAACACGAATAACCGCCGTTACCCGTTTTCCGTAGCAGACCACAACAGCCTGCTGTTTCTTTCTATCTCCTGCAATTTCATCGCCAAATCATCATCATCCTCTATCGAAAACGATTCACCATAGCGCATCACTTTCGTATCCTCCCTACCCGAACAGAGATATGTATACCACTCCTTTCTCAACAACATACGGCTGTAATTCAACGCTCCGTCACCATTATAACCGAACAAGGAATATAGATTCAGCATCAGCCTGCATCCCGATTCCCGCAAGTGCAGATAGTCTTCCGTTCCCCAATAAAGCGAACGTTCCGGTTGCATCAGGACAGGGATATAACCCGACCGGCAGATGGCATGAATCATCTCACTGAGTCCTTCCGGCTGTTGTAAAGGAGACATATCTACCAGCAACTCCTTCCCCCCTCCTATCGTCAACAAATCTCCCTTCTCCAACAAAGCCGGAAATCCTTCATCCAAACGATATCTTGCCGACAAACGCAGAGAGATATTACCGGAGTATTGCTGCTGTAAATATTGAAAGGCATCTTTCAGAAAAGAAAAAGCATTCCCTTCATTTTCCACCTTTACCGGAGGTACACAGTAGATCTGCCTGACACCTTGCTGTTCAAGATAAACCAACAATTCCAACGCCTTATCCCCAGGCAAAGCCCATGCATCCGTATTAGGAAGTAAATAAGGCTGAAAATCGGTATGTACCAAAGAAGAGAGAATCATAAATTTAAATCTTTCAACCGGGGATGCCTGCTGTCCTTCTCCGAGAGAATCACACGATCTGCCGGAATACGCCAGTCAATACCCAAATCCGGATCATCCAGGTAATGGCACCCTCACTATGCGGAGCATAAAAATTATCACACTTATACTGAAAAACGACTTCCTCGCTCAATACACTGAATCCATGTGCCAACACGGGGAATGAAAAATTGACGATGATTATCCTCCGTCAACTCTACTGCCACATGTTGTCCAAATGTAGGAGATCCTTTACGGATATCAACAGCTACATCCAATACCGCTCCTTTCACTACACGCACCAATTACTCTGAGCAAAAGGGGCCTGTTGAAAATGTAAACCACGGAGTACACCATAACTCGATTTACTTTCATTATCTTGGACAAATGTAGTCTTGCATACTTTTTCCTCAAACTCCCTCTGATTAAAAGATTCAAAGAAATATCCCCGGTCATCTTTAAAAATACGGGGTTCGAGGATAACAACCCCATCGATAGCAGTCTTTATTACATTCATTTCAAACCAAGTTCCTGTATCACTTTCAACAAATACTGTCCGTACTGGTTCTTCAGCATGGGCTTTGCCAATTCACGCATCTTATCGGCACTGATCCAACCTTGTCTCAAAGCAATTCCTTCCAAACAAGCTACTTTCAATCCCTGACGTTTTTCTATCACTTCAATAAAAGTAGATGCTTCACTTAAAGAATCATGCGTACCGGTATCCAACCAGGCAAAACCACGACCTAGCAACTGGACTTTCAGTTCCTGATCTTTGAGAAATTCCTGATTCACTGTCGTTATCTCCAATTCTCCGCGTGCAGAGGGCTCTATTTTTTTTGCTACTTCCACCACCTTATTCGGATAGAAATAAAGCCCTACCACTGCATAATTAGACTTCGGTTCCTCAGCTTCTCTTCCAGACTCAAGACATTTCCTTCTTTGTCAAATTCAGCCACGCCATAACGTTCCGGATCACTTACCCAATAACCGAACACCGTTGCCTTTTGCTCCACCTCTGCCATACGTACAGCTTCATTCAGCATACGGGTAAAACTCTGCCCATAGAAGATATTATCTCCAAGCACCAAACAGACCGAATCACTCTCAATGAATTCCTCACCAATAATGAATGCCTGAGCCAAACCATCCGGAGAAGGTTGTTCCGCATACTCTAAACGTATTCCGTAATCAGAACCATCTCCCAGTAAACGTCGGAAAGCAGGAAGATCATCCGGAGTAGATATAATCAAGATTTCACGGATACCGGCAAGCATCAACACCGAAATCGGATAATAAATCATCGGTTTATCAAAAATAGGAAGAAGCTGTTTACTAACTCCTTTGGTGATGGGGTACAGACGAGTACCGGAACCACCGGCTAAAACAATGCCTTTCATAAAGTTATTCGCTTATAAATGTAATTCCATTGGATGCATTATGAATAAATTCAAATTCCAAAGTTCTTGCTAGACCTTCTGCTAAAGTATAAGGTGCCCTAAAATCAGTATTCTGTACTTTTGTTGCATCAAATTGTGTCGTTGCACAGAACTTCTTTACTCTAACCGAACTAATAGTCAATTTTCTACGAGTTATAAAAGCCAAAACATCAAAACAAAATCCACCTAACATGCCGAGCCATAGAGGATAATGTACAGAAGGAATATGTTTATTAAGTACTTTACTTACATGGTCGACCAATTCATTCATTGTAAAATCAGGTTTATCAATATAATTGTAAACTTCATAACCTGTCGTTTTATTCTCAATAAGGAACTTTATAAAAGCAACAATATTACCAACATACGCCATTGACTTTTTATTATTGCCTTTACCTACCATTAAAAATCTACCACTTGAAATCTGTTTTAATAAATTATAAACATTCCCTCTATTTCGTTCACCGAAAATAACTGTAGGACGAATAACATTAATATTCCAGTCCGGATGTACCTTATACCACTCTTGCAATACTTTCTCCGCCTCCCATTTACTCTTTCCATAATGATTAAAAGGATCAGCGGGATATGTTTCAGTCGGATTATTTTTATTCAGTCCATAAACAGCAACTGAACTGGTGAAAATAATACGTTTCACTCCATTAGCTTCCATAGCCTCTAAAGTATTACGCATACCGCCAACATTAACATCATAGTAAAGAGAAGTCGGGGTAACATCATCCCGATGTTCAGCTGCAAGTAATATTACAACATCAGTATTATCCAATAAAGTAACAAGGTTATTTTTATCAAGCACATCAGCAATAACAGTTATTTCCGAATGAAATCTACTTTGCTTCTTGTCAACATTCTGGAGGAAGTAATTGTTTTGTTTCAGAAGTTCAATAAGACGAGTACCCACAAAACCTGAAGCACCAATTAATGTTATTTTCATTATATTATTTTCTTAAAAGTTTTTTATATAGAGTTGCACGTACTGAATTAGGTATTATCCGCGCTACAAAACGTATAAATACATTCTTTATAAATTGCCATAATGATATAAAACCCATTTTTCTAATTGCATTTTGAAAATAAATTTCATCCATTGCATACTTCCATCCTCCACGCCGCTTAAACATATCTGAAGAGAGACGGAAATAAAGAAGACTATCTTGAATATTATAAAATTGAGCACGATTCATTAATAATCGTACCCACAAAAAGTAATCCTCAAAAAAAGGAAAATGCTGGTAACCACCTACAGCCCAAACTGCATCTTTACGAAACATTACAACAGGATGATTTATTGGATTTCTACTTTTTGCAAATTCATATATATCTTTATGTAATTCTGGAAGTTTTCTAGTTGACAACACGTTGTTTATATTACCTTCAAATTCTTCCAACCAAGAACCAACAACATCTATATTACAATTTTTTTCAAAAACATCTAATTGTCTTTCAAAACGACAAGGTTTAGCTATATCATCCGTATCCATACGAGCTACAAAATCATATGAACAGTATTTCAAACCTTCATTTAAAGCTTTTCCTAGCCCCTGATTAGTAGATAATTTTACTACTTTTAAAATAGATGGATACTGGGATATAAAAGAAGTAATAACGGAATCTAATTCTTTGGTTAATGGTCCATCTTGGACTAACACAACTTCGGAAGGAGGTCGTGTTTGAGAAAAAACGCTATTTAAACTTTGAGTAAAATAAATAGGAGATTCTCGGTAATAAACAGATAAAAGTACTGAAAACATTTATTTTAAATTACGAATTAAACGCACAATTTTATTATGTCCTTTCCGTCCTAACATACAATAGATAATACGATGTGTTAATCTTTTCAATGAGTATATAGCTCCCTTTTTCAGCCATTTACCATCAAAATGATGAATGCAAAAAGTATCCTCTTTTATATCTATCTTTCCAATATTATAATCTTTAGGAGAAAAATAATAATACGGTTTTATTGTAATTTCTCTTCCGGTAGTCAAATCATTTAAGAGTAAAGGAACCGGACGAGTATCAAAATGACCATCTTTCTTAATAAAAGGACGGTTCTCATAGTAATTCAAACATTCTTTTATCCATTCTAGCCCCTTTTCAGCTCCTATTACAGCAGCTTCAATATCTCCACCAGCCTCTTCTCCTAAAAACTGCTTTTGATCTAATAAATCATTAAATGTTTTTAAAACCTCAACATCCGCATCTAAATATATTCCTCCGTAATAATAAAGAGCATAAAATCGAATATAATCTGCTGCAAATGCATACTTTTTATTTTCATAAGCTTGTTTCAACCATAAGTTTGAAATTGTATCTACACGATTTGCATCCCATAATACAAAATCATACTCAGGAAGATTTTTTTCCAAGAGTTTATACATTTCTCAACCAAAACCGGATAGGGCTCCCCACTCAACCAACAATAATGAATAATTTTAGGAATCATATCTTCTGAATTTTCACCAATAAATGTAAATAATTAAAGTCTCGTTTTATAATCGACAACATTATTAATTTCATAAAAGATAAGGTCTTAATAATCCAAAATCCTCTCAAACGATGCTTTTTAAAATAATATAATCTGCTTCGAAGCAAATGTTTTGTTTTAAATACATTTGTAGGAGAAGATTTACTTAGAAAATGTAGGATATATAGATTAGGAATTACAAAAAAGAATATCCTAGCTGAGAAATCCTATAGCATAAATCGGTCTCTTCAAAATACAAAAAGAAATTCTCATCAAACCCTCCTACTAAATCAAAAATAGATTTTCTTAAGAACATAGCAACTCCCAAAATATGGGGAACTTTTCGTGTTCTTTCAAAATCAACAGGCAATCCTATCGAAAATTTTCTTTTTATATTATTAGATAATAATTCAATTATACCAAGTGAATTTAATGTAAAGAAAGTAGATGTTGGAAAATTCCCATACGTATTCTGTTCTGTTCTATCAGGAAAAGTATTCTAGGAGTCACACCAGCACAGTCAATATGATCATTCATAAACAGTTCTAAATTAGCTATTACATCACTTTCTAATATTGTATCAGAATTCAATAAGAAAATATAATCATACATAGCAATACGAACTCCTTGATTATTAGCTGTACCAAAACCCTTATTTTCTAAATTTGAAATCAAAACTACATTTGGATCTACTTTTAGCAATTCATTAACTGAATCATCTGTTGAAGCATTGTCAACAACTATAATCTCATAAGGAGTCCTTAAACAATATTTTCTGATTGACTCAATACAACTTACTAATAAATCTTTTGTATTATAATTCACTATAATTATTGATACTCCCATAATCCGCTTTTATCAAATAACATAAATACACAAAAAGACAAAAATAGCAATATTGGAAACACTATTAATATGGAGACTAAACCAGTAACAGCTAATGTAGGGTCTGTTTCTAATGCAATCATTTTTATATATAATATTACGGCCAATGCTTTAATTATATGAGAATGTCCCGAGAATGCCAAGCATAGTTGTCTAAAAATACCAGTACACAGCCCTATAACAGCAGAAAAAAGACAAGAACCAGCATAGCCAAAGTATAAGAGACCAAAAACATTATGTCTAGCATTGGGTCCTGTCATAAGATCTACCGAATGTACTGATTTATATAAATCTATGCCTATAGGAGTAGGTAAATTAGCCCAATCTATCAATCTAAATGAACCTAAAAAGTCGGAAAAAGCGCTTTAAAAGGTGAAGAATCATTTAATACAGAAAGAAGGTCATTAGGATATGCTTGCCAATATATATCACCATAAAAAACAAAGCGAGCAAGTAGTTCTATTATCGATGTTGTAAAACTCCCTAATCTTATATATAACATAAGTAGAGCTCCTAAAATAGAAATCGGAATGAGTAATTTAGTGATTCTACTTAATTCTTTCAATCCATTAGTAATTCGATTAGAGAATACGTAACAAAAATATAACACACCAATACTCAAAACCGAACTTTTACTTCCTGAAGCAACTAATACTAAAAATAAATATATAATATAAACTTTTAATATTCTCCGGAACTTATGTTTTCTCCAGAAATAGAAAACAAAATACAAAGTAAAACATCTACTTATATCTAAAAATCTTGAAAATAATCCATATCCAGTACCACCAGAAAAAGTTTCTAATCTAGACTCCATCAAAATGGGAATACCTCTTAAATATAAAGTCAGCGTTTGGCAAAATAGATCAACAAATAATGAAATAAAAAAAAAAGCAATATAGAAAGTTACTTTTATTTATTATAATTACAGGATTTATGATTGATATTCTATGCTTCATTCCGATCAATAAAAAGATGATAAAAGAAGACTGCGTCAACAGATAGCTAGAATAATAATAAATTGAAATTTGATCAAGTAAAAATAAAAAAG
>ENA-OQIG01000695-OQIG01000695.1-human-gut-metagenome-genome-assembly--contig:-NODE-695-length-18083-cov-1.983292_pt1 | contig 18083 bp, 23 predicted proteins | sample MGYA00242576_ERZ504741 | MGnify/ENA primary metagenome ERZ504741 (study PRJEB26092, sample SAMD00036436) | human gut metagenome | host: Homo sapiens | study: EMG produced TPA metagenomics assembly of... | reverse complement strand
GCCTTGCTTCCGCAGGCTCGCAGCTGTTATTATACTTGCAATTATACTTGTAGTAGTTGTCTTTGTTATTATTCTTCAAGATGGACAGAGAAAGATCGCTGTTCAGTATTCCCAGAGAATCCAGGGAAGAAGAAGTGTAGGAGGACAGTCTTCATTTATCCCATTGAAAGTAAATACAGCAGGTGTTGTTCCTGTTATTTTTGCATCTTCTCTGATGCAATTCCCGGTCGTGATCGCTTCTTTCTTAGGAAAGGGAAACGGAAAGGGAATCGGAAGCGAGATTCTGAAAGGATTAAGTTCTAATAACTGGTGTAATCCAGAGCAATTAAAATATTCCTGGGGACTGATCTTATATATTGTCCTGACTGTTTTCTTTGCATATTTCTATACATCTATTACATTTAATCCGTTAGAGATTGCAAACAATATGAAAAAGAGCGGTGGTTCATTCCGGGTATCCGTCCGGGAAAACCGACAGCAGACTATCTGACAAAGATCCTGAATTATATCATCTTTATCGGAGCAGTAGGACTGATCATTGTACAGGTAATTCCTTTCGTATTCAATGGCTGGCTCGGAGCAAATGTTTCCTTCGGCGGAACATCTCTGATCATTATCGTAGGTGTTGTACTGGAGACGATCAAACAGATTGAATCCCAGCTGCTTGTACGAAATTATAAAGGTTTTTTAAATAAGTTAATCAATTAGTGATTCTGAATTTTTCAGAACACTAAAATACTATACGGACATATCGTCGCGTTTGGAGGAAAATGCCATGAAAATTATTATGCTAGGTGCGCCGGGGGCAGGCAAAGGAACACAGCAAAAAAATTAGCTGCAAATAATCAGATTCCACATATTTCCACAGGAGATATTTTCAGAGCGAATATTAAAAACGGGACAGAACTGGGAAAACAGGCAAAGACATATATGGATCAGGGACTTCTTGTTCCGGATGAGCTTGTAGTAAATCTGGTTGTGGATCGAGTGAATCAGGAAGACTGCAAAAATGGATATGTACTTGATGGATTCCCGAGAACAATTCCGCAGGCAGAAGCGCTTGACCGTGCATTGGAAGCACTTGGACAGAAAGTGGACTATGCGATCAATGTAGAAGTACCAGATGAAAACATTGTAAATCGAATGTCAGGAAGAAGAGCATGTGTAGGCTGCGGTGCCACTTATCATGTAGAATATGCACCGACAAAGGTGGAGAATGTATGTGATGTCTGTGGTGCAGACTTGATCTTAAGAGAGGACGATCAGCCAGAGACAGTTTTAAAGCGTCTTGGTGTTTACCATGAACAGACACAGCCTTTGATCCAATACTACACAGAGAAGCATGTATTAAAAGAGGTCGACGGAACAGTGGATATGGAAGCTGTATTTGCGGCGATCGTTGAGATTTTAGGAGCGTAAGCATATGCCAATTACAATGAAATCGGCAAGAGAAATCGAACTGATGACAGAGGCGGGAAGGATTCTCGCAGCCGTACATGAGGAACTTGAGAAGGCATTGCACCCGGGGATGACGACACTTGACATTGATAAGATCGGTGAGGAAGTGATCAGAAGTTATGGATGCATTCCGTCATTTCTCAATTATAATGGATATCCGGCGTCCATCTGTGTATCAGTCAATGACGAAGTGGTACATGGGATTCCGTCGAAGAACAGGATCATAAAAGAAGGAGATATTGTCAGTCTCGATGCAGGAGTGATCTACAAAGGATATCATTCGGATGCTGCAAGGACACATGCGTCGGCGAAATCAGCAAGGAAGCAGCTGATCTGATCAAGGTGACAAGAGAATCTTTCTTTGAAGGAATCAAATTTGCCCGAGAGGGAATGCATTTATTTGAAATTTCAGCAGCAATCGGAAGATATGCGGAGGAGAGAGGATATGGTGTCGTAAGAGAATTATGCGGACATGGAATCGGTACTCACCTGCACGAATCACCTGAGATACCAAACTTTGCACAGGGAAGAAGAGGACCGAAACTGCGCGCTGGAATGACACTGGCGATCGAACCGATGATCAACATCGGTACGCATGAGGTCGACTGGCTGGATGATGACTGGACAGTCGTGACAAGAGATGGTTCCTTATCTGCACATTACGAAAATACGGTGTTGATCACAAAAGACGAACCGGTACTTTTAACCTTATTGAAGTAAGAGGACAGAATATGAAGGAATTAGAAACAGGAATGCTCGCAAGATCAAAAGCCGGGCATGACAAAGGGCAGATTTATATCATCAAAGATATGGATGAAAACGATGTGTATCTTGTAAATGGAGAGAATCGTACATGTGACAAACCTAAAAAGAAGAAAAGGAAGCATGTACAGATCATTACAGAACGATACGAGATACAGGCCGCAGACGATGTGGCAGTAAAACGGATACTGAAATTATATAAGGAAAAGAACGTGAATCATTAGGAGGGTGTAAAAAATGTCAAAAGCTGACGTGATTGAAATTGAAGGAACAGTAGTAGAGAAGTTACCAAATGCGATGTTTCAGGTAGAATTAGAAAATGGACATCAGGTACTTGCACATATCAGCGGAAAGCTGCGTATGAATTTTATCAAAATTCTTCCGGGAGATAAAGTAACCTTAGAGTTATCACCGTATGATTTGTCAAAAGGTAGAATTATTTGGAGAGATAAGTAAAAAACTATTGACTTTATTAAAATTATAATGCTATAATATTAGGCGAACTGTTTTGTGATTATTTTGCAGAATAGTGGGTAAATATAGGCAGAGCAGTGGATGAAAGGAGGATTTGACGTGAAGGTTAGATCATCAGTTAAACCAATTTGCGAAAAATGCAAAATCATTAAAAGAAAAGGAAGCATCAGAGTAATCTGTGAAAATCCGAAACACAAACAAAGACAAGGATAATAAGCGTCGTTGTCGAATTTGTGCGTAAAGCACAAAAATTTATTTAGGCGGCTGTAACATGACACACCAGGGTGTGTGGTGTTATTAAAATATACAAGAACATACCGATTGTATATTGCTTATAATACTGGCTCCGGCCAGAAAGGTTACAGGAAACTGTGGCTGGACGCAGCGAAGAAGGATGAAGATCCCGGCGTCCCAATTTGAGACAATATAAACTACGGCAGAAGAGGGTGTATACTACATTTCAGACCTGTAACCCAGGGGCTATGCATACTTCTTGCTGACCAAGATTCAAAATGGAGGAAAATCACATGGCTCGTATTGCTGGTGTAGACTTACCAAGAGACAAACGTGTAGAAATCGGATTAACTTACATCTACGGAATCGGTAGAGTAAGCTCTAATCGTATCTTAGAAGAGGCAGGAGTAAATCCTGATACTCGTGTCAGAGATTTAACTGACGAAGAAGTAAAGAAAATCAGTGCTGTAATCGATGAAACTCAGTTAGTAGAAGGTGATCTTAGAAGAGAGATCGCTCTTAATATCAAGAGATTACAGGAAATCGGATGCTATAGAGGAATCCGTCACAGAAGAGGACTTCCGGTACGTGGTCAGAAGACAAAGACAAATGCCAGAACAAGAAAAGGTCCTAAGAGAACAGTAGCAAACAAGAAGAAATAATAAGAATTCGTAGAAAGTAGGTTAGTTTAAATGGCTAAGAAAGTTACAAAAAAAAGTGACAAAGAAACGTGTCAAGAAAAACGTTGAACGCGGACAGGCACATATCCAGTCATCTTTTAATAATACAATCGTAACATTAACAGATGCTCAGGGAAATGCTCTTTCATGGGCAAGTGCCGGTGGTCTGGGATTTAGAGGTTCAAGGAAATCTACTCCTTATGCAGCACAGATGGCAGCTGAGACAGCAGCAAAAGCAGCATTAGTACATGGTTTGAAATCAGTAGACGTTATGGTAAAAGGACCAGGTTCTGGTAGAGAAGCAGCAATCCGTGCGCTTCAGGCATGCGGAATCGATGTAACAAGCATCAAGGACGTAACACCAGTTCCACATAACGGATGTCGCCCACCAAAACGTAGAAGAGTGTAATTAGGAGGATACGAAAATGGCAGTAAATAGAGTTCCAGTTCTGAAAAGATGCCGTTCATTAGGTATGGACCCAATCTATTTAGGAATTGATAAAAAATCTAACAGACAATTAAAAAGAGCTAATAGAAAAATGAGCGAATACGGACTTCAATTACGCGAAAAACAAAAAGCAAAATTTATCTATGGCGTTTTAGAAAAACCTTTCAGAAACTATTTTGCAAAGGCTCAGAAAATGAACGGAATGACAGGTGATAACCTTATGATTCTCCTTGAATCAAGATTAGACAACGTTGTATTCCGTTTAGGTTTAGCAAGAACAAGAAAAGAAGCTAGACAGATTGTTGACCATAAGCATGTATTAGTAAATGGAAAACAGGTAAACATTCCTTCTTACTTAGTAAAAGCAGGAGATGTTATCGAAATTAAAGAAAAGAATAAAGGTTCTCAGAGATACAAAGACATCTTAGAAGTGACTGGCGGAAGAATGGTACCAGATTGGTTAGAAGCAGACGCTGAAACTTAAAAGGAACTGTAAAAGAACTTCCATTAAGAGAAGCAATCGACGTTCCAGTAGATGAGATGTTGATCGTCGAATTATATTCTAAATAATTAAACCTTTTGCGTTTGATTACGCTGCAACAGACAGGGGTGTTGCAAAATGGAAAATTTCTACAGGAGATCGTCTTCGTCTATTGGCGGTTGGCAATATCTTGGCTGAATGCTTCATTTTGTGAGAACCCCTAGTTGTATCCTATCACATATTATTTGTCGGAATGCGGATTCAGACAGAGTATCGTGTGAAAATGTGTACGGCATATAGATATGTTGTGGGAAGTTTATTTGGAGTATAGTTACCCTCAATAGTTTAATAGCCAGAAGGAGGGACTTTATCGTGTTTGAATTTTAATAAACCAAATATTGAAATTACTGAGATTTCAGAAGACAAAAAATATGGCAGATTTGTTGTAGAACCTTTAGAAAGAGGATATGGTACAACACTTGGTAACTCTCTGAGAAGAATCATGCTTTCTTCTTTACCGGGAGCTGCAATCAGCCACGTAAAGATTGACGGTGTGTTACATGAGTTCAGTTCAATTCCGGGCGTGAAGGAAGATGTGACAGAGATCATCATGAATCTGAAATCACTGGCAATCAAGAACAGTTCCGAGACAGATGAGCCGAAGACTGCTTATATTGAGTTCGAGGGCGAAGGTGTCGTGACTGCTGCTGATATTCAGGTGGATCCAGATATCGAGATCATGAATCCGGATGCAGTGATCGCTACATTAAATGGCGGTGCAGACAGCAAACTTTACATGGAACTTACTATCACAAAAGGCAGAGGTTATATCAGTGCAGATAAGAACAAGAACGAAGAACTGCCGATCGGCGTGATTCCGATTGATTCTATCTACACACCGGTAGAACGTGTAAATCTGACAGTAGAGAATACTCGTGTTGGACAGATCACAGACTATGATAAACTGACACTGGATGTATATACAAATGGAACATTACTTCCAGATGAGGCAGTCAGCCTTGCTGCTAAGGTTCTCAACGAACACTTGAAATTATTCATCGATCTTTCAGAAGTAGCTCAGGCTGCAGAAGTTATGATCGAAAAAGAAGACGATGAAAAAGAAAAAGTGTTAGAGATGAGCATTGATGAATTAGAGCTTTCTGTTCGTTCTTACAACTGCTTAAAGAGAGCCGGCATCAATACAGTGGAAGAACTGACAAACAGAACTCCGGAAGATATGATGAAAGTTCGTAACCTCGGACGGAAATCATTAGAGGAAGTTCTTGCAAAATTAAAAGAACTCGGATTAGAATTAAGCCCGGGAGAAGAGTAAATGATAACAGCATCTAGCTAGTAAGCCCGAAGATGCATAACTAGATGACACCGGTTAATAAGCCCGAAGTGCATAGCCGTGTGTTCCGAAATATGGAGGAAATTAAAAATGGCAAAATATAGAAAACTTGGCAGAACAAGCAGCCAGAGAAAAGCATTAATCAGAAACCAGGTAACAGCATTACTTCACAATGGTAAGATCGTTACAACAGAAGCAAAAGCAAAAGAAATCCGCAAAGTTGCAGAAGGTCTTATCGCTTTAGCAGTAAAAGAAAAAGACAATTACGAAGAAGTAACTGTAAAAGCAAAAGTTGCACGTAAAGATAAAGACGGCAAGAGAGTGAAAGAAGTTGTAGACGGAAAGAAAGTTACAGTTTACGATGAAGTAGAAAAGACAATCAAAAAAGATATGCCTTCAAGACTTCATGCAAGAAGAGAAATGTTAAAAGTTCTCTACCCAGTGACAGAAGTTCCGGAAAAAGCTGCTGGAAGAAAGAAAAATACAAAAAGAAGTAGATTTAGTTGAAAAATTATTCAGCGAAATCGCACCAAAATACGAAGATCGTAAAGGTGGATACACAAGAATCGTTAAGATTGGTCTTCGTAAAGGTGATGCTGCAATGGAAGTTCTCCTTGAGTTAGTATAAGATCCAGGATTATTTCAGAGCATAAAATAAAAAGTCATAAGACAAATCAATACAAAGAGATGGAAGAAATACAGAGATGTATTCTTTCATCTCTTTTTGCATTTTGGAATTCTAAAAAAAATGATTGCAATTATGGAAAAAAGTGCTATACTAATTGTATTATTTAAGTAGTACAAAGGTACATTTAGATATCACAGAATAGCAATATGGGGGTGGCAAGGTGGAACCATTGATATCAATTAAAGATATGCATAAGATATACAATCCGGGTGAAAACGAAGTGCGTGCGCTAGATGGTGTCAGCCTGGAGATCCATGAGGGAGAGTTTGTTGCGATCATTGGTCATTCCGGCTCTGGAAAATCCACATTGATGAATATGATCGGTTGTCTGGATACACCGACTTCGGGAAGTTACTTTTTGCATGGAAAGGATGTTTCGAGAATGACGGACAATGAACTGTCCGATGTGAGAAATCAGGAGATTGGATTTATCTTTCAGGGGTTTAATCTGATTGCAAATCTAGATGCGATTGGCAATGTGGAGCTGCCGTTGATCTACCGGGGGATTGACAGAAAGACGCGAAGAGCCGCGGCAAAGCAGGCACTGATCAAAGTAGGTCTCGAGAAGCGGATGACACACAAACCGTCAGAGATGTCAGGAGGTCAGCAACAACGTGTCGCAGTGGCGAGAGCGATCGCGGCAAGCCCTCCGGTGATACTGGCAGATGAACCTACCGGCAATCTGGATTCAAAATCTACAAAAGAGATCATGCAGATTTTAGAAGGGCTTCACAAGTCAGGAAGGACAGTCATCATCATCACGCATGATAATGAAATTGCGGAGCAGGTAAAGCGAGTAATCTACATACGAGATGGAAGAATTGAGCAGGATTATTTAAACGAAGAGAAGCAAGGAGAATAGTCGTGAGAAAGAAAGACAAAGAGATTTATGAAGAGACAGACATAATCGTTCTGTCGGAGGAAGAGGAAGGAAGCAAAGAAACTACAGATGTTCGGAAGAAAAAGAAGAAGCTTCCGAACTGGGTGATCGTTCCAGTTATCGGGGGAATTGTCGTTGTCGCAGTGATTGCGTCTCAATTTACTTCAAAAGAGAAAAAGACAGGAGGAACTGTGGAAGTTGTCGAAGTGGTACGAGGAGATGTGAAAGAAATCTACAATGTATCCGGAACAGTGGACAGCGAGAAGAAAAAGGTATTTTATTCCCCGGTCAATGCGCCGGTCAGCCAGCTTCGTGCGAAAGTCGGGCAGGCAGTGAAAGCAGGAGATCTCCTTGTGGCATTTGATACGTCTGATCTGGAAAAGAACAATCAGAAAGCACAGATGGATCTTCAGTCTGCAGTCAATACAAATCAAAGCGCAAGGGAGCAGGCAGATCGAAGTGCTTCTGAGGCAGCGAAGGCAGCGGCCGATGCACAGGCGGCAGCTGGTGCAGCCCGTGCACAGGCAGAACAGCAGATCGCCAGTGTAGAATCACAGATTTCAGCGAAATCACAGCAGATGGCATCGCTGGAGCAGAGTGTGAAAGATGAAATTACTGCGAACCAGACTCTTCAGCCGCAGTTGGACGAATGGAATGCACAGAAGGCTGCAAATTTGGAGCGGATTGCTGTATTGTATGGGGAAATAGAAAAGATTCGTATAGATCTTGCTGACGAGAATCTATCTGAAGAAGACAAGAAGAGATTACAAACACAGAGAGATGAAAAATCTCTTGAAGTTTCAGAAAAAGAAGGGGCAAACGCAGCGCTCGATGCCAGATTGCCCAGGTCAGTGCCCAGATACAGACCGGAAGCCAGCAAGCATATGCGCAGATACAGCAGGAAGTACAGGCATTACAGGCACAGGCAGAGCAGCTTCGTGCAAGTATTTCTGTAGAAACACCGAGTGCAAGCATTCCGGATACGAGTCTCACACAGGGACAGATCAACAATATGGCAATCACGGAGAATCTGGCAGAACTGGCAGTGCTCAGCTCTGAGGAACTGATGGCAAAGGCAAGAGATGGAATCAAGGCAGATTTTGATGGTGTGATCTCTGATGTAAAGACGATGGAGGGCGGCACTGCTGTCGCAGGAGGAGAGTTATTTACACTTGTGAGCAATCAGGATGTCAATGTAAAGCTGGAAATTCCTGCAAGTGATTTTGACAAAGTAGAAGTTGGAAGCAAGGCGGTTGTAAAAATCGGAAAGTATAAATACGATGGAGTTGTAGAATCTATCGATAAGATTGCAGTTCCAAATACAAAAGGGAACCCGGTGATTGGTGCAAATGTAAAGATTCAGAATCCAGACGAGAATATCTATATCGGGGTTGCGGCAAAGTTGACAATGACAGTGGCAGAGGAAAAGGATGTCCTTTACCTTCCGAATGAAAATGTAAATACTTCGACCGAAGGAGATTTTGTCTATGTAGTACAAAGTGGTGTTGTGAAGAAAAAGGCAGTGGAACTTGGAATTACATCCAACAGCAAGGTGGAGATCAAGTCAGGTCTGAAAGAAGGAGACAAAGTTGTTGCAGATACTTTTGGAACGGTGGAAGAGGGGATGAAAGTAACAACGACAACTGTGGCGAAGTCAGAGGAGAAATAGAAAGGTAGGTACGCGATGGCACAATTATTGGAATACATTAAGATGGCATTGTACAGTATCAAGTCCAACAAAGGGCGTTCTTTCCTCACGATGCTCGGAATCATTATCGGAATTTCTTCTGTGATCACAATTGTGTCAATCGGAAGCGGATTAAAGGCAGATGTGATGGCGACCGACGAGACAAAAAGTGTCTCTGTGATTGTTAATAAAGATGCTACAAGCTACACAAATATTATTAGCTGGGACGATCTGAAGGCGGTAAAGGATAATCTTGGAAATAAGGCAATCGGAGTAGTGTCTTCCGGCGCAACGATGGGGACAGTCACGACGAGAAAAGGAGAGTTTGATGCGTCAGTTACACTGACAATGCCGGATGAGGAGAAGAATCCAATGCAGACTTCGATCATCCGAGGAAATTATTTTACCGAAGACAATGTGCTCAATGCAGATTCTGTCTGCGTTATTGACAAAGCAAGTGCATTGTATTTGTTTGGGACACCGGATGTCATCGGAATGGAGTTAGAGGCGACGATCGAAGGTGTGCTGCAGACCATCCAGATAGTTGGAGTCCGGGATTCTGATGAGGAATTGATGAAGGCGAATGACGAAGCTATGAAGATGTTCGGTATGGAGATGCCGGTATTTCTTGAGATGCCGTATACAACAGCAGAAAACTGGGGAAGCCAGATAGAGGATTTTTCCAGCCTGACAATCTATTTAAATGGTGGAGACCAGGCAAATGCAGCTACAAAATCTGCTATTCAGACATTGTCTGCAAGGCATTTGGGAGAGGGCGAGGAGCTCTTTGTCAAACAGCAGGAGATGAACATGGCGGAAGCGATGGGAAGCGTGCATTGACATGGTGACAGCTTTGTAGCATTTGTAGCAGGAATTTCCCTTGTTGTCGGAGGAATTGGTGTCATGAACATCATGCTTGTATCAGTGACAGAGCGGACAAGAGAGATTGGAATCCGAAAGGCGCTGGGAGCGAAGACATCATCCATTATCGTACAGTTTTTGTGTGAGTCTGCGATCATTTCTGGAATTGGTGGAGTCATCGGAATTTTGATCGGGGCAGGGCTGTCTGGACTAATCTCGGTACTGGAGATTGGTGGATTATCTGCGAGACTGTCTCCGACAGCAATCGTTTTGACGACCTGTTTCTCGTGTGGGGTTGGAATTGTCTTTGGCATTTATCCGGCGAGAAAGGCGGCGAAGATGAGTCCGATCGATGCACTGCGACAGCTCTAAAAGTGTAACAGAAGAAAATGTATTTGTCAGAAGGGAATCATTGTGGCATAATGAAATTTGCCAGAAGAGTAAAAGAAAAAGGAGGAGAGATCTATGTTTAAACCAAACAAATTATTAAAAGTTGATATCAATTATCTTTATCGTACTTGCTGTGATGGGGGCAATTGGTACCGTAGGAAGTTATTTTATGCTGCAGTCTATGGGAGATGTTGTAAATGGAGTAGATATGAGTGCAGTAAAAGCAATGGCAACTCCGTTGACGTTGCTTCAAGGATTATTTTCTTCCCTGTTGATGCTTGTATGCGGAATCTTTGGATTGAATGGAAAATCCTTTAAGGTATGTCTGATTGGCATGATCATCTACCTTGTGATCGTTGTGATTGCATTTATCCAGTCCATAATGTTGGTAGGATTTCAGGTATTTTCCATTATCGATTTCATTTTGCCGATTTTATATCTGTGGGGATTGTATCAGTCTAAGGAATAAGGGAAGAGAAGGAGCAGCCGTATTTGGCTGCTCCGTTGAAAATAAGAATGGATAAAAAAGGAACTGCTTTGCAGAAGGTGTTTGGTCAATTGTCTTGATCAAATCTGCAGGCAGTTCCTTTTCAGTATTATCTATTTAAGATCAGTTTTGTCAGTTCTACTGGCTCTACAATCTTTCCATCTTTGTAAACACGCATGTTTCCGGAAGCAATCTCATCGATCAGGATTACTTCGTCGTTGTTGTAACCGAACTCAAATTTGATATCCCAGAGGTCAAGTCCGATAGATTTTAAATCATCAGCAACGATCTTTGTGATCTTTAATGTCTGCTCTTTCATGCTTTCGAACATTTCCGGTGTCATGATTCCGAGTGCTGCAAGACCTTCTCCAGTCACAAGCGGATCACCTAAAGCATCGTTTTTGAATGTACACTCTACATAACCACCGTCAAGAACTGTTCCGTCTTCGATATATTCTCCATATCTGCGGATGAAACTTCCTGTTGCAACTAAACGACAGATTACTTCTAATCCGTGTCCAAACACTGTCGCAGGGAGCACTTCCATTGTAGCATTTTCCACATCAGCACCTACATAGTGTGTCTTGATGCCTGCATCTTTTAACAGTTCAAAATAGTGAACAGATGTTTCAAGATTTGCTTTGCCAATACCTTCGATTGTTAATCCAACACTATTTTCGCCCGGATCAAAAACTCCGTCTTTTCCAGTACAGTCATCTTTGAATTTGAGCATTACATTTCCGTTCTCAAGGCTGAATACATCTTTGGTTTTTCCTTCATAAATTTTCTTCATTGTACAAATCTCCTTCTGTAATTAATGAGTGTTATCTTACTGAACTTCTTTACTGTATCACAACTGATGGAAGATGAAAATGTTTTTTTTTACAATTTTTTTAGAAAAAATTTCACAAAAAATAAGAAAAAAACCTATTAAAAATCAAGGCTAATAGACATTAAAAATTAGCGCTAATAGATGAGAATAAAATGTATTTTTATTCGAAAATAATGAATATTATAAAAACGATTTGCTTGAGCAAATGCAGAAGAGTGATAAGAAAAACTTGTTTTTGCGAGGAGAAATTCGATATAATAGAGATCAGAGAAAAAGTTTTGTGCATTTCATCCAAAGGAACTGAATGAGAAAAAAGCAGAAAACATGGAGAAATCGGAAAAGGAGGGAGCCGGTATGGCAGAGAAGAAGATTTTAATTGTGGAAGATGACAGAGGCTTAAACCAAGGGATCACACTTGCCCTGCACGCGCCGGAGTATCGATTTTATTCAGCGTACAATCTTAAAGAAGCAAGAAGAATCTGGAAAGAGGAGAGAGTATCTCTTATCATTCTGGATATCAATCTTCCAGATGGGAGTGGATATACCTTTCTTGAGGAGATCCGGAGAGAGTCGGAAGTTCCGGTTATTATGCTGACGGCAAATGATTTGGAAATCGATCAGGTGACCGGATTTTCTCTCGGGGCGGATGACTATATTACGAAGCCCTTCAGTCTGATGATCCTGCGGGCGCGGGTGGAACGGATGCTTGCACGGATGGCACAGGACAAAGGTCTTACTTATGAAAAGGACGGGTATCGGTTTGTATTTGAACAAATGTATTTTACAGTAGAAGGCCAGGAAGTTACGCTGAGTAAGACAGAGCAGAAGCTTCTGCGGATTTTGATTGAGCATCAGGGCAGACATTGACCAGAGAGCAACTGGTGGATCGAATCTGGAGTGACGGAGCGCAGTATGTAGAGGAGAATGCACTTTCGGTGACTGTCGGAAGGCTGCGAAAAAAGCTGGAACAGACGGGAAAGAAAAATCCGATCCAAACGGTATACGGACTTGGTTATGTGTGGGAGAGATAAAAAGATAGAAGAAACAAAAAGAAAAGGTAAAAGGGAAAGGGGGAAACCGTGTGCGAATCTTTCGGACAACAAGGACACTTCAGAGACTGGATGAGATGCTGACTAAAGCAATCAACGGAACATTTACGGAGGAGACATATGATGAGACAGAATTGTCGCGGCTGGAGTCAAAGTGGAAACAGTATTTTACGATGTCCGGTATGTCGATGGAACGGACAAAAGCAGAGCGGGAAAATATTCAGTCAATGATTTCGGACATTTCTCATCAAATGAAGACGCCACTTGCAAATATCATGCTGTATTCGGAACTTTTACAAGAGCAGACCGAAGGAGAGCAGGAGAAATATCTGGCAGAACAGATTGAAACGTATGCGAAAAAACTGGAATTTCTCACGACGGCACTTGTGAAAATGTCGCGGCTGGAGTCGGATGTTTTTAAAATCTGTCCATCGGTACAGCGGGTAGGAAGCCTTGTGCGTCAAGCGACAGAGGAGATTCTGCCAAGGGCAAGGCAGAAGGAGATCCAGATAGAAATCTGTGGTGATATAGAGGGCAAAGCGAACTTTGATCAGAAGTGGACGCAGGAAGCGCTCTATAATATTTTGGATAATGCAGTAAAATATTCACCGAAAGGAAGCCGGATAGAGGTGGAAGGGATATCATATGAGATGTATTTCTGTATTGCGGTCAAGGATCAGGGAATCGGAATCCGGGAAGAGGAGCGGGCACAGATTTTCAGCCGCTTTTACCGGTCAGACCTGGTGCAGCAGGAAGAGGGCATCGGGATCGGACTGTATCTGGCCAGGGAAATCGTTCAGCGCGAGGGTGGCTATATCAAAGTAGAATCCAAAGAAGGAAACGGAAGTATTTTTAAAATATTTCTTCAGAAAGAGTAAATCTGTCAAAACTGTTAGATTTTGGAAAGATTCTCGTAAGAATGATTTTATAAAATGACTTTATAGAAAGGAACCGCATGACGAAAAGAGGGGCGGGTTCTGATTCTATAAGGTCTTTTTCTTATATAGAAAGAACAAAAAATGGTTAGGGATGAAAAGAAACTGTGTGAATAGAAAGGAGTTGTTGGTATGACAATTTTAGAGGCAAAAGAGTTGAAAAAATATTATGGAAGCGGAGATACCCTTGTGAAGGCATTGGACGGTGTGGATCTGGCGGTAGCACAGGGAGAATTTGTATCGATCGTAGGAACGTCGGGAAGTGGAAAGTCAACATTGCTTCATATGCTCGGAGGTTTAGATGTGCCGACAGCCGGTCAGGTCATTGTAGATGGAAGAAATATTTCTACACTGAAACCAGAAGAACTGACAATTTTTCGAAGAAGAAAGATTGGATTTGTATTTCAGAGCTACAACCTTGTTCCGGTGCTAAACGTCTATGAAAATATCGTCCTTCCGATCGAGCTGGATGGAAATGAAGTCGATGAAGACTTTGTGGAGGATGTGATCCATGTACTGGGACTGGATAAGAAAAGGTATAATCTTCCGTCTCAGTTATCCGGTGGACAGCAGCAGAGGGTAGCCATTGCCCGGGCGTTGCCAGTAAGCCTGCGATCATCCTCGCCGATGAGCCAACGGGAAATCTTGACTCAGCTACAAGTCAGGATGTGTTAAGTCTTCTCAAAGTGACAAGCGACCGGTTCGGACAAACGGTTGTGATGATCACACATAACGAGGAGATTGCCAGATGGCAGACCGGATCGTACGTATCGAGGATGGAAAGATCAAGGGCAGAAATGCGCGCAGAAAGGGCGGTGAATTCTATGCGTAAGGTGCGTAACAAAAAGGTTATTGATAAGATCTCGTATAAAAGTTTCCGGGCAAACCGGACAAGGAATGTCATTGCCATTATCGCTATTGCACTGACTGCAATGTTGTTTACCACATTATTTACAGTGGGAATCGGAACCGCAGAGAATTTTCAGCGGCAGACCATGCGTCAGGCAGGTGGTGATTCTCATGGAGTATTCAAAAATATTACGGAGGAGCAGTATGAAAAGCTGAGCAGACATCCACTGGTCAAAGAAAGTGCGGATAACAGACTCGTGGCGAATACGGTGGAGAATCCAGAATTTTTAAAGCGACATATGGAAATATGGTATTATCCGAAGAACTTTTATGGACACCATTTCATTGAGATCATTGATGGAAAAGCGCCGGAGAAGGCGGAGGAAGTACTGGTCGATGAAACATCGTTAAAGCTGCTTGGGATGAAAGCGAAAGCCGGGCAGCAGATTACACTGCTTCTGAAAATCCGGGAAGGGCAGGAGCCGGTGGAGCGCACCTTCCGCATTTCCGGAGTGATCAGATCCGATCCGGCTCTTGATGTGGGATTTACTGTTGTATCCAAAGCATATCTGGCAGAACATCAGGAGGAATTGCAGTACACCTATGATCAGGATACTTCTCCGGTAGGCGCAATCCGAATGGAGATTGTTTTTCAAAATTCCCAAGGGATACAGGAGAAGCTGGACAAGGTAGCCAGGGAAAGTGGATACTCCACAAAAGAGGGAGAAAAAAACTATATCGCAAGCAACGCAAACTGGGCATATATTTCTGAGAGTACTTCGGGAGACCCTATGACAGTTGCTGCGATTGCAGGTGTTGGATTTTTGATTGTTTTGACAGGCTATCTGATTATTTATAACATTTTTCAGATTTCTGTTATGAAAGATATACGGTTCTACGGGCTTTTAAAGACGATCGGAACGACTGGAAAGCAGATTAAAAAGATTATCCGAAGGCAGGCATTGTTACTTTCCACCATGGAATTCCGTGTGGACTTTTTGTTGGATTTTTTGTAGGAAAGGCGATCGTGCCAATGCTTTTATCACATACGATAGCGGGAAACAGTGATTCGGCAGTATCTATGAATCCGTGGATTTTTGTTGGGGCAACCGTGTTTGCACTTGTCACAGTATTCATTTCGGCAGGGAAACCGGCGAAATTGGCGGCAAAAGTTTCCCCGGTGGAGGCTGTGCGCTACACAGAAGGAAAAAGGCAGGCGAAGAAACAGAAAAAACGGCAGACGGCGGGAAAATCAGTCGGATGGCACTTTCTAATTTAGGAAGAAATAAAGGGAAGACCGTTATTGTAATCGTGTCGTTGTCGCTTGCAATCGTATTATTAAACAGTATTTTTACTTTTACAAATGCATTTGATATGGACAAGTATCTGGCGAACTTTGTCAGTTCTGATTTTGTGATTGCCAATGCAAAATACTTTAATTCAGAGTATTCTGCAAGAAAAGAAGAGCTTCAGGAATCAAATTTAACGGAAAGCTTTATAGAAGCGTGCGAAGAACAGGAAGGATTTGAAAAAGGTGGACGGATCTATGCGGCAACAGATCAGGTCGGAGTAAAGATTTCTGATTATAAAATTCCGAAAAATATGCCTGTAAATGAAAATGGGGAACTCTGCTGGATGTGGAATGGAGAAAAAATTCCGGTAACAAAATTGAATGAAGAAAACTATCAGACAATGTATTATGGGGTAGATGATTTTCTATTTGAAAAAATGGAAGTTTATGAAGGGGAGAAAGATCTTGATGTGATTAAGGAAAAGCTGGCAACGGGGAACTATCTGATCTATGCAGTGTCGACAGATGATAATGGAATGGTAAGAAAAGAGGATATGGTACATCATGCGGGCGACAAAGTTACTCTGAGTTTTCCAAATGGCGAAGAGCGGGAAGTAGAAATCCTCTCCGTGATCAAAGAAAATTATTATGGGTTATCTACGCGTTATTCTGTGATATTTCCATATTATACAACAGCGGAAGTATTTCGGAAGGACTTATCGGAAGACTATCTGATGAGCTATTCATTTGATGTGAGAGACGACCGAGAAGAAGCGATTCAACAATTCGTCAAAAATTATTCGGAAAAGACAGAGCCTACGATGAACTACGAGTCAAAATTAAAATGGTCCAACGAGTTTGAAAGTTTGAAAGGGATGTTTACAATCATTGGATGTTTTTGACATTTGTAGTTGCCGTGATCGGTATCCTGAATTTTATCAATGCCATTCTGACGAGTATTGTCACAAGGCTCCGTGAGCTGGCAATGTTAGAATCAATCGGAATGACGAAAAAACAGATTATAAAGATGCTGACATTGGAAGGGATTTATTACGCAGGATTTACAATGATATCTTCATTACTCATCGGTATGTTGATGTCCGTGACAATATTGCGGGTACTGACCTCACAGATCTGGTTTATGAAATATCAGTTTGTAATCTGGCCAATGCTTGTGACTTTTCCGTTTTTACTGGTGCTTGGGTGGCTTGTTCCAAAGGCTGCGTATCATTTCCAGGGAAAGAAAAGCATGATCGAGCAGCTGAAAAATGCGGATTAATCTGAGAAAATCAAAATATTGTTGACAGAAGTTGCTGCAATAAATGAGGGGAGAATCATTGAAGGGCTCATGAAAAAGGTATTCTACTTAGCGTAGATTGTAAAAAAAGATTTTACTGATACAATAAACTTATAGGTGAAGGGAGATTACTATGAGTTATGTAACAGGAAATACGATAAGAACGTTAAGGATCAAACACGGAATCACGCAAAAGGAATTGGCAGAAAAACTGAATGTGAGCGATAAAACAATTTCAAAGTGGGAAACAGAAAAAGGCTTGCCGGATATCAGTATAGTAGAAGAGTTGGCAAAAGCACTTCATGTATCACTGACAGAATTATTTACCGGAGATCTGAAGACAAATGAAAATGTATCCGGAAATATAAAAAGAATACAATTCTATGTATGCCCGATTTGTGGGAACATTATAACAGCTGTAGGCGAAGGGAATTTTTCTTGTTGTGGAATAACACTTCTAAAGCAGGAAGCAGAAACCGCTGAGGAAGAGCATTCACTTTTTGTAGAAACTGTTGACAATGAATTTTCTATTGTGATGAAACATTCGATGAGTAAAGGGCATTATGTGTCTTTTATTGCCTATGTTACATCGGGGTCTGTAGAAATAGTAAAATTATATCCCGAGCAGGATATTTCTGTACGATTTCGAAAAAAGGGACATGGATTTTTATATGGCTATTGTAACAGACATGGACTGTTCAAAAAATATATTTGATTCTATTTTTACAAATGTGGAAGCGGACAATTACAAAAGTGTTTACTTAACAAATATATTCATTTATCATAAGCAACAGCAATAGAAGAACTATGTTGTCTGTTTTCACAGTGTGGCCACGATAATGTTTCGTATCGATCAATGATGAGAGAAGATAGAGAAAACAATGGAAAATCACGGAGAAGCGTCAAAAGCAGCTGACGGAATTGATATGAATTGTAACAAATTAAAAAA
>ENA-OQIG01000694-OQIG01000694.1-human-gut-metagenome-genome-assembly--contig:-NODE-694-length-18117-cov-2.684102_pt1 | contig 18117 bp, 21 predicted proteins | sample MGYA00242576_ERZ504741 | MGnify/ENA primary metagenome ERZ504741 (study PRJEB26092, sample SAMD00036436) | human gut metagenome | host: Homo sapiens | study: EMG produced TPA metagenomics assembly of... | reverse complement strand
GTTTTATGACGATTTTGCACCCCGCTTTACAGTACTTAGTAATGTAAAGCGGGGTTGTTTTTGTTTTATTTAATATCTCTATTTTCTGTGATATTTATTTGTTCGTCAATGCTCGGGTCGAATCGGTCGTTGTATAGGTGGCAGACGGCTTAAATGTCAAGACTGTCCAAACGGGACTGATCGGATTACTTTTCGTCTTTCTTGTTATCGAGTAGCTGTGATAATTCTTCCTCCACTTCCTCGATACTTGGCAAGGCGGATTTCAGATTTTCGGGAATAGCTTTGCTTAGCTGGTAGTCGCTTACTCCTATGGCTGTGCATAGCCCGTTAGGGCATATTGTGCCACTACTTCATCTTTACCTTTGCAGAGCAATAATCCTATTGTCTTGTTGTCGTTTTCACCTCTCAACTGGTCGTCTACGATGTTGATGTAGAAATTCAATTGCCCTGCATATTCTGGCTTGAATGGAGTAGCCTTTAATTCTACGACTATATAGGCGTGGAGTTTTATGGAGTATAGGATAAGGTCTGCATAAAAATCGCTGTCCCCGACTTGGAAATGTTTCTGTTTGGCTACAAAGGCGAAGCGTTCCCCATTTCCAATAGATACCTTGTGACGTGTTCTACAAGCTGTTTTTCAATATCCCTTTCATCTGCCAGTTCTTTTGTACCTGCTACATCGAATATATACGGGTCTTTCAGCAAATAGTTGGCTAAGTCACTTTGAGGGGTGGGCAAGGTCTTTGTGAAATTGTTGACTTTCTGTGTTTCTATCTGCCGTTTGAACAGATTAGTCTCAATCTGTATCTTTAATACGTTGCTGCTCCATCCGTTTTCAACGGACTGTTTCATGTACCAATATTTGTTTCCTAAGGGTAATGAGCTATCCAATAGTATCACATGACTGGTCCAGTTTATTTTTGAAATGGGGGAACAAACAAAATCCTTTTCAATATCATCAATGGATGTTTGCAGCATTGCGGAGATTGTCTTGTCTATCTTTTGAATTTGCGCAAGAGGCTCTTGCGTAAATTCTTTTGATTGAAATATATTTGTCTGAAATTGCGCAAGAGGTTCTTGCGTAATTGGTAAACAGTTCAGTTCATCAGTCAAGGATAGCATATTGGGGATTGTTGGCGTTCTCAACACCTTGTCACAAGAAAGCATTCTTTGTAATATCTCTAGTGGGTATGTTCGGGCAAACTGACACATATAGGTAAGGCTTCTCGCTGAATATCCTTTCTTTTCGGGATAGTGCATCTTGATAGCCTTTGAAATCTGACTTATGACTTTTCCGCCCCAACCTAATCTTTTTTGGTGGTATAGAATGAAGTTTCCCAATTTCCAATAGTGGAACAGCATTTGTGCATTGGCTGCAACAATCAATTTCACTTGTGCATGTTCTATCTCAAAGCCTATTGCATGAATGAGGCTTCAAAGTCTTTTCTTTCTATGGGATGGTTTGAACTTTCCATTTCTTTTATTTAATTGAATGATAAGGCAAAGGTAATTAAAATATCACAATTGATTGAATTTGTTCATGGCAATAGAATTTACCCCTGTTACAAAACTGTAGCAAGGGTAAGTTTTTTAGTATATGGCTTTTGGATAGCCTCTTTTTATTATGGAGTCATAAATGAAGCACTCCCACCTCGCGAACCATTTATTTTTATATCTGTGTCAGGTAATAATCTTTTGATACGTTCTATCCCTTCTTAGTAATCTTTCCATATAACTCAACGATCCGATTTTTATTTTTGATATTTCGTCCGGTATATTGATTGTATCGATAAATTGGATATCCAACCTTTTTATTTCTTTGAGCTCCAACAGTACAGCCGGAAATTCTTTTACTCTGATATTGATGCCGCTTCCCCAACCATCCTTTGAGCATCAGCACTTAATTTACTTTTTAATCCCTCCTTATTAACGTCTTTCTTCCTGACCATCCAACCAATTTGCGGTCGCAGAGCAAAAGTCTTGCTGTTTTGCTCTAATCCAATGAAACCTGCCCAAAATTCTAATGGAGTTTCTTTGATAGCGTCGCCATATACTTCCTGATACTTACATCTACCTTCACTATCTCATCAGGAGACAATTTTTGCCTTCCAGCTGTTTCAGATTATTTCTTTTCCCTTCCTTATCATAAGGGAAAACTTCACGATCCATCCATCAATAATGTTTGGGGCTCCGTATCGTTTCTGTGAATGATATTTAAACATGTTGCGCCAAAAGTCCTTATTGACTTCTCCTTTAGATGCTTTGACAAATTCTTCCAAAAGAGGTTCCAGTTCTGAAATCCACCAATCGAGTTTGTATTCTTTCAACCCTCTGGCTTTGTGCAGTAGTTTTTCCCAGTCCTCCGGTGTTCCTTCGAGAGTTATTTCAGGTATTCCACAGACAATGCGTATGATGATAAACTCAAAGTAAGGTTTTACAGCCTCCATGATTGTTATTTCGGAAGCAACTTTCTCTAAAGAGGTAGTCGTTGAAAAATTGCAGGTGAGCAGTTCGGTCAGATGCTTACCGGCGTATTGGGATATTTGTTCTGTAAATTGCGGAAAGATTTTCTCCCACGAAAGAGTAGGGTCTTCCAATTTTTTGTTCTTCTCTTACAATTAAGGATAGTTTGCCGGAGAAATCAACAAGTTCATTTCTCATAGATTCCTGATTGGCATTGATATGGCGTGCAAATCCCTGGCTGATTAATAGCCAAATCATGTCCGGAGACAATACGAATGGCCTGTGATCTGCATAAGCCTGATACATACCATTGAAAAAAGAATTAGGGCCAAAAGAAACGAGACTGTCGGGAGATTCGCTCTTTGCAATGATATGATAAGGAACCTTGATATTCTTCTCTTCTATCTCATAAGGCTCTATGTCCATATCTGATAATATAAGACTTTCGTAAATTTCATTCGGGGAGTGTAGATGAAGTAATTCTTCAGGCTTTGAAAGCTTTTCGACCTTAAAAGTGATTCCATTTTGAGCGAATGTGGAAACACTGCAAAATATGAATAAGCAAAATAATGTGTTTTTCATAATCTTAAAGAGTTGTATGGTGGCACAAACTTATTAACTACCTCTATATTTTGAATAGACGATATGCAAATATAATATAATAAGAACTGTCTTTGACAAGATATTGAATGTTTTTTTGACTTATATCTATAAAAATCATAAGCATATTATTTCTTGAACCGATAAGCAGGATTTATTCAGGAATTTATAGTAAGTTTGCTCTGCTAATCCTAAACAATGACGCAGAGAAAGATTATACATATCGACATGGATGCCTTCTATGCCTCTGTAGAACAGCGTGATAATCCAGAACTTCGTGGCAAGCCTTTAGCGGTAGGTCATGCAGAAGAGCGGGGAGTTGTGGCTGCTGCCAGCTATGAAGCCCGGCGTTACGGTGTCCGTTCCGCCATGGCTTCGCAAAAGGCGAAACGTCTTTGTCCCCAACTCATTTTTGTACCTGGCAGGATGGATGTTTATAAATCCGTTTCCCGTCAGATACATGAGATTTTCCACGAATATACGGATATCATCGAACCTCTGTCTCTGGATGAAGCTTTTCTGGATGTCACAGAAAATAAAAAAGATATTTCCCTGGCTGTGGATATAGCAAAGGAAATAAAGCAGAAGATTCGGGAGCAGCTCAACCTTGTTGCGTCTGCTGGAGTTTCTTATAATAAGTTTCTGGCTAAAATAGCTTCGGACTATCGCAAACCGGATGGCTTATGTACCATTCATCCGGAACAGGCCCTTGATTTTATCGCCCGTCTTCCTATCGAATCTTTTTGGGGAGTGGGTCCGGTGACTGCAAAGAAGATGCATTTACTTGGCATCCACAATGGACTTCAACTACGGAAATGCTCTCTTGAAATGCTGACAGCCCATTTCGGGAAAGCCGGCGCACTGTATTATGAGTGCTCACGAGGAATTGACGAACGCCCTGTCGAAGCAATTCGTATCCGTAAATCCATTGGCTGCGAACGTACATTGGAACGTGATATTTCAGCCCGTTCATCGGTCATTATCGAACTATACCATGTGGCGGTAGAGCTGATTGAACGTCTTCAGCGAAAAGACTTCAAAGGCAACACGCTTACCCTGAAAATCAAGTTTCATGATTTTAGCCAGATAACCCGAAGCCTTACTCAATCGCAGGAACTCACCACCTTAGACCGGGTACTCCCACTTGCAAAAGAATTGCTTAAAAGTGTCGAATTTGAGCAACATCCAATCCGGCTCATCGGTCTTTCCGTCTCCAATCCAAAAGAGGAAGCCGATGAACAACACGGTGTTTGGGAACAGTTGAGCTTTGAATTTAGCGATTGGGATTGAAGGCGAAGAGGAAGAAATAGAGGAATGAAGAGGAAAGAATAGGGATGAAAAAGAAGAGAATCAAAGAATGAAAAAGAAAGAGGATTGAATATCCAAACAGATACTTTGTCTGAAGTAAAACAGATACTCTATTTGAAATAAAATAGAGCCTTTATTTGCCCTAAACAGAGCCTCTGTTTGGAATAAATAGAACCTTTATTTTCTCCAAAGGAAGCCTCTATTTTCTGAAACTGCATCTTTGTTTTTCCGAAATGAAAACCCGGTTTCCGTGTGACTTAAATTGTTTCTACAATGACTTAATTTGTTCTTATAATGACTTAAAAGCCTAAAATATAGCAATTAAGAGTACTATTTTTGAAGTATGTACTTTTTTGTCATCAGGTTCGTATGATTTACTCACCTCATTTTTTATCAGATACGTTATCTTTGCAATACTTAAATGAATGAAAATACCATGAATCGAATGAAACATTTATTTTGTGTTCTTTTACTAGCAGCTTTAGGAAGTTTTTCTTTCAAGGCAAACGCTTACACCGAACGCAATATGCTGCAAAAAGCGGCAGACGAAACTACGTTAAAAAACGTGTTGGTAATGAAACAAGCATGGGTGCCTTATCCTGCTTATACAGATCGTGCCGCCTGGGATTCTTTGATGGGCCCCAATAAGCAACGCCTCATCGAAGCCGGTGAAAAACTCCTCGACTATAAATGGCAACTGATACCTGCCACCGCTTATCTGGAATACGAACGTAGCGGTAACCGTAAAATAATGGAAGTTCCTTATGACGCCAACCGCCAAGCACTTAACGCCTTGATGCTCGCCGAACTGGCCGAAGGGAAAGGACGTTTTATCGACCAACTACTGAACGGAGCATATATGAGCTGTGAAATGAATTCATGGGTTCTATCCGCACACTTGCCCCGCCAGAGCAGCAAACGTTCACTTCCCGACTTCCGCGAACAGATTATCGACCTCGGTTCAGGCGGATACGGAGCTTTAATGGCCTGGGTACACTATTTCTTCCGTAAACCATTCGACAAAATCAATCCTGTGGTATCCTTGCAAATGCGTAAAGCAATTAAAGAACGTATTCTCGATCCGTATATGAACGACGACGAAATGTGGTGGATGGCTTTTAACTGGAAACCGGGAGAAATCATCAATAACTGGAATCCCTGGTGTAACTCCAATGCCCTGCAATGTTTCTTACTGATGGAGAACAATAAGGATAAGTTGGCGAAAGCTGTTTATCGCTCCATGCAGTCAGTCGATAAGTTTATCAACTTCGTGAAATCCGATGGTGCCTGTGAGGAGGGAACCTCTTACTGGGGACATGCCGCCGGAAAGCTCTATGACTATTTGCAGATACTCTCTGATGGCACAGGCGGTAAACTGTCTCTGTTCAATGAACCGATGATTCGCCGGATGGGAGAATATATGTCCCGCTCATACGTGGGCAATGGCTGGGTGGTGAATTTTGCTGATGCATCGGCACAAGGCGGGGGCGATCCTTTGTTAATCTATCGCTTCGGTAAAGCTGTAAACAGCGATGAAATGATGCATTTTGCCGCATACCTGTTGAAAGGAAGAAAACCGTATGCTACCATGGGCAACGACGCTTTTCGTTCGCTTCAATCTCTACTTTGCTGTAATGAGCTGGCAAAAGCAACTCCGAAACATGATATGCCGGATGTAACCTGGTATCCCGAGACGGAATTCTGCTATATGAAGAACAAAAACGGTATGTTTGTTGCCGCTAAAGGCGGATTTAATAACGAAAGCCATAACCACAACGATGTAGGAACCTTTTCTTTATATGTAAATACAATTTCCTGTGATTATTGATGCCGGTGTAGGTACATATACCAAACAGACGTTCGGCAAGGACCGCTATACCATTTGGACGATGCAGAGCAACTATCATAACTTGCCGATGATTAACGGAGTACCGCAGAAATTCGGGCAGGAGTATAAAGCTACCAATACCGTTTGCAATGAGAAGAAACGGATGTTCTCTACGGATATAGCTACTGCTTATCCGGCAGAAGCGAAAGTGAAAAGCTGGGTTCGCTCTTATGCTCTTGATGATAAAAAACTTATTATTGGTGATATTTATACGTTGGATGAGGCTATTGTTCCTAATCAAATGAACTTTTTAACCTGGGGCAATGTGACTTTCCCTTCAGCCGGAAAAATCCGCATCGAAGTAAAGGGACAAAAGGTGGAAATGAACTATCCGTTGCAGTTTAAAGCCGAACTGGAAACAATTAAACTGGATGATTCGCGCCTGTCTAACGTATGGGGAAAAGAGATTTACCGCATCACACTAAAGACTGAAGAAAAGAAAGTGACTGGTAAATATGGATTTGTTATTCAACAAGTGAAGTAGGATGAAATAGATTTTTAAAGCTAGAAAAAATAAAGTATAAACAATTAAATCACAGTAAGATGAAAAAAGTATTATTTGCCGGGTTTTTGGTCCTTGCAGGAGTAAGCGTAAGTGCGCAGAACCTGATAAAAAACGAAAAATTCGCCACTGAAGTAAAGACTAAAGTGACTAATGCCAACAAAGCTACCGCAGGAGAGTGGTTTATCATGAATAATGAAGCTGACGGAGTAACTACTATTGCCTGGGAAGAAACAGGAGATGCCAAATATCCGAATGCAATGAAATTGGATAACTCCGGTGCCGAAAAGAATCTCTCTTGGTATAAAGCTTTCCTGGGACAACGTATTACCGATGGTTTGGACAAAGGTATCTATGTTCTTACTTTCTATGCAAAGGCTAAAGAAGCAGGAACTCCGGTCAGTGTATACATCAAACAGACCAATGAGGAAAAGAATGATAATAGTAAGTACAATACTACTTTCTTCATGCGTAGAGACTATGACGCGGATGCTCAACCAAATGCTTCGGGCGCACAGTACAATTTTAAAATTAAAGATGCCGGTAAATGGACTAAAGTAGTGGTTTATTATGATATGGGGCAAGTGGTAAATGCTATTAGCAGCAAGAAAGCAAATGCTAACTTGGAAGTGTCTGATACAGACGATGATGCTGCTATTCTGAAAGATTGTTATGTGGCTATTCTTTCCCAGAATAAAGGCGGCGTTGTAGAAATCAGCGACGTGACATTGAAAAAGAAATAAAGAGCAAAGGATTTAATATAGTAGGTTAACAAAAAAATAGGACAGTGAAGTAGTGATACTTCGTTGCCCTATTTTTTTTGTTATATGAATATAATGGAGAGTTCCGAATAAATAAATGTATGAAACAGTCAATCTCCCTTCGGGACTGATTTCATGCGATTTATTGAATACCGAGTTTCTTCTTCAGTTCCTTAGGCAGAGAATCCTTGTGTACCATCACGCAGATTGTTTTAGCACGTACATAGCTTTCAGACATATTCAGATAACCTCCGGATTTGTTGCTTTCCGCTCCCCAGGAATTCTTGGTGATATAATATTTAGTACCATTCTGATCTTTCACAATGCCGGTGATGTGCATCAGGTGGTCGTCAGTTGTCACAAACTTCTCGTAACCATCCTGACGGATTTCCGGTGTTATGTTGATTTCCGGATAAGGATGCTCAAACTTGAACACTTCGTCCATTCGTTGATATTTTGGCATTTTCTCAAAACGGGCACGGTCGGTAGTCGAGTAATCTTTCACATCCTCACTTGCGGGTTAATGGCGATTCCGTTCTTGAAAGAGAAACCCTGTTCGCTTACGTCACCGTCCCAACATACGGTATATCCTTTGTTCAGTGCATAGTCGATAGCCTCGATCAGTTCGTCCAACGGAAGATTATACATTGGCTGGTTTTCCCAGTTGTCGGGAACTTCAGGTGAGAATGTCTCATAATAAGGCTTGTGAGTGAAACTAGTTAACTCAACGTAATCATCCATATTCAATCCCAGACTTTCTGTGAAAGATTGAGGAGTATATTCTTTTCCTTTATAAGTGAATTTTTCGGGAAGCTTGCCCAGATAAATATCGAACAGATTATTAATAAGCGCATCAAATTGCGGAGTACGCTTTTTAGATTCAATATTTGCATCTACCAATGCTTTGAGGTAGCGTGACAATGCACCGTGATTGTGGTCTTTGTTATCGCCCAGCAATCCGGTGTACACTTCTTCCGGAACGATTCCCGCTTTCTTATAAGCGTTTTTGAAAGTGTGTGCCAAACTTCCTTCACCGATACTTCCTTTACCACGACGGAGATAATTGTCCTCCATTTGATTCATGTACTTTTGGCGGACGATAAACATTTCCGAGAGATCATATTCTCCTTTTCCCATTCGGAGCAGTTCCGACTCCATGAAAGAAGCGGTGGCAAAGCACCAACAGGTTCCTGTGGAACCCTGATCTTTAACAGGCGTTGCTTGGTGAGATACAACGGTTGTGAACTCATAACCGGGTGTTTGTGCAAAAGAGGTTACGACCAATAAGAGGAGCGCAACCGACATAAATAGCTTTTTCATAATGTGTTTTATTATCTTTCTTCTGCAAATGTATAAAAAAAGCGAGGATACTCGAAAGTTCCTCGCTCTATTTATTATAATTAGTGTGTTTATTTACATGGCAACCTGCTGTGACAGCAGTTTTTGAAGTTTACCGTTTAATGTTTGGCACATGGCACCATTTCCCATTGCTTGATAGCGTTTAATACGGTACTGTAACATCATAATTTTTTCATTTGCATTCTTTTTCATAATTTGTTTCCTCTTTTTTTGCCCTCCACGTTTTGAAGAGCGGTTTTACATCTTGTTTTCTCTAATAACACTGCAAAGATACAAATTGTTTTCGAATTATATGCTGTAAAACATAAAAATCTTCTTTTCCTTTTGAATTTTCTTTTTATAAGGGTTCGAACACGGTCTATATTACAAACCTGTTACAAAATTCCCGGATTTTCCCATCAATGATAATATTATTCTTATCTATCACATTTTTATGTACTTATCTAGGTATTCAGAAAATATTCTTCTATTTTTGTCAGTCAGTAACCTTATTAATAGAATAAACCAAACACTTATATGAAAACATTCACCCATCTTTTGTGCGTCCTGATTTTGTCGATTGTACTGTTTGCTTGTAACAATGCTCACTTCCTCAAAGAAGAATCCTACCGGAATCAAGTAGCTCAAGACTTTGAGCAGAAAAAACAGGCACTTCCTCATGGAGATTTATTTGCGATCTTTGCCGATTCTATTTTGTCAGTCTACGAGCGCGAAGCATTGATGTTTCTCTACGCTTATATGCCAATAGGGGATGTGACGGATTATCCGGGAGATTATTACTTGGAGAATGTCCGGCTGTCGAAGCAGACACGTGACGAGATGCCTTGGGGCAAAGAGATTCCCGATGAAGTGTTCCGTCATTTTGTTCTGCCGATCCGAGTGAATAACGAGAATCTGGATGATTCCCGTCGTGTGTTTTATGATGAACTAAAAGACAGGGTGAAGGGACTGCCGATGAAAGACGCGATATTGGAGGTGAACCACTGGTGTCATGAGAAAGTAGTCTATCGTCCGAGTGACGCGCGTACCAGCTCACCATTGGCATCCGTCAAAACAGCGTATGGGCGTTGTGGCGAAGAGTCTACATTTACGGTGGCTGCGCTCCGGGCAGTCGGTATTCCGGCACGACAAGTGTATACGCCCCGCTGGGCGCATACGGATGACAATCATGCTTGGGTGGAAGCATGGGCGGATGGGCATTGGTACTTCTTCGGCGCTTGTGAACCGGAACCGGTTTTGAACCTGGGATGGTTTAATTCCCCTGCCAGTCGGGGAATGTTGATGCATACCAAGGTTTTCGGACGTTACAACGGTCCGGAAGAGATTATGCTTGAAACACCCAATTACACAGAAATCAATGTGATTGATAATTATGCCCCTACTGCCAAAGCTATCGTAACGGTGACGGATGCCGACGGTCAACCGGTAGCAGATGCCAAAGTCGAATTTAAGATATACAATTATGCGGAGTTTTATACAGTAGCCACGAAATATACAGATGCAGAGGGGAAAGCCAGCCTGACTGCCGGTAAAGGAGATATGTTGGTTTGGGCATCCCGCAACGGACAATTTGGTTATGCCAAAATCTCATTTGGAAAAGATGATGCATTGCAACTCTCTTTAAATAGGAAAGAAGGTGAAGTCTATTCCTTGCCAATGGATCTTGTACCTCCGGTGGAAGGAGCGAATATTCCCGAAGTCACTCCCGAACAACGGGCGGAAAATGATCGGCGGATGGTGCAGGAAGATTCAATCCGCAATGCGTATGTAGCAACAATGATGACGGAAAAACAGGCCAAAGAGTGGATAGATAAACTATATGGAAATACCTTACAACCGGAAAAGAAAGAAAAATTAGTAAACTTCCTGGTTGCTTCGCGAGGAAACCACCAAACCTTGAAAGACTTCCTTTCGCCTATCCGAAAAGAGAAAGACGCTGTTTCATGGGAAGAAATACGGGCTATATGGATATTAGAGAGTCTTTCGGCTAAAGATCTCCGCGATGTAACTCTGGATGTATTGAATGATCATCTGCTGACTAATATCTCGGATTGGGAGAAGATAGAGACTGATTTATTTAAAAGAATGTACCTCAATCCTCCTCGTATAGCTAATGAAATGTTGACTCCTTATAAAAAGGTACTTCGTGAAGCCATTGAAAAAACAGTGTACCAGTCTGTGCCCGATAGCATGAAACGTGATCCCAAAGTATTAATAGAATGGTGCAGAAAAGAGATTAAAATCAATAATGAACTGAATTCCCAACAGATTCCTATCTCTCCGATGGGAGTATGGAAAGCACGGGTGCTGATGAAAAGTCGCGTGATATATTCTTTGTGGCAGCTTACCGGAGCATGGATGGCGTCCGCTGCTGGATTGATGAAGTGACCGGAAAGGTGCAGATTCTAAATGAAGAATTTGCAAAGGAAGATGTCAACTTCGATACGGCAGAAGCTGCACAGTCTCGAAAGGGAGTGTTACAAGCGACTTACACGCCTATCCGTTCTGTGGAAGATCCTAAATATTATTCGCATTTCACTCTTTCCAAGTTTAAAAACGGCACATTCCAGTTACTTAATTATGACGAAGGAGAGACGGATATGGGGGGATGGAACTACCTGGCGTAATTTGTTAAAATATGGGAGAGAGCTTGATGAAGGCTATTATATGATGGTGACCGGAACTCGGTTGGCAAGTGGCGCGGTGCTTTCCAACAGTACATTTTTTACTATAGAACCCGGTAAGACAACCACCGTTGACCTGGTGATGCGTGAAAGCAAAGATCAGGTGCAAGTGATCGGCAATTTTAATTCGGAAGCGACCTATCGTCCGGTTGACAGCACTGAACAGCGGAGTATTCTGCAAACCTGTGGACGTGGCTATTTTGTAGTAGCTGTGCTTGGAGTAGGGCAGGAACCTACCAATCATGCGCTAAGAGATATAGCCGCTTTGGGCAATGACTTCGAACAATGGGGGCGTAAGATGGTCTTTCTTTTCCCTTCGGAAGAACAATACAAGAAATTTAATGCCGACGAATTTAAAGGACTTCCGTCTATCATCACCTACGGTATTGATGTCGATGACAGCATCCGCAAAGAAATAGTGCAGGCTATGAATTTGAACAATTCTATTCTGCCGGTATTTATCATTGCAGATACATTTAATAGGGTAGTCTTTGTTTCTCAAGGATATACAATCGGTTTGGGTGAGCAATTGATGAAGTTGTACATGGGTTATAGAAAAGAGGAGGTATACAATAATCGTTTAATTCTTGCCTTAATGCGTTTTTTCGGAAAAGAATGATTACGTTTGCAGCAAATTATGACTAAGTACATTTTTTGCATATTAGCATGTGCATTTCTGGTATTGGGATTTAGTAATGTTTCCAATAAAGAATTGCAGGGATTTCAGAAAAAAACTGAAACCTCGTCTAATGACATGCGATATGAAGCAGTGTCATGCTGTTGCGTTTCTTCTGCCGGCTTCGACAAGCCAGGTAAAGATTCTCATTCGCAGTTTGTTGACGAGACATCCACTTGTAATGTTAGTGACTGCATTTTTGATAATATCTCTTTTCCGAGAAGCATTGTTCCTTTCAAGAACCTGAAGTTCAATACCAATACTGTCATTATACAGATATTGAGCTCTCTGAATGTTATGCTTCCGGAGAATCGTTTGGGGCATACCGGCCTTGATGTCAATTACACTAAATATTCGTGTAAGTATTACGTCTATACATTGGCGCATATTCTCATTTAGACTATATTCTTATCTTTGGGTAAGGTGAGGTACCTATTCAGATCCTCCATCTACCATCATTTCCTTTATTTATTATCTTAGTTTTATTCATGTTAACATGGAAAACAAAGAATGTATTTCCTATGACTTGGAACAAAGGACGGATATTGATGTGCCTGTCTTTAAGGATTAAAATATTGTGTTCCCGTTGTGAAACGGGAGTTACGTCGTATAAAAGCAAGGATATATACCGAAGTGGTTTCAGGCAAGTGTTATCCGCCGATTGCTTCTATATGGTGATGAGGAAGGCCCAATGGGATTAACTTTCATGTGTGTCTAAATTTTGTAATTGGTTTTACCATTGGGCGCCTCTTCTTTTTTTGAATAAGATTATACAACCTAATTTTTTATATTACTATGATTCATTTATTACTATCTACTCTTGCGATGATGGGGCTTACGTTCCTCATCGGTTTTTTTGTCGCTACGGTCATTAAGTTGATTGCCTATGCGGCCGATTCATTTGATTTTTATAGTTCTCACCGTTTGGAGCTACTCCGTTTGCGACGCTGGCGTCAGCATCGGCAAAAGGTGGAGAGATTAGTCCGACAGATTCCCATTGCAGATGAAGATGCTTTGGGAGATTTCCGTGAAGATTACAGTAAGGGGATCGACAGAAACTTTACTGGCTATTCCGGCTATTATCATGGCGTGAGTCCGGGAGCTTCTGAAAATAATCTGATGAATTATTATTATTCACAGGATACCCGCGAATTCTTTCTTCGGGAAGAAGAGCAGGCACATGTCAATAAGAAGAACTCAAAGAAACTTACTAACAACAAACAATAAAAGAAAACTAATTTATGGAAAATATAGATTTTGCTACCTTGTTTCAAGGTATTGGTACAATGATGGCAAGCGGATGGGTGCTTGCTTCTGCAAGAGTTTTTTTAGTACTTCTCGGTTTGTTACTGATCTATTTAGGCTGGAAAGGTATACTCGAACCGATGGTAATGATTCCGATGGGATTGGGAATGGTAGCTATCAACTGCGGAACCCTCATTATGCCTGACGGTACACTGGGTAATCTCTTTCTCGATCCGATGCTTTCAGATACAGATCAATTAATGAATACTATGCAGATAGATTTCCTGCAACCTGTTTATACCTGACGTTTAGTAACGGGCTGATAGCTTGTTTTGTCTTTATGGGTATCGGGACGCTTCTGGATGTCGGCTTCCTGCTTCAGAAACCATTTGCAAGTATATTCCTGGCTTTGTGCGCAGAGCTGGGCACTTTCCTGACAGTACCTATTGCTTCTGCTCTTGGCCTGACTCTGAAAGAAAGTGCATCTGTGGCTATGGTGGGTGGAGCCGACGGACCAATGGTGTTGTTTACTTCGTTGGCATTGGCAAAACATCTCTTTGTTCCTATTACGGTGGTTGCCTATCTTTATTTGGGCTTGACGTATGGAGGCTATCCTTACTTGGTAAAACTGTTGGTTCCCAAACGCTTCCGTGCTATTAAGATGGTGACAAAGAAAGCTCCGAAGAATTACGACGCTAAAGTGAAACTGGCTTTCTCTGCAGTTCTTTGTGCTATTCTCTGTTTCTTGTTCCCGGTAGCTTCTCCTTTGTTTTTCTCTTTGTTCCTGGGTGTTGCTGTTCGTGAGTCGGGTATGAAACATATCTATGATTTTGTGAGTGGTCCGTTGCTTTATGGCTCCACTTTTATGTTGGGCGTACTGCTCGGTGTACTTTGTGATGCACATCTGTTGCTCGATCCGAAGATCTTGAAACTACTAGTATTAGGTATTGTAGCATTATTACTTTCCGGTATCGGAGGAATAATCGGAGGATATATCATGTATATTATTAAACGGGGTAATTACAATCCGGTAATCGGTATTGCAGCTGTTAGCTGTGTACCCACTACCGCGAAGGTTGCACAAAAGATTGTAAGCAAAGATAATCCGGACTCATTTGTTCTGGGAGATGCTTTGGGAGCTAATATCTCGGGAGTGATTACTTCGGCTATTATTACAGGTATTTATATTACGATAATTCCATATTTATAAATAAAAGTATAGCAGTTTCTTGAGATACTGTTGGTAATGATGCAAAAAAGAAATGGTGAACAAAAGGCTTGAAGGCTGTATGTTCACCATTTCTGTCTTGTATTAGTACTATTATGAAAAGATATTTCATCCCTTGCTGCCATATTTATCCATGTAAAGCGGCATCAATCGTTTCTTTTACTCTTCGTATGGAAGTTACATTTCGTTCGTATTCGTTGATGTGTACCGTGCCTCCCATAGAGACGGCTTCATTTCTGAATTTCATCTCACTCTGAATACTTTCACGTGCCGAGAAATGAAACTCGTTGATTCCGGTTTCTGCGGCAATGCGTGCGATATTATTTTCATTTACTCCGCATCCGGCGAGTAATGTGATTCTTCCGGCAGCCTGTTTCTGTAACTCTTCTAAAAGGGGGATTCCCAGTTCAGCCGTAGGTTGTTGGCCGGAAGTCAGAATACGGTTACATCCCAGTTTGATGATCTGTTCCAATGCTCTCTGCGGGTTATGGCATACATCAAATGCCCGGTGAAAAGTCACAGATAGCCCTTGAGCCGCTTCCATTAGTTTCTGCATTACTGGCAAGTCTACTTCACCCTCTGCTGTCAGACAACCGAATACCACTCCGTCTGCCCCTAATTTTCGCGCCATTTCGATATCTTTCAGCATTGTCCGGATTTCGATATCCGAATACAGAAAATCTCCTCCACGAGGCCGGATAATAACGTGTAGTCGGGTATGAGTCAGTACTTCCCTTGCGATGGCGATCTCACCATAGGAGGGCGTTGTTCCACCTTCCGGTATTCCGGCACACAGTTCCACACGGTCTGCTCCACCTTCCTGTGCGGCCAGGCAACTTTCCACTGAATTGGTACAAATCTCAAATTGATACTTCCCATAGTTATGATATTAAAAAAGGGCGAATTTCTTCGCCCTTATATGAATCTTCTTTTGAATCGTTACGTTATTTAGCGAAACTTACCGCACGTGTTTCACGGATGACGGTAATCTTCACTTGTCCCGGGTAAGTCATTTCATCCTGGATCTTCTTGGCGATTTCACCTGACAGGCTTTCTGTCTGCTTGTCGTCAATCTTATCTGCACCAACGATAACGCGGAGTTCGCGTCCTGCCTGGATAGCATACGTCTTTGTTACACCCGGATAAGCCATTGCTAGCTGTTCGAGATCGTTCAGACGCTTGATATAAGCCTCTACGATTTCGCGGCGTGCCCCCGGACGTGCACCGGAGATGGCATCACATACTTGTACGATAGGAGCCAGCAGACTGGTCATTTCTGTTTCGTCATGGTGAGCACCGATAGCGTTGCAGATATCCGGTTTTTCTTTGTATTTCTCGGCAAGTTTCATACCCAGCAATGCGTGTGGCAATTCTGGTTCTTCATCAGGCACTTTACCAATATCATGCAGCAAACCTGCACGTTTTGCTTTCTTCGGGTTCAGTCCCAGTTCTGATGCCATCACAGCACAAAGATTGGCTGTTTCGCGTGCATGCTGCAACAAGTTCTGACCGTATGAAGAACGATATTTCATCTTACCGATGATACGGATCAATTCAGGATGCAGACCGTGGATACCCAAGTCGATGGTCGTACGTTTACCCGTTTCGATAATTTCTTCTTCCACCTGTTTGCGTACTTTAGCTACCACCTCTTCGATACGGGCCGGATGGATACGTCCGTCAGTCACAAGCTGATGCAGGGCCAAACGGGCAATTTCACGGCGAACCGGGTCGAAGGCAGAAAGAACGATTGCTTCCGGAGTATCGTCTACAACGATTTCAACACCGGTAGCAGCTTCCAGAGCACGGATATTACGTCCTTCACGTCCGATAATACGTCCCTTGATTTCATCCGATTCGATATGGAATACTGTAACAGAGTTTTCAATGGCAGTTTCCGTAGCCACCCGTTGGATAGACTGGATAACGATACGTTTGGCTTCTTTGCTGGCAGTTAATTTAGCATCATCCATAATGTCGTTGATGAATGATTGTGCCTGCGTTTTAGCTTCTTCTTTCAGTGATTCTACCAGGCGTTCTTTGGCCTCTTCGGCAGACAATCCGGAGATTGCTTCCAGTTTATCGATTTCCTGCTGTTGCAGTTTATCGAGTTCTTCTTTTTTCTTGTCAACAATCACAAGTTGCGCTTCCAGATTCTCTTTTACCGCTTCGGCTTCCATCTTTTTACGTTGGATTTCTTCCTGACGCTGGCTAAGTACCATTTCACGTTGCTTCAACTTGTTTTCCGCTTGCTGAATCTTCTGATTCCGCAATGCTACCTCCTTTTCAAGGTCTGCTTTCTTATTCAGGAATTTCTCCTTCACTTCCAGCAGCTTGTTTTTCTTAATTACTTCCGCTTCCGTCTCCGCTTCTTTCAGGACATTATCGTATTTGGATTTCAGTACATACCGGAATAGTATATATGAAAGGACTCCTCCTACGATGAAGCAAGCAATTGCTGTTGCTATTATTGCTATCATTCTACATTTAATTTAAGTATATAAATAAAAACGCACCGCCAAATATCAAAGCAATTATTTTTGCTTGGATATTGTGCAGTGCGTGGTTGTTTTATCTCTTATCAGCGAATAGCCAGTCGGGATTTATTCTTCCTTAAAATAATCCTCCAGCAATTCTGTCAGTTCTTTTACCTTCTCCACATAGGGCTGGTATCATTACGTTGCATCAATTGCAGTCTCTCTAACGAGAACTGATAGGCTACCATGCAATAATTTTTCGGGTTCCAGATTTTTATAGACTTCCCGATACTTATTAAGCCTGATATTTACCTGCTTGGCGGCTTCCCGTACCATTTGTTCTTCCTCGCGGTTGATGGTTAACGGGTAGTTTGAGTCTGCTATCTGCAGGTTTATCTTTATTTTATCGTTCATACATCTTCTTCTTATTCATTCAACAAAGCGATGCATTTATCGACTTCACGCACTAATTTTGACAATCGCAGCTTCGTCTCTTTTACGTCGCTGCCGTTAAGGCTGATTGCCGTAGCTGTTTTTAGGTTTGTATAGCTGACTTCCAATTCATCGTATTGAGCTTGTACCTTCTCGTTTTTCAGCTTTTCATTTTCGAGAAGCTTCTTCAACTCGGCATTTTCACGCTTAAGTTCATCGTGCAAATAAATCAAATGCCGTAGTTGCGTTTCAAAGGAATTCAATAACTTTTTTTCTTCTTCTGTCATCACTACACCAAAATTGTACACAAAAATACGATTAACTCTGATATTACAAAAACTTTTCGGGAGAAAATGTTCTTTTTAGCCACGGCTCTTTCATTTAAAACAACCTCTATAATCCTTGTTATTCTCCGAAAAACCATTATTTTTGCGCACAGCGATGCAGGAAGCACCGCTTCCGGTGTTTCTTTTTATCGTTCATATAAAATTATT
>ENA-OQIG01000693-OQIG01000693.1-human-gut-metagenome-genome-assembly--contig:-NODE-693-length-18126-cov-3.088172_pt1 | contig 18126 bp, 16 predicted proteins | sample MGYA00242576_ERZ504741 | MGnify/ENA primary metagenome ERZ504741 (study PRJEB26092, sample SAMD00036436) | human gut metagenome | host: Homo sapiens | study: EMG produced TPA metagenomics assembly of... | reverse complement strand
TCAGTTTCATCCATGAAGTTTACCAGTCCCAGGTTGATTGGTGTAGAGATTTTTATTATTGATGAAGATAAGTGCATTATCATAATCATTCCAACTCCATGTAAAGAACAGAATGACCAGTGTTACCAGCGCCGGCTTGCAAAGGGGTGCTATAATCTGGAAACAGATGCGCATATCTCCCGCCCCGTCAATGCGAGCTGCTTCAGAAAGTTCCTCCGGTATCTGCAGCATGTACTGGCGCACCATAAACACGCCGTAAATGGAAAATGCAGCCGGAAGGATCAGTGCCCAATGGGTATTGTAAATGCCCATTTCCTTAAACATCAACATTTTGGGCACCATTAAAAGCTGATGGGGAATCATCATGGTCGCCAGATAAAGAAGAAAGATCTTATCCCTTCCTGGAAACTTTATCTTGGAAAATCCATATCCCGCAAGGATGGAAGTTGTTACTGCAAACCCAACAGAAAGCAGTGTTACCTTCGCTGAGTTTAAAAACATCAATGAATAACTGTATTTACCAAACCAGACTTCTTTGAAATTCTGAAGGTTCAGATAATCCGGAATCAGTCGGAATGGCACTGCGAATATATCCGCCTCTCTCTTAAAACTGGCAGAAACCATCCAGATAAAAGGAACAATACACAGCAGTACTAGCGACCAGAGACAGAGGCTACATATTATTTTTGCGATTCTTTTATTGTTCTTCATTTCATCATGCCCCCTTACTCTTCATTACGCTTCTGGATGCGGAACTGCAGCCAGGTAATGAAGAAGATGATCGCTAACAGGACGATTCCCTGAGCAGATGCGAATTCCAGTTTACCAAACTGGAAAGCTGTACGGTAAATGTTGTATACCAACATGGTTGTGGCCGTTCCAGGTCCACCGTGGGTCATCAGGTTGATCAGTCCAAACACCTTGAAAGAGTTGATCACCGATGTGATGACGATAAAAAAGGTGGTTCCTGAAAGCATGGGGATCGTTACATACCAGATACGGGCAAGCCCGTTTGCTCCGTCAATGGCAGCTGCTTCATACAGATCTTTAGATACATTGATCATACCGGAAAGGAACAGGATCACGGTATAGCCCATGTTCTGCCATACACAGATCATCACAATCGTCGGCAATGCCAGTGAAGATCTGAAATAAAGACCGGCGGATTTGACATTCCAAGTTTTCTAAGTAAATTCAAAATCGGTCCATTATTAGAAAAAAGAGCCAGCCATACCGCGGAGATCGCTACAATATTTACGATATATGGCAGATACAGTCCCAACTGTACAAATTTCTTTCCGACTACATATTCATTTAAGAGATAAGCCACAATGAAAGACAGTACGATTAAAATCACCACATAGCTAACCGTGAACACAATGTTATTGATGAGGGAAGCGCGAAACCACGCATCCCTCCATATTTCAATGTAGTTGGAAAATCCTACGATCTTAATGCCTTTAAATCCTTTGGAAAAGTCCCACTTCGAGATACTTATAATAAAGCTGAAAAGCATGGGAACGGTCCAGAATATAAGCACACCAATCAGGTTGATGCCGATAAAAGCATAGCCCTTTGCGGCAGTTTTAAGTTTCTTGCGCTTTTGTTTATCCATAGGTCATCACCTGCACTACTGTTCCTGAGCGATTTTCTCATCCGCTCTCTTTTGGGCATTTTGTAAGGTCTCTTCTACAGACTGGGCACCTGCAAATACCTTATCAAATTCCTCAGTCAGAATAGTATTGATCTCTGTTGCAACTGGCATGTTCTTACGTACATAAAAGTCAGTTGGTGTCAGATAGATATTTTTAGCACTTTCCATATCAAACAGATCAGACTGCTCTCCAAAGATCAGAGAAGCCACTTTATCTGCATCATATTTCTTGCACGCTGGGATTCTTGCATATGGCGCAACATAATCCATACCTTCTTCCAGATACCATTTTATGAACTTCATAGCTTCCTGTGGATGCTGAGATTTGGAATTGATGCTTAAGTCATCGCTGTAAGAAGTGGTATAGTTATTTTCCTGATCTGCAGACAGTCTTGGCATTCTTGCAAAACCAACCTTGAAATCGTGAGGATAATTGTCTGTATCCTTTACATTTCTTACGACCCAGTCACCAAATACCATGGCAGCCTTGCCAGTTAAGAGCATATTTGCAGGCTCCATTTTCTGTGTGGTTACATCTACATAACTTGGTTCAATTCCTTCTTCTACACGCTGTAAGTACTTCTCGGTAAGATCTTTTACATCTTCTGTATCAATGGCTGCGGATTTCCATCTGGAGCATACATCCAGTCAAGCCCCAGCTTGCTCTCAATCATACGAAGAGCCGGCTGACCAGCATCATATCCTGGGAAGAACCAACCATAAACCTTATCATTTCCTTCTCCCTTTGTCAGCTTTCTGGCTGTGTCAATGAACTCATCATAAGTCCAGTCATCACTTGGATAAGGAATTCCTGCATCATCAAACATCTTCTGATTGTAAAGAATGGTGGATGTGATGCGCTTTGCAGGAAGGCTGTAATAATGGCCGTTGATCTCCTTCTGGGCAATATTTTCATCATAATCATCTTCCAGACTGAATCCCGCGCTTTCAAACAGTTCATCCAGCGGATACATATAACCGTTCTCAATTCTCTTCATTAAAAGAACGTCATTCATGTTCAGGAATACATCAATGGAATCATCGGACATCAGTGTCATATCCAGTTTTGTATTTCCGGCATCATCATTGACATATCTTGTGTACTCCACCTGGAGATTTGGATCTATTTTATTAAAAGCTTCACATACCTGTTCTGGACCCATATTCTCTGCAAAGGATCCCCACCAGTGAAGTACGACCGGCTCTGTGGAGCTTTCTGCGGATGCATTGCTTTCCCCCTTTGTATCTGCTGTTGTGCTGGAACTGGAACTTCCGCAGCCGGACAGTACGGAAACTGCCATCACTGCTGATAACCCCAATGCAACTGTTCTTCTTGTTCTCATAATACCTTCCTCCTTCTGATTTCTGATTGATGCCCTTATTATAGGCCAGGTATTCCGTATTTTTGAATGGAGAATGAAAAGGCAAATTGGTATTTTTTTACGCTTGTGGTAATATTTTTTGAAAATTTAGTATTTTTTTACGTAATTCTCAAAGGCACTTTTTTTTTCACGTTCCCTATTGTATACTTTAAGCATTAGATGCCGCTTCGGGGTCTTAAAAGCAGAAAGAATAGGGGAAATTTATCGTGATAAAACATACTTTTATGAAATTAAACCTATCATGCCGTTTATTCCTCATTATCATCGTACTGTTTCTCGTCCCTTATCTGACCCTTTTTTCATGGGCATATAAAAAGGCTGAGACCATTATCCGAGACAAGGCGCAGTCACTGGAACGAGAAAATCTGAACCAAACAAAAAATGACATCGAAAGTCTCTGCCTAAACATGATCCAGGCTTCTGATTATCTGATATCCTTAAATAATTACGGTGTTCTTTACCGTGAATCTGCAACAAAGGGATATTCCTATTTAAAATGCTGGCAGGATGCCAATGAGCAGATTCAGAATGTAAATAATTCCCTGTTAAATTCCAATGCTGACATCAGTGTTTTATCCAATGACCAACTGCTCTACTCCACGCTTCCCCAGCAGAAATTCCGCTTTGAGGATTTTTTTGCGGAGCAGGTAGTTCCGTCGGTATATTTTACGAACGCCCACCAGAGTTACCGCCGTTTTGAAAGCAATCAAACTTTCGTTTCCTATATTAGAAAGCTCCCGCCATTTTCACCGAAAAGCTTTTATCTGGTCATCTCCCTTCCTGCCAGCAGTTTTTCCCGTCTGTTAGGAGCTGCAGCAGGGAACATGGAATTATGGGATACTTCCGGTTATTCCATCTGCGGGATCCATACTCCCAAAGATGTTAAATATTTCCAGGAAGAAATCTCCATTCCACTTTCAGGCTGGCGCCTGACGGATACCATTTCTACGGAATTTCTCTATCAGGATATCTATGAACTGCGCACATTCACGTTTGTTGTATCCCTGGGACTATTAATGATATGTCTTCTGGCCACATTTTTCGCTATCTATTCGCAGCTGCGTCCACTTTTTAAGCTGAAAGAACAGATGCAGCAGGTTATGGCTGGGAACCTGAATGCCGAAATCGCCACTACCGATTCCAAAGATGAGATCAGCAGTCTTTCCCGAACCTTCAACAACATGGTTACAGAGATTGGCCATCTGATTGAGGAAATACAGGTCACTCAGAAACGGGAAAGTGAGCTGCGCTTTGAAATGCTTCTGGCCCAGATCAATCCCCATTTTCTCTTTAATACCCTAAACTCCATCAAATGGATGTCCGTAATGTCCGGGACAGAACACATCACCAACACCATTACCGCTCTTGGCCGGCTTCTTGAGATCAGCATGAATAAGGTCAATGACGTGCTTCCTATTGAAGAAGAGTTGGAAAACATCAAAAGTTATATCAAGATCCAGCAGGTGCGCTATCCCGGCCGTTTCGATGTGGCCTACCACATAGAGGAGGGAATTTTAAAAGAGCACACCTTAAAACTGATCCTACAGCCCCTGGTGGAAAATTCCATTCTCCACAATATTGAAGCACGGGATTTTCTCATGATTGATATTTCCGGCCGGTGTGAAAACGGCATTATCATCCTGCAGGTTCAGGATAATGGAACAGGCATGGATGCAGATACTATGAAAGAAATCCTAAAACCCAAAAAGCAGGGTAAAAAGGGGTATGTCTTCTCCGGTCTCGGCGTGAGCAATGTCCAGGAACGCATACAGCTGGCTTATGGTCCTGATTACGGCTTACAATATGACAGCGACGGCAACTCTTTTACAACCGTGACGATCCGGTTCCCGCAACATAAACAGATAGACAGCCTTCTGTCCGAAAGGAGAGAGAACAATGATAAAGGTACTGATTGCAGATGATGAACCATTGGTAAGGGCCGGCATCAAAACCGTCCTTCCATGGAATATGTATGGTTTCGATGTGATCTCAGAAGCGGCCGATGGCAAAGAAGCTTACGAAAAAATCTTAAAACTCAAACCCGACATTCTGATCACCGACATCAAAATGCCGGGAATGGACGGAATAACTTTACTCAAACGCCTGAAACAGGAAAAAATATCCATCCAGTCTCTAGTCCTAAGCTGCTTTGATGAGTTTGAACTTGTCCGTGAAGCTATGAAGTACGGTGCCCATGATTATATCCGAAAGCTTTCTATTGATCCGGCCAAACTACTGGAAGTCTTAAAGGAAATGAAAGAGGCCATCTCTGACCAGCCGGAAAAGAACGCTTCCTTTTCTTTAAATACAGACGATCTGAAATATCTTTTATCAAGCGCCTTCAAAATCAGGGGTTTGAGGATCACGAGCAGGTGAAGAATGTACTCCATAACATCAAACTGGATATTTCCATTCAGGATTATCACCTGATCCGTTTTTCCTTTGAACCAGATACTGCTCCGATTACGGATACCAATCGCAAAAACATGATCTATAACCTGTTAAACCAGATCTGCGAACGTTACTCAGGACAGGAACTGTTTTCCCTTGATGAAAAAGGATACCTTCTTATATCCAACACAAAGAAAGATCTTCTCCTCTGCCGCCAGATCGGAGCTGCCATGAAACAATACGCCAATCAGACCGTATATTTCGGTATCAGTCCTTTATTAAAGGATGAAACTTCTTTTAAAGCCGGAATGAAACAGGCCGAAGAAGCCCTTTCTGCCTGCATTTTTTATGAGCGAAGTGAACCGCTGCCTTATCCGCTGCTTACCTCCGTAGGCTTTCCATTCATTACGGATTCACAGGCCCAGGAACTTTATATTGCCCTTTCCTCCGGAAACAGTGAAAAATCTTCGGAACTGGTCCAGCGCTTTTTACTATGGCTTAAAAGCGGCCTATTCTATCCTTTTCAGTGTTACTCTTATATGGAAGAGATCCTGAACATTTTCATCCGGGTGGCCAGGGAACTGAATTTTTCCCTTTACCAGATGACAGCGGATGAAAATGACATTCTAAGGCGCATCCGCCAGGCCCATACCTTACGGACCTGCCAGAAAATCCTGTCTGATTTTATTATGGAGTTTTCAGAATTTGTCCGCGATAAACGTTCCGGAGAGAGGTCTGAAATTTTGAAGATAAAAGAATATGTCCAACTTCACTATAGCGAAAATATCGACTTAAACCTGGTTGCCGGTCTCGTGAATGTCACTCCATCCCATTTAAGCAATCTTTTTAAGAAAGAAACCGGCACCAACTTCTCTTCCTACCTCACCGATGTGCGGATGCAGGCAGCAGGCAAACTTTTAAAATCCCCGGACATGCTCATTTATGAAGTTGCTGAAAAGACGGGATATTCCAATGGCGGATACTTCGGAAAAGCTTTTAAAAAATACTGGGGCGTCTCCCCGGAAGAATATAAAAAAGAAAAACGTTAGGAGTTTTATCATGCCACCAATCAGCGTGCTTATGAAACCATCATCCGGCATGTGCAACATGCACTGCGACTATTGCTTTTATTGTGATGAGGCCCAGAAACGTCTGCAGAAGTCCTATGGTTCATGTCGGATGAGACACTCAAAAATGTAATACGAAAGACCATCCTGCGGGCGGAAGGCGTTATTTCCTATGCTTTTCAGGGTGGCGAACCTACCCTTCGGGGACTCGATTTTTTCAAGAAGGCGGTTGCCTATGAAAAACAGTATAACCGCAATCACATCAAGGTGCAGAATGCTTTTCAGACAAATGGTTATCTTTTGGATGATGAATGGTGTGCATTTTTCAAGGAAAATAACTTTTTAGTTGGGCTTTCCTTAGACGGTATCAGAGAAACCAATGATATTTACCGCCATGCTGCCGGGTGCGGATCCGTGTTTGAGCGCATTTTCGGCGCTGCCAAACTTCTGCAAAAGCATGGTGTAGACTTTAATATCCTTACCGTTGTAACGGGAAATACCGCTGCACACATTCCTGAAATCTATGAGTTTTACCGTAGAAACGGCTTAGGATATCAGCAGTATATCGCCTGTCTGGATCCCTTAGAGGAACCTCATGGGCAAAATCCTTATGCCCTCTCACCAAAACAGTATGGGGAGTTTCTGATCACACTATTCCACCTATGGTATAAAGACTGGAAAAGGGGCCGCCAGCCGTACATCCGCCAGTTTGAAAACTACATCGGCATCCTAATGGGATACCGCCCGGAGGCCTGCGACCAGTGCGGTATCTGCAACATACAAAATGCCGTGGAAGCAGACGGCAGTGTGTATCCCTGCGACTTCTATGTACTGGATGAGTATAAACTAGGAAATTTTAATACAGATCAGTTGGATTCGATTGACAGGAAGCGGACGGAAATCGGTTTTATTGAACGCTCCAAAAACTGAAGAAGAGCTGCCTGTCCTGTCCATATTTTTCCATCTGTCGCGGTGGATGCCAGAGAAACCGTGATCTGGATATGGCAAGTGGACTTTATGTAAATTATTTCTGCGAAAGTTATAAAATGTTTTTCGACGCCTGTCTCCCGCTCATGAAAGAAGTTGCTGCAGCCGCGCAATGATTGTTACCCAAAAGAAAACTCTAAATATTCCTTTTCTCTTCAGAATTTATGGAATATTTAGAGTTTCTTTATTTCAGACTTACTAATGTATTTTATCTGACTTACCGGGCATTGAATGTTCTTTCAGAAGAATGTGATCTGATTCAGTCAGAGCTATATCGCAATTCAAAGTCTGTTTTAAAACGTAACTATAAAATCATTTCCAGCACCATTCATTTTCCAAAACTCCATAGAATTCCTCCTTCCAAAGGTTTTGCACAATATTACTTATTCTTTCCGTCAAGAATATCCACAATGGTCTTCTCTGTTCCTGTCATACCAGGTGACGCAATCAGTCCCATATTGTGCATGGTCTCTTCCGGAGTTGCACCGTTGATACCATGGGCATTGTAAATATATACATCGTCCATAGCCAGTTCTACAGAGTCAAAAGCTGCATCTACTGCCACAATACCTTTCATGGTACATCCCTGGTTGCCGCCATCACAGATCATACCTGTAATACTGCTTGCCATGTTGTTGATGACTTTTTCCATCGTTTCTGCGCCGGCGCCTTTTAACCATGCCAGTGCACAGGCCATTCCCGTTCCTGCTGCAATAGCACAGCCGCAGAAGGCAGACAGCTTGCCGGAGTATTCCTTAATGTACATACATACCAGATAGCTTAATGCAGTAGCACGAAGAAGCTGCTCATCTGTATAGTTATTGATCTTGTATACAGCATATAACGGCATAGTTGCAATAATACCATGGGCACCGGAACCGGTGATGCTCATAGCCGGTTTGGAAAGACCGATGACTCTCGCCTCAATGGCTCCGTTGCAGAATAATGAAGCAGTCTTTCTTTCATCTTCTGATACCAGAACCCCACCATTCTTCTTTAACAGATATGGTCCGTAGGTAGTCTTTGGACTCTTTAAGCCTTCCTGAAGCAGCTCGTAGTTTACTTTATATGCTTCTTTGATAAAATCCAGTTCCTGTGCAGAAACAGTATTTACATACTCTACCATCTGCGCCAGGGTATACTGATGGATCAGCGGTGTAGCCTCTTTACTCTCCTGTGCTGCTTTTGCTTCTTTTTCAAATACTACAGTTCCATTTTCTGTGATCTTTGTAATATTAGTGTGGGCATCCTGAATAGTAACAACTGCCTCTGAAGTCTCACCTGTTACAGTTGCTTCAATGAAAATGCGGCTGGTAATACTGCTCATGGAAACTGATATCATTCCCGCTTTGATCATTTCGCCTGCAGCTTCTTCCTCTGCCTTTCCAATACCTTCCAGACATTCCAGACCCTTCTTTGGATCTGCAGCAACAGCGCCTAAAGCAGCAGCGTAATAATTTCCCACCTCACTTGTTCCCGGAATACCGCAGGTAAAGGCATTTTTATACATACCGCTGTTTAATCTTAAACCCACCCTTTTTACAGTGCCTTTTATATGGGCTTTTGCTGTGGATACAGCAAAAGCAATGGCTCCCGGTTCTGTAACACCAAGAGCTGGTTTCATATCACTTTTTATCAGTTCTGTTAATGCATGCATCTTATTTTTCTCCTCAATTCTATGATCCCAAAGACTTTGCAAAAAGGATGCTGCAAAATGTTCCTATCATTTCACAGCATCCCCCTTTACTCACTCTGACATGCTTACGCGATCATTTACATTTTTTTATATCGTATCCTAATGAACGATCCTAAATAAAGATCTCTTTAATTACTTTAAAACCTCTGCCAGATTTAAAGTAGTAGTTCCGTCTTCTTTTACGAAGCATGGAATTCCAAGACGTTCTGTACCGCGGATCTGTGCATACAGATCAGAGTTATCACGCAGATTTAAGTATGCTTTAAGATCTGCATGGCAGGATAAAATGTCTTTAAAATCAATTTCAGCCCCTGCTGCAGCAAGCTGCTGTAAAGCATAAAGAGTGTCTGGGCAAAGATGACTGCCGATTACTGTAACTTTCATAGTGATTTCTCCTTCGTCTTTTATGTATTTTTGTATTGTATGCATAAATCCGTGCCAACGCGCTCCACTGCCTGCACTGGCAGGCAGCTTATCCATTAAATGGATCACCCATTGATTTTTTTGTTGATCCAGTCCTTGCCTTCTACAAGACGTGTGATCATCATAGAAGCAACAGCATCACCAGATGCATTTAAGCAGGTAGCCATTGGGTCTACTAAGAAACCGATGGTTGCGATCAGTGGGAATGCTTCTCCTGGGAAACCGAACAAGCTGACAATAAGCATTTCACCTACAAGGCCGCCGCCTGGAGCTCCGGATAATACAAATGCACTTAAAACTGCTACTGCGATTGCCATTGCATAGGTTCCAACGCCTGTAAACTGCATGTTGAATACACCGTACAGGAATGCGATCTTTGTAATAGCGGATAATACAGAACCATCCATATGCATGGTAGCACCCATAGGAAGAACGATATTACTGATATCCTGAGGTACACCCATCTTATCACATGCTTCCTGGTTTACAGGGATGGTTGCACATGAACTCTGTGTTGCAAATGCAGTAATAGCCGGGTTGAAGATGTTCTTTGCCATGGCTTTTACGCCTTTCTTTCCGCCTGCAAAGTAAGCATATAACGGGAAGAATACAACGCCGTAAACAATACACATTGGATAGTAGATCAGCATGCAGCGGCCATAATCACCGATCAGCTGAGGACCAAATTCACCTACCAGGTTTGCAAAATATGCACCAAGACCAAGAGGAGCAAATTTCATGATCATATCAACGATCTTCATGATGATGTCATTTAAGTTGCACATTACTTTACCAAATGGGCTTTCCTGTCCGCCGCACTTTGCTACTGCAAGACCGGTAAAGATAGCTGCAACAATGATCGGAAGCATATTCTTTCTGCTCATCAGACCGGAGAAATCATCTACAGTCAGTGTACTAACGATCATATCACCAACACTTGCCATTTCTCCCATTTCACCGCTGGTCATCTCAATAGTGGTGTTTGCAGCTGGTGGGAATACATTTACAACTACCAGTACCAGAACAGATGCGATCAGTCCGGTTACAATAAATACACCGATCAGGGAGCCAAGGATCTTTCCAAGACGGTTCATATTTAACATACTTCCTACTGCATTAACAATAGAAACAAAAACCATAGGTACTACGACCATAAACAGCAGGTTGATGAATACATTGCCAATTGGTGCAAGTACCGTTGCTTTCTCTCCTAAAATCGCTCCAAGGATCGCTCCTAAAATAATTCCTCCTAAAAGGATCAGCGGGAAGCGGTAGCTTTCCCAGATTTTCTTCTTGTCCATAATTTCCCCCAAAATTATCTCGTTTTGTATTGTTGTAAATTATATTGTTTTAAATTGCACTGTTTTAAATTGTACTGTATTTTATTTATCCAGTGCATCTACAGCATCTTTTAACTGTCCCAGAGCTTTTTCCAGTACGCTGCGTGGGCATGCTACATTCAGACGCATAAATCCGGTCAGGCTTCTTCCAAAGGTATATCCTTCATTTAATCCGATCTTAGCCTTCTCGATCATAAACTTTCTTAATTCTTCATTGCTCATTCCCAGATCACGGCAGTCTAACCATACAAGGTAGGTTGCATCCGGGATATTTGGCTTGATCTGAGGAATGTTCTTTTCACAGTATTCCTTAACAAAATCAAAGTTTGCAGACAGATAAGGAAGTAACTGGTCTAACCACTCGCGGCCTTCTCTGTAAGCAGCCTCAATGGCAACAGAGCTGAATGCATTGTTTCTGTGGATATCCATGGAACTCCAGTAGCGGTCAAAATCTGCCTTCATTCTCAGATTTGGGAAAATAGTGGTAGATGCCTGAAGACCAGCCAGGTTGAAGGTCTTTGTTACGGAAACACAGGTTACTACGTAATCATGGATCTCTTTGGAAATGGTAGCGGTTCTGGTGTGCTTCTTTCCGTGGAAGATCAGGTCGGAATGGATCTCATCGGAGATCAGCATTACGCCATTTTCCATACAGATCTTAGCCATCTTTTCCAGATCTTCTTTATCCCATACAAGGCCTAATGGGTTGTGAGGGTTGCACAGTAAGAATACTTTACATTCTTTTACCTTACGTTCAAAATCCTCGTAATCTACATGCCAGCTTCCGTTTTCTTCTACCAGAGGATTTTCTACTACTACACGGCCAATTGCCTCTGGAATATCATAAAATTCGGAATATACAGGAGTCTGGATCAGGACCTTATCTCCTGGCATGGTGTAGATCTTCATCAGAGCTGCCATAGTCTGAACAACACCAAGGCACCAGCTCATGTGGGAAGTTTCAGGCTTCCAGCCATAATATTTTTCTTCCCATTCCTGTACTGCTTCAAAGTAGCTTGCCGGTCTGGAAGTATATCCCCAGATCCCCTCTTCTGCTTTCTTTTTGCATGCATCAATGATCGGCTGGGCAGTCTTAAAATCCATATCAGCTACCCATAATGGGATCACATCTTCGGTTCCGAACTTCTTAAGTCTTTCATCATATTTAGAAGAACGGTTGTTGCTTCTGTCGATCACTTCATCAAAGTTGTACTTCATTGCTGTTTCGTATCCTTTCTTTCCCGTTTCCGGTTGATACTTATATATTAAGCAAGTTTCATGCCAACTTTTATTTTCCCCGATTTTTTATTGTTTTTTGTTAAAACAATGGTTTTTCCACTTATTTTCTGGCTTTTTGGAAAATTTTGGTAATTTAAGGACAAGTCATTTTCAGGTATTAAATGGTTAATTGGTTATATTGGTTGATTTATTAGTTATTAAATGGTTACCTAATTGGTTGTGACCTTTTTATAAATGATTCAAAGGATCATTTCTGTTTTTCCAGTTTTTTCAACCCTTTTTCCGTGATCCGACTTCCGCCTCTGCCCCTTCCAACCTGGAGCAGCCCTTCTTTTTCCAACTCTTTCAAAAGATCTCTTGCCTGTTTCTGGGTCATAGGAATGTGATCTTTTTTTGCTGCCTCTAATATTTTCTCCCTTCCCACTGTTTCTCCGGCTTTCCAGGCAAGTGCCAGCTGTTTTAATACAAACTGCTTTTTAGCCTCTGTATCCATATGACCGGAATAGGTTGAACCTTCTTTCAGCTGTGTGGTTCCTGTTTTCACGTTTTCATTTTCCCCACTGCTTTCACCTGGTCCTACTACATCCAACCCCACTCCTACTACTCTGGTCATGGTAGGCGGCAGGTCGGAAAGCTCGATCACCGGTTTTGCCAGATAATTAAAATATTCCACTGCATTCTGCAGTTCTCTGATGTTTCCCGGCCATGGATGCCTGCGCAGAAAAGCCTTCACTTCTTCTGATAAAGTAAAGTTTCCACCCATTTTCCGCATAAAGAAATCAAACAGCATAAAAATATCATCTCCCCGCTTTCTGAGAGGCGGTATCTCTACTGTCAGTGCATTTAAACGGTAATACAGGTCTTTTCTGAAACTGCCTTCCTGTATCTTCTTCTCTAAGGCTTCATTGGTAGCTGCCACAATACGCACATCCACACGGATAATGCTGCCGCCGCCCACGCGCATGATCTCCCCTTCCTGGAGAACACGCAGAAGTTTTACCTGCATGGAAAGGCTCATTCCTTCCACTTCATCTAAAAATAAAGTTCCGTGGTGGGCAAATTCAAAAAGACCGGGACGGCCGCCTTTTTTGGCTCCTGTAAAGGCGCCTTCTTCATAGCCGAACAACTCGCTTTCCAGAAGATTTTCCGGCATGGCAGCCACATTAATGGCAATAAAAGGACCGGCTGCCCGCCCGGAAGCCTGATGGACTGCATGTGCCATCAGCTCTTTTCCAGTACCTGTCTCTCCAATGAGAAGCACAGGCTTTCAGTTGCTGCCATTTTCCTTAAAATATTAATGGTTTCTGTAATAGCATCTGAATTTCCTATTACGTCATCGAAGGTATAACGGGCATAATGGCCTTTCTGCATCAGCTGTCTTCGTAGGGCATTCTGGCGGGACTCCTGCTCATTAAACTTCTGTAGCATGCAAAGGCGCCGATACAGTCCTCTTTTCGCACCACCGGCACCACTGCCAGGGAGACATTGGTTCCAAAGAGGCGGATCACTTTCTCAGGAACGGCTTTTTTCTCACGGAGTACCTGATAAAAAGGAATATAGGGAAATACCTCTTCCCCTTTCTTTCCCATAGCCAGTTCTTCAGAAATGCGGGCGATCTGACAGGCCTTTTTATTGCATACAAAAATATCTCCTGTTTCATTCACACCGATCAGACCTTCATCCAGGCTTTCCGCCAGAATATGCATCTGGCTTTCCTGCCTGCGGCTTTTAGCATACATCAGGTCAAAGCTGTAGTGATTGGAGGCCACTACCTTAGCATAATTCATAAAGCTTTCTGTTTCCGGCAGATATTCCAGTCCCAGACGCAAAGCTATTTCTACCATCATTCCATAGGAACAGGGACGGTGATCACAGTCGATCACTGTTTTTACAGAAGGCGGCACAAAACGGGATTCACCGGGAGTTACCGCAATATCCACCGGTTCTTCTAAAACAGCGCCGGGATAATAAGGAATGAACTGCAGATGGTTTACTCCAAGAGAGCTTAACTGGGTAATAGCCTCTCTTGCCATATTACTGGTAACATTCACAAACAACACTTTCGTTCCTTGTGGTATCTCAAACAGTTTTTTTAGGGTTTCCCAGTAAAAAGTAACCTCAATGGACATGATCTGACTATCAATAGGCACATGGCGGGCCTCTTCTTCTGCAGAACCATAGGCATCTGTAGATATAGCAAACAGATCCGCTCTTGGAAGCACTCCGGCAGCTGATCCATCTCTTACGCTATACCCCACTACTTCCGCATATTCACCAAAAAGATCTCTTACTTCTTTTGTATAGGAAGCACCGGCCAACGGATCCAGCGCCACAACTGCAATTTTTTTCATCGTATTTTACACCAACCCTTTTATATACTCTTAAAATCCTGTTACGGTTCATGCGGTTCATGCGCTGCATGACCAGCAACGGATCTGCCAAAAAACGTATCTGTTTTTTCTTCCGTATTTATGATACCATTGATGATATTCCTAAAACAACTGTTTTATAAACACAATACTGTTTGGAGGCATTTTATGACATTTACATATAAGATCCCCTGTTTTGATCTGGAGCAGACTGCCGGGTCAGGACAGGTCTTTCGAATGATACCGGCGCCTGGGCGTACAAATACCTGGCAGGTTATAAGCCAGGGCCATGTTTGCTTTATTCGACAGGAAAATGACATCTTTTTTCTGGAATGTGGACCGGATTTAGAAAATTTCTGGAAGAACTATTTTGACTTAAATACAGATTATGAGAAAATGATCGCATCCATCACACCGGACGATCACTATCTGAAAGCAGCCTCTAAAGCCGGACAGGGCATCCGCATCCTTCGTCAGGATACATGGGAAATGATCATTACTTTTGTGATCTCACAGCAAAAGACGATCCCTGCGATCCGGGCGTGGTGGAAGCCCTCTGCAGCCGGTATGGGACAAAGATTGACCAGTTTTATGCATTTCCCACACCTGAACAGCTGTGTCAGGCTTCTTTAGAAGATCTCCTTGCCCTGAAACTTGGCTACCGGGCCAAATATATCTACCGCCTCTGCCGAGACGCTGTAGCTGGACGTCTGGACCTGGCGCATTTAAGCAAGTTGGATTATACCGCTGCCATGGAGTATCTTACCGGCTTTTACGGCATTGGCAAGAAAGTAGCCAACTGTGTCTGCCTTTTCGGTTTGCATCACATTGACGCCTTTCCTGTGGATACCTGGATTGAGAAGATCCTAAACGAACATTATTATGATGCTGAAAAATACAAAGATCTGCCTAAAGCCAGACTTTATGACCAGATGATCACCGACTCTTTTGGATGTTATAAGGGCTATGCGGGAGTCATGCAGCAGTATATCTTTAATTATGAACGCAATGTAATACACGGGAAATAATTTGCAGATCCGTGAGCGCCTCACTGCGCACTTTCAATATGTATAGCAACAAAAAATGAGAAGAGGCATATCTCATCCTCTTCTCGTTTTTTTGATCTATCTTAGATCCATTTATTTCTCTGTGATCTCAAATATCTTCCAGCTTTTCCGGCTTCGTCCCACTGCATACTGCCTTGTGATATTTTCCTTTGTTTCATCCGGCCACTGTTCATCTAAGGAAACCTGGACTACTTTATAGGAAGTATAGCCAAGAAGTGTGGCATGGTTGTCATACTGGGATTTTTCATCCCCATATTCCTCTTCGGATAAGGTCTTAAAACCATGCACCAGAACGTCCTGTGGATAAATACCATTTTCAAAATCAGCCTGCATACTATCAAAAGGAACATTTTTTGCCAGATCATCAGAAAGGATTTTCCCGCTTTCCTCAAACTGGACCATTGCATTATACCGCAGATACATTCCCACTGCCTGTTCTGCTTCACCTACCGGCATGGACTCAAATTTGATATGCCTTGGCTTTGCGTCATCTGTAATAGTATATTCCTGGCTTAACCGGTTTAATGCCTCATTCCGGCTGTGTACTGCGATTGCAAGCATCAGTCCGAAACCTACACTGTCAGAATAAAGATCTTCCAGGGCGGCACTGTATTTTTTCTCTTTTTTATCAGCATATTGCAGAGGTTCTCCTATTTAAAAAGCCCTTTCTTCTTTGGCTTTTCTCCTTCTGGTTCAATTCCGTTCATCAGGTCATCATAGCGCTTTAATGCATCCTTCTGAGCCTGATTCATACGCTCCGGCACCTTGACTACCAGTGTTACATAATGATCGCCGCGCACATTGCGGTTACGCAGGGATGGAACGCCTTTTCCCTTTAAACGTACCTTGGTATCGGTCTGGTACCTGGTTTTACCTCATACTCTACTTCACCGTCTACGGTCTTGATGCGGATCGGACCGCCTAATGCTGCCTTTGCAAAGGAGATCGGTACAGTAGAATAAATGCTGGTATCCTGGCGCTTGAAGATTGGATGCTGGGATACTACTGCCTCTACTAACAGGTCGCCTCTCTCGCCGCCGTTTGTTCCCGGCTCACCGCCGCCAGCCATACGGATACACTGGCCATTGTCAATACCTGCCGGGATAGAAACTTTAAATTTCTTGCGAACAGTCTTGTATCCGGTACCGTAGCAGTTCGGGCATTTTTCCTTGATAACCTTACCAGTACCATTACACTCTGGCAGGTCTGAACATTCTGTACCTGGCCAAAGAAAGACTGCTGTGTATACATAATCTTACCTTTACCATTACACTTGGTACAGGTCTGTGGGGAAGTACCTGGCTTTGCGCCGGTTCCGTTACAGTTGGAACATACTTCTTTATAGTTGATCTCGATCTCTTTTTCGCAGCCAAATACAGCCTCTTCAAAGGTAATGCGGACTGCTGTCCTTACATTTGCGCCTTTCATAGGGCCGCTTCTGGATCTGGAACGCCGCCGCCGAAAATATCACCGAAAATATCGCCAAAGATATCTCCCATATCTCCGCCGTTAAAATCAAAGCCGCCGAAACCGCCGCCATAACCAGCGCCGCCGCCCTGCTCAAATGCAGCATGGCCGAACTGGTCGTACTGCTGACGTTTCTGAGGATCGCTCAGTACGCTGTAAGCCTCTGAAGCTTCCTTAAACTTTGCCTCTGCCTCCTTGTCACCAGGATTTGCGTCAGGATGGTATTTCTTGGCAAGTTTTCTGTATGCTTTTTTCAGGGTATCTTCATCAGCGTCTTTTGAAACACCCAGAACTTCATAGTAATCTCTCTTATTCTCTGCCATGTTGTTTACCTCTTATCACTGCTATTTCTTTCTCTGCCGGGTCCAAAATGCCCTTTGTTTAAACAGACGGTAAGGCCCGGAAGGGGATATCTCCCCTCTCGGACCCGTCCGTTAGTTCAAACATGCCAGCTTGCAACACACTTTCCCGTCCAAAATGGCGCATGTCTGAACTGTTATATAATCTTACACTTCTTTGAAGTCAGCGTCAACTACATCATCATCTGGTTTGGAGCTTCCTGCATTGCCTGCATTTGCACCACCCATGTTTGGACCTGCACCTGCACCAGCTGCTGTGCCTGCTCATAAACCTTTGCAAACAGCTTCTGGGCGCTGTTCATCAGTTTTTCTTTACCTGACTTGATATCTTCAACCTGGGCATCAGTCATCTGATCAACCGGTGCTCTGTTGATAGCTTCTTTCAGTGCATTTAAATCAGCCTCAACCTCAGCCTTGTCGTTAGCATCAATCTTGTCTCCAACTTCTTCCAGAGCCTTCTCAGTCTGGAATACCATAGAATCAGCATCATTTCTTGCATCGATCGCTTCCTTACGCTTCTTATCCTGAGCCTCGTACTCAGCAGCCTCTTTAACAGCCTTATCAATATCTGAATCAGACATGTTAGATCCGGAAGTAATGGTAATATGCTGCTCTTTGCCTGTTCCAAGATCCTTAGCAGATACATTTACGATACCATTTGCATCGATATCGAATGTAACTTCAA
>ENA-OQIG01000691-OQIG01000691.1-human-gut-metagenome-genome-assembly--contig:-NODE-691-length-18153-cov-2.198158_pt1 | contig 18153 bp, 21 predicted proteins | sample MGYA00242576_ERZ504741 | MGnify/ENA primary metagenome ERZ504741 (study PRJEB26092, sample SAMD00036436) | human gut metagenome | host: Homo sapiens | study: EMG produced TPA metagenomics assembly of... | reverse complement strand
TACGAAAATTCCCCGTCCATACATCGGGATTATAGAAAAGAAAAGAGCCTTCGCCATCTTCAAACTCATTCCAGTCTGATGGATAGTTCATAGAAAACCATGCTCCGGGAGAGATAAATTTCTTGCCTTGCATCCTTTTACTTTAAAATGATTACTTGGCAAAAGTACAAATTAAATACGAATTACAAAACATCATTTCCCTATTGGCTGTATTTTCCTCCGCACATCTTTAGAAATCTCCAGAAACATATAATTCAATTTCCCGGAATGAATACCTTCTTCGTTCTCCTTATACTTCTTATTAGCATATTGCTCGATTTCTCGAAAGTCAATAGCGACATTTCATTCTGCGACTTGCCTACCATTGTGGAGTCCAGCTGTTCATCCGGGAAAAAGTCATCCAGATCGACATCACCAATCATTGTTGTTTCCAGGAAGTTCTTATCAGTATGTGAATTATCGGTATAATACCCCACAAACATGTGTCCCGGCGTACGTACCAGAATAGGATCTATATTTATAGCCCGAAGCAGTGATGCAAACAGTACGCTACCGTCCACACAATTAATCTGCGAAGATTCCAGTGCATCATCAAACGTACGAACCCGTTGCGAGAAAACAACATTGCTCGAAAGGCTGGTGTTGGAAACAGAACTGTAACGGAATTTGCGTTTCTGCAATATATTCCAGAGAGCATACACCTGCTTGTCCACCGCCCCTTTAGCCTTACTCTGATAGCCTAAGAAGCGATTGACAATACGAGTATTCAGTGCTTCGCGAAGCAACTGGTCAATCATCGGATTCTCTTCATTGACATAGGCAGCAAAGAAAATACTTGTATCATGGAATTTGGTTCCATTCGATACATACCCCAACAGACATTCATTGATACTGCGCACAGAGAATGTACGCACCCGTTGCCCAGATCTTTCCATTCATCTCGACAGTAATAGCCACACTTACCGGTTCTGCCTGCACCTCATTTTTCAGAGCTTCATAGTTCCAGATGATATCAGGATAAATCGTATATTCGTTCGAGGCTTGTTTAGTACAAATTCCGACACCGAACGGGAGAAAAAAGGCGTTTCAGCCACTTCAATCCGTACCCGGCTATAGGCTGTCTTCGACTTCACCCGAACAGCAATACACGATTTCGGATTCCCCAAATAATTAGAATCCGACGGAACAATCACCTGCGCATCAGTAGTGGCAACAGACAAAATCGCTGAAGAAATATATTTCCGCCCAGATCATCCACAATTCAAAACCGGAATTGAATGAAGTATATTTAAACACAGACATACCGCCAAGGAGAATTAACAGTACCACCACAGATCCTATTATTTCCTTCCGATGCCGTTTTAAGTCAATTTTTATCATTATTTGTAGTTTCTATAATCAAACGTTTCTATTGTATCTCGCTAACAAAGATAACAAATAGTGAGCGGTTTTTCCTCTTACAATCAACAAAAACTTCCATATTCCTCATCAATTCTCGGAATTCCCGGAATGTAACACGATTGTAACGTCTGTTTCATCTGCCCGTAACAAAGTCTCCTCATCTTTGCAAAGGATAAAATAAAAACGTAACTTTGTCATATCACATTAATACATACATCTTATGAACGATTACCGTATTCTAGTTGTCGACGATGAAGAAGACCTCTGTGAGATTCTGAAATTCAATCTTGAAAACGAAGGTTATGAAGTTGATACTGCAAACTCTGCTGAAGAAGCAATGAAGATGGACATCAGCAGCTATCACTTGATTCTCCTCGATGTGATGATGGGAGAAATCTCCGGATTCAAAATGGCGAACATCCTGAAAAAAGACAAGAAAACAGCTAAAGTGCCTATTATCTTTATCACAGCAAAAGATACCGAAAACGATACTGTGACCGGATTCAACCTGGGAGCAGACGATTATATTTCAAAACCTTTCTCGCTGCGTGAAGTCATCGCCCGTGTGAAAGCCGTATTAAGACGCACAGTAACAACGGAAACGGAAAGAGTCCCCGAACGTCTTACTTATCAGTCGCTCGTTATTGACATCACAAAGAAAAAAGTAAGTATCGACGATGAAGAAGTGCCAATTGAATCCGAAAAAAGAATTTGTAGATCTTGCTTCTTGCTGGTACAGAATAAAGGACGTGTATTTTCCCGTGAAGACATCCTGGCCCGCATCTGGAGTGACGAAGTGTACGTGCTCGACCGTACCATCGACGTAAACATCACCCGTCTGCGTAAAAAGATTGGGGTATACGGCAAATGCATTGTCACCCGTCTCGGATATGGATACTGTTTTGAAGCTGAATAAATAATTATACCGAATTAAATAGTTATTATGAACCTGCCTGTAACTCAAAAGCATTTTCTTTCTTTTAGCCGAAAGCTTTTCCTTTCGGTTATTTCACTATTCCTGGTATTTGCCATTTGTTTTATTGCGTACCAGTATCAACGTGAACGGGAATATAAAATAGAACTGCTAAACACCAAACTGCAAGATTACAACAGCAGGCTCTACGAACAACTGGAGAATCAACCTCTTGACAGTGAAATCATCGACGGTTATATCAATAACCATATCCTGGAAGACTTGCGTGTAACCCTTATTGATGCTCAAGGAAATGTTGTTTACGACAGCTATCCAAGTCATAATAACCAGATGGAGAACCACCTGAACCGTCCGGAAGTACAGAAAGCCATAAAACATGGCAACGGATATGATGTACGCCGTACTTCCGAGACAACCGGAGTTCCCTATTTCTATTCGGCCACTCATTATAAAGATTATATTGTCCGTTCGGCTTTACCTTACAATGTCAGCCTCATCAACAACCTGCAAGCAGACCCGCACTATTTATGGTTTACCGTAATCGTGACCTTATTATTAATGATTATCTTCTACAAATTCACCAACAAACTGGGGACTTCCATCAGCCAGCTCCGTGAATTTGCGATGCGCGCCGACCGGAACGAGCCTATCGAAATGGCTATGCAATCCGCCTTCCCGCACAACGAACTGGGAGAAATATCACAGCACATCATTCAAATCTACAAACGACTGCACGAAACCAAAGAAGCTCTCTACATTGAACGTGAAAAGCTAATCACCCACCTTCAAATCTCACACGAAGGACTAGGTATATTTACTAAAGACAAAAAAGAGATTCTTGTCAACAATCTTTTCACCCAATACAGTAACCTGATTTCAGACTCCAACCTGGAAACAACAGAAGAAGTCTTTGCCATCAGCGAACTGCAAGAGATCATTCATTTTATCAATAAGAATCAGCAAGAACGTTCGAGAGGAAAAGGTGAAAAACGAATGTCTGTCACCATCAATAAGAATGGACGGACATTTATCGTAGAATGTATCATCTTCCAGGATGCCAGCTTCGAGATTTCCATCAACGACGTTACCCAGGAAGAAGAACAGGTTAGACTCAAACGCCAACTGACCCAGAATATCGCCCATGAGTTGAAAACTCCCGTCAGCAGTATCCAAGGTATTTGGAAACCATTGTCAGCAATGAAAATATTCCACGCGAGAAGATCAACGTATTCCTCGAACGTTGTTATGCACAAAGCAACCGTTTAAGTCGGTTATTACGCGACATCTCCGTACTCACCCGCATGGATGAAGCCGCCAGCATGATCGACATGGAACGGGTAGACATCAGTGTGTTGGTAGGTAACATCATCAACGAAGTATCGTTGGAGCTTGACGAAAAACATATTACAGTCGTCAACTCCTTAAAGAAGAGTATACAAATCAAAGGAAATTACTCACTACTTTATTCCATCTTCCGTAATCTAATGGACAATGCCATCGCATACGCCGGAAGTAATATCCAGATCAATATCAACTGTTTCCGTGAAGATGAGAATTTCTACTATTTCAGCTTTGCCGACACAGGTATTGGAGTATCTCCCGAACATCTGAATCGTCTCTTCGAACGTTTCTACCGGGTAGACAAAGGTCGTTCACGGAAAGTAGGTGGAACAGGACTGGGACTAGCTATTGTGAAGAACGCCGTCATCATCCACGGTGGCAGCATCTCCGCCAAGAACAATCAGGGAGGCGGGCTGGAATTTGTATTTACATTGGCAAAGGAGAAGTAAAATCAGGAGTTATCCTGCAAAACTTGTCTAATCAAAAAAACTAACAGAAGAGAACGCAGCAAAATAAAAGGAAGAAAAATTCTTTGAATAAAGTAGAAAGGACATTATCTTTGTCACCAATGTAATCTACATAAATTCAATGTAATAATTGTTAGTTATGAAAACAAACATCCATATTCTTCCAGCTATATGCATCCTTTGCCTTTGTGCCTGCAAAAGCGGCAACGCTTCCAGTCTGAACAAAAATGATGTAATACAAGACACCATTAAAACCTTTACATTGCCTGCCATCCCCCCAATGATGACAGCCCCGGAACAACGGGCAGACTTTCTGGTAAAACACTATTGGGATAACGTCAACTTCGCCGACACTAATTACATCCACCACCCCGAAGTGACCGAACAAGCTTGGGCGGATTATTGTGACATACTGAATCACGTCCCGTTGGAAACTGCACAAGAAGCCATGCGGAAAACAATCGAACAAACGAATGTAGACAAAAAAGTATTCACCTACATCACCGACCTGGCGGATAAATATTTATACGACCCCAACTCCCCCATGCGTAACGAAGAATTCTATATTCCCGTATTAGACGCCATGTTAGCTTCTCCCTTGTTAGAGGAAATTGAGAAAGTACGTCCTAAAGCCCGCCGGGAATTAGCACAGAAAAACCGTATCGGAACCAAAGCCCTGAACTTCAGCTACACATTAGCTTCCGGCGCACAAGGCTCCCTCTATCAACAGCAAGCCGACTATATCCTCCTATTCATCAACAACCCCGGCTGTCATGCCTGCACAGAAACAATAGATGCCCTGAAAAACGCACCTATCATCAACCGACTTTTGGGACAAAAGAAACTAACAGTCCTCTCTATCTACTGACGAAGAGTTGGACGAATGGAGAAAACACCTGAATGAATTCCCCAAAGAATGGATCAACGGATATGACAAGAAATTTGCCATCAAAGAACAACAACTATATGATTTGAAGGCTATCCCCACCCTCTACCTTTTAAACAAAGAAAAGACCGTGCTCCTAAAAGACGCCACCGCACAAGCTATCGAAGAATACTTAACTAATGTTGAACTAGAGTAAAACGATACAAAAATGAGGGTGTTCGGAGAGGGCTGTACAAAGCGCTGAAACGCCCACCAGTAAAGGGGGAAAAGCCAATGAAAACCAGTAGAGTAGAGAAGAGTAAAGAAGAGTAAGTAAAAGTATTATTTCTGTTATAAACAACAGCAATAATACTGGGCAGAGAAGATGGCTTTGGATGCTGCCGTTGTCGGTTCGGACCACTTCGTCGGTGCCGTTTCTGTTCCCGTGTCCTCATGAACTGTTCGTCCGGCAGATAACCGACTTTTGTCTGGTAGGTTGTTGATGCTCGCCCGGTGGGTAACGGACATTCACACGTAGGTAACGTACGTTTGTACGTTAGGTAAATTCTATATTATTTCACGGGCTACCGTTTCAATACTTGTTTGCTAAAGTATCATTTGCTTCAAAACCGCCTCTAAAATCCGCTAATTTGGTAAATTTTGTAATAAGTGACAGTCTCATTTACAAAAATACAGAAAATATCGAAGAAAACAAGTTGGTTCTTTCTCTTTCGTATCAGGACGAAAGAAAAAGAATATCCCCCAACTTGGAAAAAACAAATAAACTCCCTATCTTTGTCCCGCATTGGTTTGCGACTCCCTTACGGGGGAAGCAATTAAAAGGGAATCAGGTGTAAATCCTGAACAGTCCCGCTGCTGTAAGTTCCATGCATGTTACAAGCAATTCACTCATTGCCACTGGAGAATAATCTGGGAAGGCGTTTGTAACAGGAATAAGTCAGAAGACCTACCATGCAATTATGTTTCACTGCTTTCGAGGAAAAAGCGTTGAGTCTAATGAACCGGACAAGTCGTCTATCATTTCATTCATCACTCTAATTCAGAGAAAGTGTGTTAAAACGAATAAACTCTGCCAAGTTTATTTATGCGTGTCCGGTCGAAGGGATTTCGCCCGGACACTTTTAAATAGCAACAGACTGAAATAAGGAATAAATGAAAGAGAGAACATTTAAGAAAATGATCTTTGCAGTATTCTGCTGCCAATTCTTATCCATACCACTTTTGCACAACAGCAAAAGGTAGATACGACACATACATATTCTATTCCTGAAATAACAGTATCAGATATCTATCAGACTCGCGAAGTACGTTCTACCGCTCCCCTGCAAGTATTCTCCAAAGACGCCCTGAAAAACCTGCACGCCCTGCAAGTATCCGACGCAGTGAAACACTTTGCCGGAGTGACCGTAAAAGACTACGGAGGTATTGGCGGACTAAAAACAGTATCCATACGAAGCCTGGGAGCACAACATACCGCTGTTGGCTATGACGGGATCACCCTAACCGATTGCCAAACGGGACAAATCGACATCGGGCGTTTCTCGCTTGATAATGTTGACCAACTCTCTTTAAGCAATGGTCAAAGTGACAACATTTTCCAGCCCGCCCGCTTCTTTGCAGCAGCAGGTATCTTGAATATCCAGACACTCACTCCCCGCTTTGAGAAAGAAAAAACAACCAATATAAGTGCATCTTTCAAAACCGGTTCATGGGGCTGGTCAATCCCTCCATACTATTAGAACAACAATTAAACTCCAAATGGACGGTATCAGCCAATGGTGAATGGATGTCTTCCGATGGACATTATCCATATACCTACACTATGGAGATGCAAAAGAAGATCTGACCTCTCGTGAAAAGCGAAAGAATACAGACGTGCAGACTTTTCGTGCTGAAGCGGGACTTTATGGCATTTTTTCTGATAAAGAACAGTACCGACTTAAAGCATATTATTTTCAGTCTTCCAGAGGACTACCCAAAGCCACCACTCTTTACAATGACCATTCTCTACAACAATTGTGGGATAAAAATACATTTGTACAAAGCCAATACAAAAAAGAATTCAGCCGCCAATGGGTATTCCAATCTTCTGCCAAATGGAACTGGAGTTATCAGCGTTATCTGGACCCAGACACTCCAAATTCTAAAGGTAAGACAGAAAACAGTTATTATCAACAAGAGTATTACCTCTCTGCTTCTGTCCTCTACCGGATGTTGGACAATCTTTCATTCTCTCTTTCTACAGATGGAAGCATCAATACAATGAATGCTAATCTTAATGAGTTTGCACAACCTACACGTTATTCATGGTTGACAGCTTTTGCGGGGAAGTACATGAATGATTGGCTAACAATCTCTGCATCAGCTTTAGCAACAATTATCAACGAGGATGTAAAAGAAGGGGGTAGTGCCGGCAACCATCGTAAATTAACACCGTATATAAGTGCTTCATTCAAACCATTTTATCACGAAGAATTCCGTATTCGCTTCTTTTATAAAGACATTTTCCGTTTACCTAGTTTCAATGATTTATATTATCAGGAAGTGGGAAACACTAAATTAAGACCGGAAAACGCACGACAATACAACGTAGGTCTGACATATAGCAAAAACGTATGTCCGTTCTTACCTTATTTATCTGCCACAATCGATGCATATTACAACAAGGTGACAGATAAAATCATCGCCTACCCAACTAAGAATCTTGCCGTATGGAGTATGAGAAATTTGGGTGAGGTTGAAATCAAAGGAATTGACGCCACGGGTAGTTTATCTCTTCAGCCCTGGGAAAGAATCCGTATTAATCTCTCCAGTAATTATACCTACCAACAAGCTTTGGATATAACTAATTCTGACCCCACTACCGAAGCAGGGAGGACTTACAAACATCAGATAGCTTATACTCCTCGTGTATCCGGTTCGGGACAAGCCGGCATCGAAACACCGTGGATCAACTTTTCGTATTCATTCCTCTTCTCTGGGAAACGGTATGTGCAGAATGAAAATATAGCCGAGAATAGTATGGAGGGTTATAGCGATCATAGTATTTCAATAAGTCGCAGTTTCACATTCTAAAAACTCATACTTCAGTCAGTGTAGAAGTACTAAACATAGCCAACAAAAACTATGAGATTGTGAAAAACTTCCCCATGCCAGGGCGCTCCGTCAGAGCAACTTTAAATATAAGATATTAAGAATAAAAGACAGGTAAATTATGAATATAAGAACAAAAATATTATATATATATCAAACACTATTTTGCGCATTCCTGTCACTCTTCGTAGCTTGCGATGACTTAGAAGACAAGTCGACTTCAACAACCATAGATGGTAATATTACAGAAACCGGAACAGCCGAAATATACATATTAAGTGAGGGTTTGTTCAACTTGAACAATAGTTCATTAGCTAAATATTCATTCAAAAGCAACAAACTAGTTCAAAAACTATTTTAAAGAACTTGAATAAGCGTGGGCTAGGTGATACAGCCAACGACATTGCACTCTACGGAAGTAAACTGTATATTGTAGTGAATGTATCAAGTACCATTGAAGTGATTGACTTCCAAACAGGTATATCGATCAAACAAATCCCCATGTTTACGGATAATGGAAGTTCCAGACAACCACGCCATATCGCTTTCTATGAAAACAAAGCATATGTATGTTCGTTTGATGGAACAGTAGCACGTATTGATACGACTTCGCTGCAAATAGAAAGTTTCACAAAAGCCGGAAGAAATCCGGAAAACATTTGTGTTAAGAATAAGAAATTGTATGTCTCCAACTCTGGAGGATTAGACTATTCGGAAGGATTAGGGTAGATAATACAGTCTCCGTTATCGACATCGAATCTTTCACCGAAATAAAAAAGATAGAAGTTGGTCCTAACCCCGGCTGTATTTCACCAGGACCGGACGAAGCGGTCTATGTGGCAACTTATGGAAGCAATATTGCAGACGGAGATTTTAACTTTGTGAAGATTAATAGCCAAACGGACGAAGTAGAACGCATTTATAACGAAAAAGTGATGAACTTTGCCATCGATAATAACAACATAGCCTATCTATATAATTATAATTACAATACCGAAGCATCGTCTATCAAAGTACTAAACTTAAGAACCGGAGAGACGATACGGGAGAATTTCATCACAGATGGAACTAAGATTAGTACTCCATATAGCATTAATGTCAACCCTTATAGTGGTAATGTGTATATCACAGAAGCATATAGCTATACGATAACCGGAGATGTATTATGTTTCAATACAAACGGTCAATTATTATTCAGATTAAACCGTATCGGTCTCAATCCCAACAGTGTCATATTTAGCCAAAAAGCATCGACTGGGGATAGTGACGGAGAAGAATCCGACCCGAATGCCCCCTCTGCTTTTGCCAATAAAGTATTAGACTACAATCCGGCTCCCAGTCAATATATGAATACTGTTACCACTGCTTATAAAGAGAATTATACCGCTGAAGAGGTTAGAAAATATGCAGAAGAACAATTGAAAGATACCGACCTATGCTTGATTAGTCTTGGAGCATATGGTGGTTATATCACAGTAGGATTCGATCATACCGTTCCTAATGTCCCGGGTGAATACGATCTTAAGATATATGGTAACGCATACTATGATATGTTCGGAACATTGACCGGTGCTCTCGGGGGAAGCTCTGAACCTGGTATTGTATTAGTGTCCAAAGACACTAATGGAAATGGATTAGCAGATGATGAATGGTATGAACTGGCAGGAAGTGAATATAACTCTCCTGCTACGACCAAAAATTATACAATCACATATTATCGCCCATCCTCTCCGAAAGAAGATGTTAAGTGGACTGACAATAAAGGTAATGAAGGATATGTATATCGGAATGATTACCATACAACAAATTCTTATTACCCAGCATGGATAAAGGAAGATCAAATCACATTCCACGGAAGTCGTCTGAAAGATAATACAGTGAATGAACCGCATGAAAATATGCCCGAACATTGGGTGGGTTATTGTTATGCCTGGGGATATGCCGATAATCATCCGAATGGAGAAGAACAATGTAAATTCAAAATAGACTGGGCAGTAGATAAGAACGGAAATCCTGTCGTATTAGATGGAATCGATTTTGTAAGAATCTATACGGCAGTCAACCAAAATAGTGGATGGATGGGAGAAATCTCCACAGAGCTACAGGCCGTTGAAGATTTACATTTCAAGAAATAGAAAGAAAATAAACTATGTATAATTTATTAATTCAAGAAAAATGAAGAAAATGAAATTCCTAATCAGCCAACTTTATCTGTTGGCATTATTCGCACTGCCATTTGTTTCAACATCATGTAGTGATGACGATGACAATAGCACAAAAGTAGAAATTTCCAGTTTAGGTGTAGAAGATGGAACTACTATAGTAACAGGACAAATTATTCAACTTGAAGCTCAATTAAGCAACCCACAAGGAGAAGTTCATTACTCATGGTCAACAGCTGGAAAGGAAGTCTCTACCCAAAGCACTTATACTTTTCAAAGTGATGTCACCAGGAACTCACACGATAACGCTAACTGTAACAGCCAACAATGAAGCGCAGGAAAAAAGTATTAATATAATAGTCGTTAAACCACCATTCTATGTTATTAATGAAGGTCAAGGCAAAGGTTCTGTTAATAGATACAAACAGGAACAATGGCAATATAATATAGTAGAAGGACTAGGAGTAACTTCAACTGTAGGTATTATCAATAACGGTTATATGTATATCGTTAGTAAAAAAGTCCTTTCCTTGTTAAAATGAATTTGGAAAATAACCAAATTGTAAATAAGATAGAAGACGGGTTGGACCAGAATGCACAAGGACAAAACTTTTGCATTGTTAATAATGAAACTGGTATTCTTACAACTAGTAATGGAGCATTCAAAGTTAATTTAAAGCAATTGACATTAGGTGAAAAGTTATCAGGTTTAGATGCAGTTAGTAGCGATAATGAAGATATATATAAAACAGACAAATACATATTTATTAGTAGCAAAAACACAATTAAAGTATATAATACTAATGATCTTTCCTTTAAACAAGACATAGCCTACCAAATAAAAACAGGATTCGCCCAAACCAAGGATGGCACATTATGGGGCGCAAATGGCAACAAATTAATTAAAATCAATGTAGAGACATTAGATTATGAAGAAGTTGAATTACCTAACGGACTTAGTGTTTTTTATAACCAGTGGGCCTATACTCCTACAGGATTATGTGCATCTATAACAGAGAATGCATTATATTTAGTACAAATGTTTGAAGAAGGTTACAGTGTATATGGCAAGAACATTTATAAATATAATGTAGAAACAAAAAATGCTACCCTATTCTTCTCTGCTCCTGCTGCTGATAAATCGGTATATGGAGCAGGTGTTCAAGTCGATCCCAGAAATGGAGATGTATACATTATCTATACAGAAGACGGATGGTCGACACATTATTTAAATACTAATATTTACATAGCAAATGGAGTCACTGGTACTCAAAAAGAAGTAATTGATTATACTGGTACTTATTGGTTCCCATCGACTATAGCCTTTCAATAAACATAGTACTACATTAGAAATCATCCTATAATTTTAAAGAGTCAGATATTCCCAATGGAAGTCTGACTCTTTTCATTTCTCCACCCACTATATTTTGATTTCCCACTATTTCACAAAAAGGCATCCGCATCAGCCAAACTTACAAAAAATCATCATATATTTGTTAATCACGCATATTTTAGCTACATTCGTCGTTCAAAACTATTAAATCTACAACAATGGAATTACCTTTTGCTGAATCATGGAAAATCAAGATGGTAGAACCTATCCGGAAAAGCACACGTGAAGAGCGTGAGCAATGGATTAAAGAAGCACATTATAATGTCTTTCAACTCAAATCAGAACAAGTTTATATCGATCTCATCACCGACTCCGGCACCGGAGCGATGAGTGACCGTCAATGGGCGGGAATGATGCTAGGTGATGAAAGCTATGCCGGAGCGACCTCATTCTTCAAGTTGAAAGAGATGATTACGAAACTAACAGGATTTGAATACATCATACCAACCCATCAGGGACGTGCCGCTGAAAATGTTCTTTTCTCTTATTTGGTACATGAAGGAGACATTGTGCCCGGCAACTCACATTTTGACACCACCAAAGGCACATCGAGGGACGTCATGCCATCGCATTAGACTGCACCGTCGATGCAGCCAAACAAACCCAACTAGAAATACCGTTTAAAGGAAATGTAGACCCTGATAAATTACAGAAAGCCCTCACAGAATACGCTGAACGGATTCCTTTTATCATCGTCACCATCACCAACAATACAGCCGGAGGACAACCCGTCTCCATGCAAAACCTGTACGAAGTACGTGCCATCGCCGACAAATATGGCAAACCTGTACTTTTCGACTCTGCACGTTTTGCCGAGAATGCCTACTTCATCAAAATGCGCGAAGAAGGTTACCGAGACAAAACGATCAAAGAAATCACACGGGAAATGTTCTCTCTTGCCGATGGCATGACAATGAGCGCCAAGAAAGACGGAATCGTCAATATGGGCGGATTTATTGCCACGCGACGTGCAGACTGGTATGAAGGCGCAAAAGGCTTCTGTGTACAATACGAAGCTATCTCACCTACGGAGCATGAACGGACGGGATATGAACGCCCTCGCCATCGGACTGGACGAAAACACCGAATTCGACAACCTCGAAACACGTATCAAACAAGTGGAATACCTGGCAAAGAAACTGGATGAATACGGAATCCCTTACCAACGCCCAGCCGGAGGACACGCCATCTTCATTGATGCGCCTAAAGTGCTGACACATGTTCCTCGAGAAGAATTCCCGGCACAGACGCTAACTATAGAGCTCTACCTGGAAGCCGGTATCCGTGGATGTGAAATCGGTTATATCCTTGCCGACCGTGATCCGGTGACCCATGAAAATCGCTTTAACGGCCTTGACCTACTTCGTCTCGCAATCCCCCGCAGAGTATATACCGACAATCACATGAATGTAATAGCTGCCGCCCTCAAAAATGTATATGAACGCAGAGAAAGCATCACTCATGGAGTACGTATCGCCTGGGAAGCTCCCTTAATGAGACACTTCACAGTTCAATTGGAAAGATTATAAACTTGGAGAATATTTGTTCGCGTAAAACAAAAGTGTTCCCCAAGTGTTTATATTATAATCGAACTTAATACGTAAAAATTATGGCAGAAGATTATAAATAAATAGACAAGGAAGAAAAACATCGGTATGAATTTCAGATCGATGGCAAAATAGCTGAAATAGACTATATCAAATCAAGCAATGGAGAAATATACCTTGTACATACCGAAGTACCCGCCTCATTAGGCGGCAAGGGAGTAGGCTCACAACTTGCGGAAAAAGCATTGGCAGACATCGAGCGACAAGGTCTACGCCTGGTACCGCTTTGCCCGTTTGTAGCCGGATATATTCACAAACATCCGGAATGGAAGCGAATTGTAATGCGTGGTATTCATATTAAATAAATACATATATGGGAAAAAAAATTGAATATACCAATGGTGAACTGACCATTGTGTGGCAGCCTGAATTATGTCAGCACGCCGGAATATGTGTAAAGATGCTACCCAATGTTTATCATCCAAAGAAAGACCCTGGGTGCAGATTGAAAATGCGACAACAGAAGAATTAATTGCACAAATCGGCAAATGTCCGTCAGGAGCATTGAGCTATCGACTTAATAAAAAAGAGAAATAACCCAATAGTGAAAGACTTCGCTTGAAAGGCTTTGAATTCATAAAAATGAGATTGCTTCAAAATAAAAAAATGAGGCAGTCTCATTTCGTTTTAGAAAGACACTACATTCGGACAATGATAACACACCGAGAAAAGAACCTCACACATTTCCTCGTCCGTTCAATTCAATGTCCACGTCAATACAAAGTCCGGACAAATACGATAACCGACAGAATAAAGTTCTTGCTGCGCCGTAACTAACTCCTGAACCTGAAACGTCCCCTCCTCTTGAGGAATAAAATGCGTCAGCCGGAGTTTACGAAGATCAGCATCCGCATTTTCCATCCGCTTGAAAACAGCTTCCTTTGCCGACCAATGCAATAACAGCCCCCAAGTTATATCTCCCTGATAAGATTCTACTTGCTCGTCAGGACGGACATAGCGGTCGCATACCTTGTGAACCCGTTGGCATATTGTTCAATGTCAATGCCTACCGGAACCGAAGAAGCAAGCATCACCGCCACATAACCTTTCGTATGAGAAATACTGATAAAAAAAGAATGATCTGTGAGATAAGGTTTCCCCTCGGGAGAGTAACCGATTTCCTTATCCTCCTGCAACATGGAATACAACAGAACACGAACCGACAACCATTCCATCTTACGACGTTCGGAGACAAAGCGATTCAATTCCTGCTCACAGAAAGCTCTTCGCGCACCGGGCAAAAGAAGCAATAAAGCATCCAAAGACTCTTCCATCTTCCAGACAGCCCACTGTATGCCATTCGTCTTATACTGCAGAAACGACGCCATCTTCCATTTCTTTCGGCAGAATTGTAAACTTAACTTTCAATATACGGCGACTATCCATTTCGAGCACTTCAAACTCATAATTGTGATACGTCACTTTCTCATGCAGCGCCGGGAATTCACCTTTAATTTCGAGCAACATACCTGCCAATGTATCTGCATCACCCACCACCTTTTCAAATTCGTCTTCGTCTACTTTTGCAATCTTATAGAAATCCGTCAACTGCGTTTTCGCTTCAAATATCCAGGTATGGTCATTCAAAACAACGTATGTACGCTCTTCATCATCGTATTCGTCGTGAATCTCACCTACAATCTCTTCGATAATATCCTCCATCGTTACCAGTCCGGAAGTTCCTCCAAACTCATCCACAACAATAGCAATATGAATCTTATTCGCCTGGAAGTCACGCAGCAAATCATCAATCATCTTCGTCTCCGGCACAAAATAAGCCGGACGAATCAATGACTGCCAACGGAAATTATCCCCCTTATTGACATGAGGCAGAAGGTCTTTAATATACAGCACCCCTTTAATATTGTCCCGTGAACCGGAATAGATAGGAATACGTGAATAAGCATTTTCAATGATACATTGCATCACCTCCTTGAAAGATGTACGGATATCCAGATCGACCATATCCAGACGTGATGTCATCACCTCCTTCACGGTTTCCCCACCGAAACGGATAATTCCCTCCAGAATATTATTCTCTTCAGAAAGCTCCGCTTTATCCGTCAATTCCAACGCGTGCGACAGTTCATCCACAGAAATATTGTGACTCTTCTTCACAAAATGCTTATTCAGAAAAGTTGTCGAACGCACAAGCACAGTAGCTATCGGACGGAATACCTTTTCCAGAAAGTAAATTCCCGGTGCCGAAAAACGCAAAAGGCCAATGTTTTCTGTGCCGAATAAATCTTAGGCATAATTTCACCGAACAACAACAGGAGGAAGGTCAGGATGACGGTCAGTATCAGGAACTCTGCCAACGGAGAATGGAAAACAAACACATTCATAAAGAAGAAATTGCAGAGCATGATAATGGTCACATTCACAAAATTGTTCGTAATCAATATCGTTGCCAAGAGACGTTCGGTGTCCCCAAGAAGAGCACTTATTTTATCGTCGGAAGGATGATTGCGCTCATCAATATCATTCCGATCAGAAGGAGATAGCGAGAAAAAAGCTATTTCGGAAGCCGAAGCAAAACCGGAAGCAAGCAGGAGCACACCTGCCAGCGCTATGGCAATAATAGCAGAGATAGAAGGAGTGTTTACGGTAATACCGTTGAAAATGTCAGCCAATTGGCTTAAATAACCATCTGAGTCCAAAGAGTTTATATTTTAGTTAAACAAAAGATAATGTGCCAATGAGTTAGAAAAAATCGATTGGCACACTATCACATTATTTAGAACGGCAAATCATCTGCCGGATTATCTTGTACAGGTTGCGCCTGCGACTGCTGCGTTTGTTGCGGCTGGCCGGCAACCGGTTGTTGCTGCTGTCCCATAGCAGGCTGTCCGGAAGCAGAAGCTCCGCACCGTTGGCTCCTTTCGGAGACAACATTTCCATATTATCCACATAAATTTCGGTGATATAGCGCATAGCACCCGACTGGTCACTGTAAGAACGCGTTCTTATCTTCCCTTCCAGATACAGCTTGTCACCTTTGTGCACATATTTATCTACAATCTCCGCCAAACGGTTAGATGCAACGATATTATGCCACTCTGTTCTTTCGGGAATCTGGGTTCCATTAGCCAACGTATATCCACGATCCGTCGTAGCCAATGGGAAAGTTGCTACTGCCGAACCTGTATCGAAGTATTTCACCCGAGGATCTTGTCCTACATTTCCTACCAATATCACTCTATTTACTGACATATCTGTATCAAGTTTATGATTCTTAAAATTAAATCTGCTGCCAAAATTAAACAGAATAACAATAGGATGCAAGAATTTTAAGTATTAAAACTTAATACTTGCCATTTAGTGCTTGCAGCAGAGTTTGCACCAGCCTTGAAATAGCGTACTGCTCCAGTTCCTCCACTTTTATTTTCTGGAAATCACCGAAAGAAGTCAAATTTTCAGATAATGTTACTTCATACAGATTAGCATAAATCACCCGGTGAGACAACACATGCTTCACTTCCCTGCAAACAGAACGCACCACCGGCACTTCCCCCGATGCAAAGAATGTACGGAATTCCGGCAAAGCAAGAAACTCTTCCTCCGAAAGAGCCGTCGGAGTCTCTATCAATGGCAATTCGAACAGATTCTTCCAAATATCATTTCCTGTTCGTTTATTTATAAAGGTATACGCGCCCGCACGTACATAAATATAATTGAAGTAACGGTTGGTAGTCTTTGTTTTATGCTGTTTCACCGGTAAGCTTTGTCAACTAACCCTTCGAAAGTGCCGAGCAACCGCCTGCCAAGGGACAAAACAAACAGTTGGGCGACTGCGGAGTACACTGAATCGCTCCGAAATCCATTATCCCCTGATTGTAAACAGCCGGATGCTTCTTATCCAACATCTCATCTGCCAATGCTGCAAAAAGTTTCTTTCCTTCCGTCGAATCAATCGGAGTATCTATACCGAAATAACGTGAAAGCACCCGATACACATTACCATCCACCACCGCATAAGGCATACCGTAAGCAAACGAACAGATAGCTGCCGCCGTGTACCCCCCCACTCCTTTCAGAGCCAGCACTTCCGGATATGTTTTCGGGAAAACACCATTCATGCTTTTGGCGGCAGCATGAAGATTGCGGGCACGCGAATAATACCCCAACCCCTGCCAATACTTCATCACCTCGTCCTCATCCGCAGCAGCCAAAGTCTGTACATCGGGAAAACGCTTGATAAAGCGAAGAAAATAATCATACCCCTGCGCCACCCGCGTCTGTTGAAGAATAATCTCCGAAATCCAGATCAGATACGGATCGGCAGACTCCCTCCAGGGCAGTTCACGTTTATTCTCTTCATACCACTCTACAATCGTTTTCGTAAACTCGTTCATATCCTCATTCCTAATGTATTATCTAACATTTATCTTGTATATCCTACTCAAAAGGCACACAAAAGTAACTCTTTTAGCTCTAAGAAAACCCTATGCCACTATTTTTTTAGAAAAATGTGCAGAATATATTTTTTTAGGAGCTTAAAAAGCTATATATTTGCAGTCCAAAAAATTAGCAATAACATAGTAATAATATTTTTTTTAAGGAAAAATGACTAAAGCAGATATTGTAAACGAGATTACAAAGAAAACTGGGATTGATAAGCAGACAGTTCTTACAACAGTTGAGGCATTTATGGATGCAGTAAAGGATTCACTGTCTAACGATGAGAACGTATACCTGCGTGGGTTTGGTAGTTTCGTAGTAAAGAAAAGAGCACAGAAAACTGCTCGTAACATTTCTAAAAACACTACGATCATTATTCCGGACACAACATTCCGGCTTTCAAACCGGCTAAGGCATTTACAATTTCAGTAAAGAAATAATAAACAAGAGTATTAACCATAAAATGTG
>ENA-OQIG01000689-OQIG01000689.1-human-gut-metagenome-genome-assembly--contig:-NODE-689-length-18186-cov-31.276538_pt1 | contig 18186 bp, 16 predicted proteins | sample MGYA00242576_ERZ504741 | MGnify/ENA primary metagenome ERZ504741 (study PRJEB26092, sample SAMD00036436) | human gut metagenome | host: Homo sapiens | study: EMG produced TPA metagenomics assembly of... | reverse complement strand
AGCCTGCCCGCCTTTGCCGTGAGCGTGCGTTCGTAGTGGCCGGCCCTGTACGCCTTGCGCCCCTCCTTGCGTTCGTATCTGGCGGCCCCGGTGATCTCGTCGGCCTCGGCGTCGAGCATGGCGTTGATGGTCTGCTCGACCTTGACTCGAACCAAAGCATCGAGCTTGGACTCGAACATGGCGTCGTCGAACTGTATGATTTTATCGGACATGGCTTCCGGCCTTCTTTCCAATCGCGGTTTTCATGTGTAAGCGACTGAAAATCGTACCAAAGCCGGGCCATGTCCTTTTCATCGGAACTCACAACCGAATCTGCGCAAGAAGACGGGCGTTATCTGGTAATCCTACAAGATATATGTTCTACACATTATTGTTTGCTCCGATGATGATTGGCGTTGTGCTCTCCTTAACAAGAAAAGGGAATCAGTGCGAATAAGTTTTTTGGTTCACGTTGAGAGTGAACGGACTCAAAGGCAAGTTCGAGTCATTATATACAATGCTTGAACAGTTGGGATTGCTTTGCCATAGATATTGGATTTGAGCTATACGTTTCACTTCGTCGGAGTGGATACGAAGTGTATTGCCAGTAATAGTTGCGGTGGCGTTGTGCATGGCTCCGTCTCCATCGGCGACCTGGAATCCTGACAGCGGAGTGTTGGTAACATTTGCAATATTGTCGATTGTTGCACTGATTGTGTAATTCGGTTGCTTTGCTTGCAGCTTGACGGCTGTGCCTTCTTTGAAAGTGATAATGGCCGTTGACTTGTCGTCTGAGTCAAGATGTGCTTCCTCGGGTAACGGGCCAGATGGTACTGCTTTGCGCTCGTTTATGGCGATCCATTGGTTGGCCATACGTTGGGCAACGATTTCCTTGCCGAGTGGATGGATTGCCTTCGACGTTCCTTTGTCCGTGTCGATGGAGACGGTCATGCCAAGATTTTTATGCGATTCAATGACGGGATTGTTAAGCATGCCCAATTGGGCATTACGAACGATGGTGTCATAGATGTAACCGTAGCCGTCATATCTGGCAAGCTGCACGTAAAGGAACGGCAATGTAGCGTCATCAAATAGATTCCGGTAATCATTTATAAGTGTGGCGAAGGAAATGTCATATCGTAATGCCAGATCCATCGATCCGGAATCATCTTCACCTTGGTACCATAACACACCGGCCACGCCAAGTCCCTGTAATGGGGCAACACGACTTTTATAGATGTCTCCGCCTTTTATATGGTGAGATATAGCTGTCCCTCCCCAAGCGGTTTGGATGAATCCGATAGGTATATTCGGATATTGTTTACGAAGTCGTTGCGCAAAATATTGAGGAATATAGCCAAGATAGTTGACGTCATCTCCTGTGGCTGTAAGCAGGATTTCTTTTCGAAATCTCTTAGTGGATAATTCTTTGTGTCGAGGATTTTATTCGGTGAGAGGAAATGGACATATTTGTCATTGATATTGCGTGGAATATCGTTGCGTGTGTAGTGCAAGGAAGTACTTGTTTTGAAAAGCGAATCGCTTTCGAAATAGTCGTTATAGTTTATTTCCATATTCGACTGACCAGAAGCGATGAATAAATTGCCGACGTATACATCATTCACGGTTTTCGCTACGGTGCCAGCTACCGTAAATTTCATGGTGTATTGGGTAAGCGCTCCTTTGATTTTAGGCAGCTGAACCGAGAACGTTCCGGCTTTGGAGATTCTTGATGAAGCGTTATATTGGTTTTTGCCTCCGCGTAAGGTGACTGAAACGGTTTTCCCTGACATGGATTTTGCTGTTGAACCGTTCAGGGTGGTGATTTTGTTCTGCTGCAAAACCATGCCGTCCATCACATAGCTTGGCAAAGTCAACTTGCTCCCGTTTTGATCTGTTTCCTTGTCTTCCGCAGCGTTTGCTGAAGCGCAACTGAATAACAGAATAAAGGCAAGTAGAATCGCGAAAGGGTTCCTGAGCACTCGGACAAATGAGCCGGTGCGGATCCGTTTTGCAACGCAGATATGACTGCTCCTGAATCTATTTGCCATGCTTGATCTTTCGATACGTCAATGGGAGTTCATTGCTTTTATAGCCTAGGGGCGAGAGCGGACGCAGGCTCGCAGTCCTCCGTCAAGAAGGGACGTCATTATTTGTTATGCTGAAGTGCGTATGTCAGAAAGAAGGGAACGCCAGTCGATGACAGCGGAACTGTTGGACACAGAACAGGGCTTTGCGAGTGAACGGAAAAACGGCAAAGCGAGAACGCATTTTGTGTTTGTTGATGTATTGAACATCATTTCCTGTTTCGCAGTGGTCTGCTTACACACATCTTTGGGTGTGTTTTCTCCTCAGAGAACCCGGTTATGGGCATTTCAGGAGCTGATGCAGGCGGTGTTCATTTTTGCGGTGCCGATTTTCTTCATGGTCAGCGGTATGAATTTACTGGATTATCGGAAGAAATATTCGACGAAAGTGTTTTTAAAAAACGTTTCGTGCGGGTGGGGCGAGCGCTGATTCTGGGAAGCATCGCATGCTATCTGTTGTTTGGTCTGCTTCCCGGTCTATTTTACGGAGCGCAGTCGATCGCCGATAGCTTCGGCTTTGTCGATTTCTGCAAGCGATTCCTTACCAACTCTATTATTGATATTTACTGGTTCCTGTATTCCATCATTTATCTGTATCTGTTGACTCCGCTGCTTTCGAAGATCGTCCATGACCGTCGTCTCATGGAATATGCCATCGCATTGACGTTGTTCTGTTCGATTCTCATTCCAGCGGCGAAGGCCATTGGCATCAATGAAAAATATTTCAGTCCATTGTTGAGCTGGCCGCTGTTCTCTTCCAACGCCTTGTTGTATTTCTTGCTCGGATATTATCTGGAGAATTATGGCTTGCCGGTGCGATGGAAAGCTCCGGTTTGGGCAGGTTTATTCGTCGGGTCTGCGGCATTGATGTTCCTTGGAGGACTGTGCTGGAATGGCTTTTTCCAAGAAACGATGAGAACGGAGTACTATAACTATCTTGTCGGCACTTCTTCCCCACTATGTGTGACATCGGCAGTGTCGCTATTTATGCTTTGCAAAACGCTGGAGCCGTTTTTCCAGCGCGGTTCCGACAAGATGAAGCTCATGATCCGTAAAGTATCCAGCGTCTCGCTGGGTGTGTATATGTTCCATCTGCTGCTTGTGAACCTTACTTTGGGCGGGCCAATCGGAGGGTTTATTACATTGGGACAAACTCATCCGTTCATCAAGGCCATTGTGGTCTATGCGCTTACCGGTATCGCGGTATACATCGGCAAGTGGATTATTGCAAAAATAAAGCAGCTGATGCCGTTGAAATAGTTTAACGGAACTCCTTTCGCCGCTAAACGGAACGAATATGGTCATGCCCCATGAGGCTTTTTATCTGAGGACTGATAATTTACTCGGCGCGACCATACCCTTTCCGAAAACTAACCGCAAAGTGTGTTCTTGGGTGCTTCAGTGACGGCCACGAACCACACGTCCGATTGCCTTCACCGCATCACGGCGACGGGAGCCAATCGGCATGAGTGGATCGACGATTTTGCGAATCGGATTATCTTCTCCGACTGCGCGCTCATGTTGCGGGCGGAATACTCCTTCTGGGATTTCCGGTTCGTTCGCCTTCACCACACGCTTGAGCAAACGCTCGTAGAACGGGGTCTCACGCGCGTACCTCCAGTAGATAGAGGCGAAATCGCAATCCGGATCAGTCCAAGGCTTCTGGAAGCCGGCATAATGGATGATCTGCGGATTGCTACGCGACTTCATATATGCGTCGTAGATATCGTTCGGCGCCTGCGTGAAGAGATTGCCCACGCGGCCGCCGCAATCGTGAACCACATTCCATTCCCACGGCAGATACATCACGTTCCCTTCGCAGTGCGCGTTGAGCACGTCCTGGTCGTTGTAGATGAAATTGGGATTCGAGGCGTAGGTAAGCCACTGCTCGATGGTGTAATGCTCACGCATCGCCTTGGTGTTGAGCACCAGCACGCCAGCTTGGAAGTAATCGTATGGATTCTTCATCTTCAGCACGGTTTGCGCGTAGCCCATGCGTTTGCCGTGCTTCACGTTGAGATTGGCGAGGAAGTCGATGTCTCGAATCGCGCCGAGCATCTTGCCCTGCAAATCGATGTTGTAAAGCTTCGCGATATCGCCGTTGATGATGATGTCGGAATCGAGATACAGCACCTTGTCGTAGCACGGCAGAACCTTCTGAATCAGGAAGCGGTAATACGTCTCCACACTGATATGGGCGTTATTGGTGGAAAGATCGTAGCCAGCAAGTTCGCGGTCCACGTTGGTGAACCTCAGATTCATATTCGGGAACTGCTTGAAGAAGCCACGCAGACGTTCCTGCTTGTCCCATGCGATGTTGCGCTGCAGCACCGTCACATCGTAGAAGTAATGCGGATCGGCGTTCTTCATGGCTGAATACACGGTGGTGGTCAATTGAGGAACATAATTGTCATCCGCTGCGAACACCACCGGAACGATTGGCTTGTCGGTAATGTCAAGCGGCTTGAGCTGCTCCGCTGGCTCCGGATTGGTGAAGTGGACGCACTGTAGTTCCTTGAACTTCCAGTTGGAGCCGATACGCTTGTGATGCAGCAGGTAGATGTTGAGCAGACGTTCGGACAGATGACCCGGCGTACGCAGGGCCTCCTTGCTGTACGTGCTGTAGTCGGTGTTTTTATCGAACTCCTCAAGAATGGGGAACATCCATTTGCAATAGTCGAAGAAGATCTCCTTCTTCATGATGAACATGTTGCAGAAGCAGGCTTTGTCGCCGTTGAAGAACGCCTGTGCATCCTGCTTGTAGTCGGGGTACATGCTGCACAGAATCTGGTAGCAGCGCTTCAGATCGTCGTCATGCAGCAGGGGAGCGGCTTCCCACAACGCACGCGGAGTGCCGTGCTTATCGATGATTTCTTCGAGATTGCCGAACGGCGTGGTGATGACGTCGTATTGCTTCACCACTTTGGCGATGTTCTCGTCATTTAGACCATATTTCTTTGCCGCATCGGCATCGATATAGTTATCCATGATTTCGCCGTAGGGATTTTCCTCGTGCGGAGTGTCCGAGAAGTCGAAATAACGGCGGTAATGGCAGAAGCCGTAGTAGTCGGCATTGATGTTCTTCCAAGCCCAGTATTGCGTGGTCAGTTCGCAGTAACGCGGATTGAGATTGGCGATGTTTTCGCCTTCATCATCATGGAACGCCCAAGGGAAGCGTTCGTTCTTCGGGCCGACCTGTACTGGTTGCATGATTTTGCTGTCAAAGGTATCAACGTTTTTGTGAGTAGTGACGAAGATGCGGATGCGCTGTTTGCTGTATTCATTGATGGTTTTCGCTGCTTCGATTCGTTCGTTAAGGTCATGCATGTGAATGGATGCGAGCCGTTTCATCTCATGAAAACGAGTGACATTGGGGCCTTCCGCATTCTGTGGCAGCGTGCAATTGTTTGCGATATTGAACCATGCTTGCAGCTTGGAAATGTCGGGAGTGGAGTTTTCTTTGACGATTCGGTCATAGGCATCATCACGTACGAAACGGTACAATTCGCGCCCCGTGATGGCCGGACCGAATACAGCCTCCATCTGCTTGGCGGCTTCCGCCTTCTCCTCTTCCGGAACCCTGACTTTCCAATCATTGGCAAGGATTTCAGTCGCCTTGCGTTGAAAGCCTGTGCGCAATTACGAAGCATGTCGGAATGCTGTGCATCGGCGAATTCGTAGGCTGCATCGAAATCCGCCTTGAAATGGCCGCAATAGCGGGCATACTTCGCTGCATCGATCATATTGGTGCCACTGATGCCGCGGCCATAGTAATACACATATCCACGGCATTTCTTGAAGGAATGGTAGCTGTTGGCGAATGCCGAAACCACGAAGCACTCGTAACCGTCCTGAGAACGTCCTAGACGATCGCGGGTCATGGCATTAAAAGCTTCCTTAAGCATGGAGGTCTTGTACAGACGCTGGGTCACACGCCAATCGACCTTGTAGCCGCGAGTTTCATCGAAAATATCGCGGACAATGTCTTCTCCAGTGGAATCAGGCGTAGGAGTGTTGTTGAAGGTTTCAAAAGCCTGTCGCTCGTTCTCCAACAACTGGTTGGCGGCGACAACGGTAAGACCGTAGTGCAGTACGTCCACAGGATGCTTGTCGATTTCCGTGGCGAGCTGTTCGCACATGTCCGGCTTGAGTGCGTCGTCGCCATCCAGGAAGAACGTGTATTCTCCGGAAGCATTTTCCACGCCGGCCATACGAGTACGGTGCGTGCCCATATTCGGATTGTTGGTGACTACCCGAATGCGCGGATCCTGTGCGGCTGCCCGTGCTGCGATTTCTCCAACATTGTCGGGGCTCGCATCGTTCACGACAATCGCCTCGATATCGGAGAAAGTCTGATTCCGTACTGAATCAAGACATTCCTGCAAATAATCGCCGACATTGTATGCGGGAATGACGATTGAAATCTTAGGCATTGACTCTTCCTTACTGGCCGCGGTCCTATTCACTCGCTGGTAACAGTGTACTGTCTAACTTCGAAAAGCATACGTCAGGCTAATATGTGACAAGTGCGGAACAAACGTGAGGAGAGGATTGTGCTGTCTGCGGACTGGTTTCGGGTCAAGAAGAACAAGTTGCGTCGTGCGGGTACGCATGTCTTGCGCACGGTAAAGCATCGGCGCCCCCGGATCATCGTCTCCATGACCTCATACCCTGCGCGTATCAATACCGTGCACCTGGCGATTCGTTCATTGCTTGCGCAAAAAGTATTGCCCGACAAAATCGTGTTGTGGCTTTGCAAATCGGATTTTCCGAATCGTGAAGCCGATTTGCCCCAAAGCTTGCGTGATGTGCTGTGGCACGACGTCGAAGTGCGTTGGGTCGATGATGATCTGAAGCCGCATAAGAAATATTTCTGGGCTTTGCAGGAATTCCCTGATGATTACGTCATCACCACCGATGATGATTTGCTGTATCGTAATACGATGGTCGGCGATCTGCTTGCAGCGCACGAAGCCCATCCGCATGCGATTGCCGCTGCACGTACGCATTTGATCATGTTCAACAAGGATGGCTCCCGTACCAATTATGAGGATTGGATTTACGAAGCACCGCATTACCATCCCGCGCTCGTAGGAGTGCCGTCCATGCGGATTTTCGCCACGAATGGGCAGGCACGTTGTATCCGCCGCATGTGATGCCGCCAGAGACGTTTGATGCCGGGGCGATTAAGAAGACCTGCCTGACGGCGGATGATTTGTGGCTGAAGGTCATGCAAGTCAAGGCCGGTATTCCTGTGGTTGCGGCTACTGGTGATCAGCTGCTGAATTATGTGCCTGGTACGCAGGGTGAGGAAGCGCTGTGCCACCAGAACACCGAAAGCGGCGTCAACAACATTGTGCTGAAGGCGATTTTGGAAGAGCTGCAAGCCAAAGGCGTGTTGGCTGGCGATTTTGATCAGCTCGTTGCCGATTCCAGCTTGGATGCTTTGATTGCCTAGACAACGCAAGAAGTGTTATGAGCGCTTTATTGGAGCGGACAGTGCCGACCCGTGGAATGTCAGGAGACGGTGTATGAATTTGACGGAACGACAGAAAAAAATATTGACCACATTCGTGTTGACCGTGATAACGGTGATTTCTTCTATTCCGCTGCTTTCTCGTACCTTATTGTGGGGCGCAGATCTGGAATTTCATCTCTTTCGTATTGAAGGAATTGCCCAAGGGCTACGGATGGTCAATTCCCCGTACTTATGCAGACGGTGCAGGTGGGGGGTATGGCTATCCAGTTTCTGTGATGTATGGTGACGCGCTCCTGTATATTCCGGCTCTTCTCCATCTTATGGGGCTCTCAACGGCAATGGCTTACAGGCTTTTCGCCATATTTCTAAACATAGTCGTCGTATGGAGCACCTATTTGATTTTTGGCCGCATTTTTCAATCCAGGCAAGTGGGCATGTTATCTGCTGCTCTATGGACGTTATGCACATATCGTCTTGACGATGTGTATTCACGTGGCGCGGTGGGCGAATGGATTGCAATGCTCTTTTTCCCGGTTCTGCTGCTCGGCGTTGTTTCTGTCGTCTTCCCCGAGAGACGCGGCAGTGTTAAACATGGGGGATTGGTCTGTGCATTTTCTGCGGCTGGGATAGTGACTTCACATGTCATAAGTACGGAGCTCACAGTAATAGCAATATTGCCTATTTTGATATGGGCTATGTGGTATCGTCGGCGTTCCATTTATTTCTGGAAACAACTTGGTATTGCCTGTGGAATGACGGTTGTGCTCAGCTCCTTTTTCTTGATTCCCATGCTGGATTACTCAATTCATGGCAATTTCCAGGTGTACAACCAGAGCTTGCCAACTCAGATGGAACTTGCCGTTCGAAAGGCTATCGAGCCTGGGCAGCTGCTGACTTTATTTTTGCCACTTAGCCAGATGACAGAGGGACATGCATTTCAAGGCGATATCCCCTACTCAATTGGATGGGCTTTGATCGCGTGCGCATTGTTGCTTCCGATTATCACGCTCTTAACAAAGTCAAAAGAAAGCTCAGGACGGAAATGCAGTATCGCGGTGCCTTTATGCGTGAGCATTATCTTCGGCTTGTCCATGACAACCACTTTGTTCCCTTGGGGTTCTAGGAAATTTGCAGCTGCGTGTAAATTTTTGTATTCCATTCAATTCCCGACTCGCATGCTGGGGCCTGCATGTTTCCTGATCGTAGTGCTTGGAGCTATGGGGCTATCCACACTTCGAGGGAATGAGCAGTTTGGTCGTTTATCTAGTCTTGTCTTCTCTTTGCTACTCGTACTGGGGTGCTTGGAAGGTGGCGTAACGACTTCCACCTTCATGTATAACGCCAAAGAGGAACAGGCGGTTGATGTATCGCTTGCGACGAGTTCCGGTGTTGCAGGTGGAGAATACTTGATTAAGGGCACGGATTTGGGCAGTCTTTTCGCCGAGGGCTTTAAAGCTGGGAATCCCAAGGCTACTGAAGGTGTGCATGTCTCAAGATACGAAAAGAGGGGCACCTCAATGAGTATGTACATTGAATCCTCCCAAAAGGAACAGTCACTTTACCTGCGTTCGCATACGACAATTATCGAATTTCCGATTCGGGGGGCGATGAGACATTAAATTTGGGCTCAACGCAGGGGACTGAGAATCTGCTTACTATACAAGTTCCAAAGGGGTTCTCTGGTGAAGTGCAAGTCCGATACCGGGTCCCATTTGTATGGCGAGTAGCTGAAATTATTTCTTTGCTTGGGTGGATCGGTTGCGGAGTATTGTATGCGAATGAAGCAAGACTTCGACGCAGGAAGTCAATTTAAAATTAATCCGTGTGAAAGGTAATATTCGAGGGAAGAAATTGTGCAAAATCATACTTTGAGCATAGTTGTACCTTGTTTCAATGAAGAGGATTCTTTGCCATTGTTCTATCGGGAAGCTCAGAAAGCTGCTTCTGAGCTTAAGACACTGCTTGGCTATCGTACGGAATATATATTTGTTGATGATGGCTCAAGCGATTCCACCCTTGCGATTCTGCGAGAACTGCATGAAACGGATAACGACGTGCACTATGTTTCCTTCTCTCGGAATTTCGGCAAGGAATCAGCTGTATGCGGGGTTGAAGGCTTCTCATGGAGAATACATTGCCACGCTTGATGCGGATCTACAGGATCCGCCATCCCTTCTTCCACAGATGGTGCAGTTTCTGGAAGAGCATGAGGATTATGATTGCGTTGCTACTCGACGGGAAACTAGGCGTGGGGACCTCCTGTGCGCAGTTTCTTCGCGCGATTGTTTTATCGTATTATCAATAAATTGTCTAAAACAGAGATAGTTGATGGCGCTCGTGATTATCGTTGCATGTCAAGAAAATTCGTGGATGCAGTTCTTTCATTGAAAGAAGTCAATCGTTTTTCCAAAGGTATTTTTTCTTGGGTGGGTTTTAAAACTCATTGGATTTCATATGAGAATATTGAAAGGGTAGCAGGAAAAACCAAATGGAACTTTTTCTCCCTATTCCGATATTCACTTGAAGGTATTGTGGGCTTTTCCACGGTTCCGCTTGTTTTTGCCTCATTCGTTGGAATGCTGTTTTGCCTTTTGGCTTTTGTAGGAATCGGTTTTGTTGTTATTCGTGCATTGATGTTTGGCGATCCCGTTGCAGGCTGGCCTAGCATGATATGTGTGATTTTGCTTATGGGTGGGTTGCAATTATTCTCTTTAGGCATTCTTGGCGAGTATTTAGCCAAGATGTACATGGAGACAAAAGAGCGCCCAATGTATGTGGTTTCTGAGGCAGAATAAGATAGCTGCCTTTTGCACTGCATAGCAGCGTAGCCGTTGTATGCAATCGATTTAATAGATTCTTATGTTGTTGGGCAGGTAAACGACTGCGCATTGCCTGCCCAACCATATCTATTCAGACGTAGTGCCAACGAGGCTTGTTGTCGCCGCTGGCTACTTTGCAAACGATTAGCTTGCCGTTCCTAGCATCGTGGTCCGTCTTATTCAGATCAGATTTTTTGCAGAATTGGCCTGCTTTATGAGTGCCGTAAACCGGATTGTTCGGCTTGGGTTGTGGTTTATCCGGTTTGGGCTGCGGCTTAGGTGTTGGCTGCGGAACGTATTCTCTGTCGCTCAGACCAAAGCTGCTGGAAATTGCATTGAACGTTGCTGGGCCAATGGCATTCTGCCCGCCGAGTACATACACGGATTCAACATTCGGCAGCATGGACGATGCGTTGACTGTTGAGGAGGATTCATCTTGTGCAAGCAGTAGCACTGTCTTATTAATGCCAGCAAGGGCGCTTCCTGAAAGAGCATCTGGGAAATTAGCTCCAGTGGCATATACGACGCTAGAAGGATCAAGCGAGAGATTATTTAGTGTGAACTTGCCGATTTCCAAGCTGGTTTCATAACGAGTCGTTCCCTGCAGTCTCGATGTTGCAACACCTATGGATCGGAGCTGTTGCTCGACGGATAAAGGAACCGCGTTTGTTCCTCCGACGATGATTGCAGATTGAAAATCCTTGAGCGCGGCAAGAGATTCCTCATCAAGCCCCGACTGAGAGCTCAGGAAGAAAGGCGCAGATTGCATGTATGAATATGGGGATGCGGAAAGCGCATCGGCAAAGTTAGCACCAGTGGAAATAATGGCGGTCTTAGAATTCACTCCGAGCTTGGTGAGTTCGCTATAGATTTGATATGCGGTATCAAAGCGCGTGCTTCCTGCAAGTCGTGCAATAGTTGCCGACGGGCGAGATGCTTGGATTGCTTTTTCGACGTTGTTTGAAACCGCGTTTGAGCCACCGATAATGTAAATCGTATCGACATCAAGCCGATTAAGTTCGTCGACTGTTGCGTTGGAAAGCGTTTTGGGATCAGTAAGTAGAATCGGCGCATTGAGATGCCCTGCGAGGGAGGAAGCGGCAAGTGCATCTGGGAAACTGCTTCCTGATGCTATTACTGCAGCTCTGGATGCAGCAGAAGGGAATGCGGTCTGCGACACCATTGCCATGGTCTCATATCTAGTGCTGCCGGATATTCTGGTAATCGATGTGGCCGATGCATCAGCTATTAATCCTGTCCCCGCAAAAGCAGCGGAGGCCAAGAAAATGCTAGATAACACAGCGGTGATTCTTTTGAAACGGGTGGCAGTTTTCCGGTTCACGGTTCTTCCCCTTTCCTCATTGATTGGTGATTGCTTAAAAGTATAGAAGGCTAATTCCTCTAGCGCGATTATCCTCCATTATGAGTGAGAGGACGGCATTGAATGGTACGACTTGCAAAACATGTGACGGGCTTTTTGGGGATGCTGATAGCTGTCGCTTTCCTCTTTCAAGGCGCTGCCACGGCAAGCGCGGATGAAGGCGAGAACGCGCAATCTGCACTACAAACGTTGGCTGTAATAGAGCAGACTGACGATTACCGATCATCGGAGCGTGCAGAATTATTCGGTACATGGCTTCACAGCAATACTCTTGGCGGTAATGCGACTACTCGAGACGATATTTTGAGCCGTGACATGCAGAATGTCACGTATACCAATGATCATCATGTCGCAACAGGCATTCTAAATGATCCTTATACCGGCGAGACAATCGCATTTCAACGTGGACAGGGCACCTCGAATGCGGTGCAGATAGACCATGTCGTTGCTGTTGGAGAGGCATATGAAAGTGGTGCTGATTATTGGACCAAGGAACAGCGTGTCGCCTATGCGAATGATCCATATGTGCTGCTTGCAGTAAAAGGGTCCGCGAATGCTTCCAAGTCGGACAAGGACGCTGCGCACTGGCTTCCAGGGCATGGTTATGATTGCGCCTATATCAGCAGACAAATAGGAATAAAGCAGCATTACCATTTAGCAGTGGACTCTTCGGAGAGGGATGCTATGGAAACGTCTCTTGCACAGTGTCCGTCTGGACAGACGGTTCCGCTTTACGATGGCAACAACGCATCGCCGAATACTCCGGAGCTTCCATCTGATCCGTCAAAACCCGATACGCCGTCTACTCCTAGCGAACCTACATCTGGTAAATTAGCTCGGCTATCCGGTGTAACGAGGTATGACACCATGTCACGGATTGTGGACACCGCTTTTCCGAAGTCCGCATCAACGGTAATTGTCGCTTCTGGAGAGAACTATCCGGATGCGCTGGCGGCGTCAGGATTTGCTGGAGTGTTGGGCGCTCCGATTCTTATGACGGATTCTCTGTATCTCAGCAATCAGACAAAAGATCAGATTAGCCGTCTGAAGCCGGAAAGGATTATTATCGTTGGCGGGCAGAATGCGGTATCCGGGAATGTGGAACACGCATTAACCCAATATGCCACAGTACAGAGAATCGGCGGTGTTACCCGAAGTGACACCGCTCTGAAACTGTACGACAGTGATGTTCAAGGTGAAGAGCATTGGGGAAGAACAGCGATAGTCGTTACCGGTGGAAGTGGTTCATCCGGTTTTGCTGATGCCTTATCGGTTTCTTCATATGCCTATACATCTAAGAGCCCTATCTTCCTTTCAAATATTGGCTCCGGTCTATCTTCTGAACAATTAAAGGCATTGTCCAGCGGAAAGTTCGACAGGATTCTCGTTGTGGGTGGGCAGCGCGCTGTTCCAGATTCGGTGGTGAAACAGATTAGAAATTCCTCTGGCTCTACGGTATCTCGCATTTCGGGGGCAACGCGTTATGAAACGAGCATCACATTTGCCCAGTGGGCTTCTGAGCAAGGATGTCTCCATATGAACAATGTGGTGTTTGCTACTGGTGCGAATTTCCCGGATGCCCTTGCGGCTGGTCCTTTTGCCGGGCGTAATAGCGCGGTTTTGCTGCTTGCGGATCCGAACGGGAGCACGGCCAGTTTCGTCAAGCAGTATGTGAAGCAGCATGGCGATGTCGACAATGCCTATATCGTCGGCGGAGAAAATGCCGTCTCTCGCAATACTGCGAACGGTCTTGCTGACGCTTTGGATATGCTGCGTCCATAAAACAGAAAAACTGTAGCAACGTGAAGAGGGGCTGGCCATGATTGACATGGTCAGCCCCTCTTCATGGTTTATGCCGTCATTGTTTGGAGAGGGTTGTCCGACAGGGGTTTCCGGATCCTTGCCGGACAGCCCTCTTCGACAATGCACAGCAACGAAAGGAACACAGAGGAAATGAAACGCAGAATCATGGCCAGCAAGAGTCGTGCGATTCTTTTCAAGAAAATGTCCGTGGGCCTTTAACTGCCCATGAGCACGCGTTGAAAAGAGTATATTGTTCCTCATATATAAGAAGTCTTCTTTTGGGGAAAGGAAGGTAACATGCAAGTTCTAAAAAGAATAGTTGCTTCTCTCGCTATCGCTGCTGTACTGGGTTGTTTTGGGATTAGTGCGCCGGCATATGCCGAGGATACGATTGACTCATCGAATCAATCTGAGCAATCGTCAAATGCAAGCGAATACGTAGCTGAGGGAACTGAATTAGACGAATCGGCAAGAACATCCACTTCGTCAAAAATTTTGCAACCGGGCAATAGGTATTACACGAATGTCTCAAATTCTTATGAGGCAGGTTTGACTCCGGGACTTTATCTCGTGTCCGCCGTCAGCACAGGATATTCTTCTCATTCAGCATTAACGATGCGACAGGGAATTACAATTCAATTTCCGACGCATATGCTGTCGAAAAAGACAAACCTCAAAAAATCGAAGTAAAAGACGGCTATTTTATGCATATTTTCGAGGGGTCCGGCCTATGCGCCTCTTCTTGGAAATTACTTCAAGCATATCCTCGAAATGCTGATAACCCAGTTCTATATCCAGGAGCCGAAAGAACCCTTACCGATGGCACGTACTCTGCCACCGCTCGAGAAAACAGCGTACAGCATATTACAGCGGGGAATTATCTGGTCAAAGCCGTAAAGGAAACCCTTATCTGGAAATCAAAGATTCCTATGGGAATACCATGTTCATGGCGCAAGCTCCTTATGCTTCAACTTATGTAGGAGGCTATGACCGCCGCGGATGGATACAGGTGCAGATTCCGACTAAAGGTCAGTAACTATCAGCGGTCCGATCGATAGGACATCTACTTCCACATGGGTGAAACTGAATACATATCAAACACCACAGTTAAAGAGATTAGCCGGCAACACCCGCTATGACACCATGGCCGCAGTCGTCTCAGAGGGGAACTGGAAAACTGGAGGTACCGCGATTGTAGCTTCAGGCGATAACTATCCAGATGCATTGGCAGCTTCCGGATTGGCTGGCGTAACCAATGCTCCGATCATACTAACGGGGAAGTCCGCACTTTCTTCGCAGGCCGCCAATCAGCTTCGGCAGTTGGCGCCATCGCGAATTATTGCGGTAGGTGGATCAGCTGCCGTATCAGATAACGTTCTTCATGCTCTGCATGCATATGCGCAAAGCGTGAACCGTGTATCCGGCGCCACACGTATAGATACATCTTTCGCGCTGTATCAGAACGGTTCAGGATGGGGATCAACTGCAATTGTTGCGACAAGCACGAATTACGCGGACGCCTTATCGGTAAGTTCATATGCATACGAGGCAAAGGCTCCGGTTTTTCTGTGCGACCCTGCTAACGGTCTGACCCGAAAACAAAAGACCGCACTAAAGTCGTTCGCAAAAGTGCTCGTAGTCGGCGGCGAGAACGCCGTACCGTCACGCTACGTGTCTGGTTTGCCAGGCGTTGTCCGCAAGTCCGGCAACACGCGTTATGAAACCAGCGCGGAAATCGCCAGATGGACCATGGAACATGGGTTAGGCATGAATGGTGCCGTCTATACGACGGGAGCGAATTTCCCCGATGCACTGGCGGCCGGGCCACTGTCCGGAAAATCTAGGTCCACAACTCTACTAGTCGAGAATGCGAAAAGCCCCGCCATCGCGCTCTCCGCAAATTACAGAGATAAGGTTAACAGGGCGTACGTGGTCGGCGGCACAAATGCCGTGAGCCTCGCCGCCGCGAACGCCATAGCCGACAGCCTCGGACTCAGGCACGCACAGTAATTTCTGATTAGAAAAACTGCTCCGTATACGAAATTGGTCGTTGCTTCGTACGAATGAAAATCTCATCCGCATGAGGCAACGAACGATTTCATATAAGGGACAAAGCGCTGTAGCGGGACGAAATCTTACATAGTTAAAGGATTTGCAAGGTGCCGATACAAATAGGGGTTGTTGGCATCTCCTTGAGGAGAACCAACAGCCCCTATTTGTCTGCTATATGCGGAGACTATGGTCTTTGCATATTCAGTATATCGGCAATCTGCGCGGTAACGTTCTCGCCGAGAGCATTGGTGCCACCCGCAACATAGGCATGCTGAACAGCGTCTTTGTACGGCTTCAAGAAATTCACCGCCGAAGATGGGTCTGCGGGGTTGACGAGAATCAACAGGCCATCTTGTGCACCTGCAAGCGGCCCGGCGGCGAGGGCATCAGGATAGTTTTGACCAGTGGCGAAAACCGCTCCGTCAACGCCAAGCGCGGTATATTGGGTTAGCCACTTCGCGATGGCAATACTGGTATCGTATCTCGTTTCGCCGCTCAGACGGGTCGGGGTAATTCCAGTGGCATCGGCAATTTGCTGTTCGATTTGCTTATTGACGGCTTGGGTTCCGCCTGCAATGACGATATCGCTGAAATCACCGTCCTTGAGGGCGGCAATTTGCTTGGCATTGTCTGCCTTGTTGGACACCAGAAAGATGGGGGAACTGCTCCGATATGCCCAGGCCGACATGGACAAGGCATCGGCGTAATTGTCCGCTGTGGTGACGATGGCTGTATCGCTCCATGTGAAATCAAACCTGGTGTCACTTCGGTACAGGGCCAGAGCCGTGTCCACACGGGTTGCGCCATACACTCGCTGTACATTGCCGCAATTGGACTTTAGAGAGCGCTCCGCGTTGGCGGATACAGCATTTGAGCCGCCGACGATGATGATCGTACTGGGCTGAATCTTGTTGACTTGTTGCAGAGCTTGCAGGGAAAGTTCCTTCTTTGCGGTAAGGAGGATGGGTGCATGCAATGCACCTGCAACGGATGAGGCGGCAAGTGCGTCAGGATAGTTTTCGCCGGACGCGACGATCAACGTTCCCGCCTGGGACGGATTCTGCTTCGAAACCAAAGCGGACATGGTGTCGTACCGAGTATTACCGGCGATGCGCTCCATGGCTGGGCGATAGTCTATATCCATAGTGCCTGTAATTTCAACGGCCCTGTAACAGGCGTAGATAGAGCATATTCATCGGTGCCGTTAAGGCTCCAACCACGGAAAATATATCCCTTGCGGTAGGGGTCTTGGGGTTTGGTAATGGTTGCGCCGGATTTTACATACTGCGGAGCAACGGATTGCCCACCCTTGGAATCGAACGAAACAGTGTAGGAGGGAATGTAATCATCGGTGAATTCGAACCACATGGATACCTCCGACCCAATTGGTCCCTGGATATTCACAATGCACCGATACGGGCCGGAGCAATCGTTGTACGTGGTTTTCCAGGAAGATGGGACGCCGGTGAGCCTGATGCTTGTTGTTCCACGGGGGATGTTGGCGTGTAAAACATAATCGCGCTTATTGGTCTCCAGTTGTGCATTAGCGGGATTGAAGTCCGTGACCGGGTTCCCGTCCGGCAGAAAAGCCATCATATTCTTCAGATCGGCGATATTGTCTTTCGGCGGCACATAGTCGAACATGATTTTATAGATGACTCGTGGGCTGCGGCTGTTCTCTGGAGTGGCGGTGTACTGGTAGTACGTGTTGGTGTACTCTCCACCCATCACCCATCCATCGGGCAGCTCCTTATAGCCAATTTCAGAGCCATATGATGCACCGTGCACGGTGAATCCCTTGGAAGGGTCTCCGTTATTGACGTTGCGGCCATTGACGGTGATGATAACGGACCGCAGCTCATCGGTAGTATGAACGGCGCCCCTGGCGTGGACGAACCAGTACCTATACTCGGTGCTGCCTTTTGACACGATATACAGTATCGCGTTTGTGCGGCTCACGGAATCGTAGAGGACTCCCCACTGGATGTACCATCCGCTTGGCACGCGGGTTGCCTTGACTGTGGAACCGGATGCATTGTAGTGGGCTACGTTTTTTGAGGGGTTGAAGTTGGGTACTGGAGTTTCTTTGCCGTTGCCCGACACATAGGAGAAGGACAAGCCTGACGGGTATGAGGCTCGGGCAGCCCTAGATGTTGCGCCTGCCGACTGTTCGGTCGCTCCCGTGCTGGATTCCGTTTGCTGGGTGGCCGTATATTCCGGTGATGGAGATTGCTCCCCTGCCTGCGCGGCGGGGCCTGCTAAGCCACAGGATAAAGCGACTGCCGTAGAGACCAAGGCGGTCATGATTCTGCGTTTCATTTCCTCTGTTTTCCTTTCGTTGTTGCGCATTGTCGAAGAGGGTTGTCTGACAAGGATCCGGAAACCCCTGTCAGACAACCCTCCCCAACGCCGTCGGCTATGCTGTTATTGTGCGTGTTTGAGTCCGAGCTGTCGGCGATGGCGTCCGCGGTGGACCGGCTCACGGCGTTCTCGCCGCCGACCACGTACGCCCTGTTAACCTTGCCCCTGTAGCCCGCGGAGAACGGGATCGCGGGGCTGTTGGCGTCCTCGACCAGGAGGGTCGCC
>ENA-OQIG01000688-OQIG01000688.1-human-gut-metagenome-genome-assembly--contig:-NODE-688-length-18193-cov-3.338869_pt1 | contig 18193 bp, 20 predicted proteins | sample MGYA00242576_ERZ504741 | MGnify/ENA primary metagenome ERZ504741 (study PRJEB26092, sample SAMD00036436) | human gut metagenome | host: Homo sapiens | study: EMG produced TPA metagenomics assembly of... | reverse complement strand
TTTTAATTTAAAAGATGCAATACAATACCCAGCAGAAAAGAATGCCGCTTCCCGAATACGGACGTAGCATCCAGAACATGGTAGATTATGCGTTGACCATTCAGGATCGTGCAGAACGTCAGCGTTGTGCCAACACCATCATCAACATTATGGGAAATATGTTCCCCCATTTGCGTGATGTACCCGATTTCAAGCACAAGCTTTGGGACCACCTGGCTATCATGTCCGGTTTTGAGCTGGATATTGACTATCCGTATGAAATCATCCGCAAGGACAATCTGGTGACCCGCCCGGACCATATCCCCTACTCCACTGCCCGTATGCGTTACCGTCACTACGGACATACGCTGGAAGTACTGATAAAAAAAGCGATCGAATTCCCTGAAGGAAACGAAAAGAGAAACCTGATTGCCCTTATCTGCAACCACATGAAAAAGGATTACTTGGCATGGAACAAAGATACAGTGGACGACAAAAAGATTGCCGAAGACCTATACGAACTGTCCAACGGGGAACTCCAAATGACCGACGATATCGTCCGGCTGATGGCAGAACGCCTGAATCAGAACTACCGTCCGAAGACGAACTATACCAACAATCGTCAAAACAATAAAAGAAGATACTAAACACTTTATACTTAATACTAAAAAAATTAATGGCTTCATTTGTAATCGAAGGAGGACATCGGCTTAGCGGAGAAATCCACCCGCAAGGAGCTAAAAACGAAGTTTTGCAGATAATCTGTGCCACGTTGCTGACCGCAGAGGAAGTGACGGTGAACAATATACCTGACATTCTTGATGTCAACAACCTGATTCAGCTCTTGCGGGAGATGGGAGTGACGGTTGCAAAGAAAGGCATTGATTCTTATAGTTTTAAAGCAGAAAATGTAGACCTGGCTTATTTGGAAAGCGATGAATTCCTAAAGAAATGTTCCAGTCTGCGAGGCTCTGTGATGCTTATAGGTCCCATGGTGGCACGTTTCGGCAAGGCATTGATTTCCAAGCCGGGAGGAGATAAAATCGGTCGCCGCCGTCTGGACACTCACTTTGTAGGTATTCAGAATTTAGGGGCCGACTTCCGCTACGACGAAGAGCGGGGTATCTACGAAATAACGGCCGACAGACTTCAGGGAAGCTATATGCTACTGGACGAAGCATCTGTCACCGGAACAGCAACATCGTCATGGCAGCCGTACTTGCCAAAGGTACGACCACCATTTACAATGCCGCCTGCGAACCCTACGTGCAACAACTCTGCCGGTTACTCAACCGGATGGGAGCCAAAATCAGCGGTATCGCATCCAACCTGCTCACCATCGAAGGCGTGGAAGAACTGCACGGCACGCAACACACCGTACTGCCCGACATGATTGAAGTGGGCAGCTTCATCGGCATGGCGGCAATGACGAAAAGCGAAATTACCATCAAGAATGTTTCTTACGAAAATCTTGGAATCATCCCCGAGAGCTTCCGCCGTCTGGGCATCAAGCTCGAACAAAGAGGAGACGATATTTACGTTCCCGCACAGGAAACATACCAGATAGAATCATTTATCGACGGCTCCATCATGACGATAGCCGACGCCACTTGGCCGGGACTGACTCCCGACTTGCTAAGTGTGATGCTCGTTGTAGCCACACAAGCCAAAGGCAGCGTACTGATCCATCAGAAAATGTTCGAAAGCCGCCTGTTCTTTGTGGACAAGCTGATCGACATGGGTGCACAGATCATTCTCTGCGACCCTCACCGCGCCGTAGTCATCGGACACAACCACGGCTTCAAGCTGCGCGGCGCCCGCCTGACTTCACCGGATATACGTGCCGGTATCGCCCTTCTGATTGCCGCCATGAGCGCCGAAGGCACCAGTACCATTAGTAACATCGAACAGATAGACCGTGGTTATCAGAACATCGAAGGACGTCTGAACGCTATCGGAGCCAGAATCACCCGGATATGATAAAGAAAGAAGAAGTATACAAGATAGGATTATTCAATAAACCGCACGGCATCCACGGCGAATTGCAATTTACCTTCACGGACGATATTTTCGACCGTGTGGACTGTGATTACCTGATATGCCTGCTCGATGGCATTTTCGTGCCTTTCTTCATCGAAGAATACCGCTTCCGTTCAGACTCCACCGCCTTGGTGAAACTGGAAGGAGTCGACAGTGCCGAACGTGCCCGAATGTTCACCAACATTGAAGTCTACTTCCCCGTGAAACACGCCGAAGAAGCGGAAGACGGCGAACTGTCCTGGAACTTCTTCATCGGTTTCCAAATGGAAGACATCCATCACGGACTTCTGGGAGAAGTCATAGATGTAGATACCACTACGGTAAACACCCTTTTCGTGGTTGAAAGAGCGGAAGAAGAGGAACTGCTCGTTCCCGCCCAGGAGGAATTTATCGTAGGAATAGACCAGAAACAGAAACTCATCACGGTGGAACTTCCCGAAGGTTGCTCAATCTGGAGGAATTGGAAGATGACCGGTGAGAACGAATCAAACGATGAGCCGCTCATCACTGAAAATAGTAAATAGTAAATAGTAAAACAGTAAATACCCGAGATGCCAAAGAGAAGACGAAGTAAAGCTTTCTGGAAAAATTTCAAGTTCAAGTATAAACTAACGATCGTTAATGAAAATACACTTGAAGAAATTGTCGGACTTCGCGTATCCAAGCTCAATGGACTTTCCGTATTACTTTGCGTGCTGGCGGTACTTTTCCTGATCGCTTCCTGCATCATCACCTTCACCCCGCTGCGCAACTACCTCCCCGGATACATGAACAGTGAAGTCCGTACACAAATCGTGGACAATGCCCTGCGTGTAGACTCTTTACAACAAGTGCTCAACAAGCAGAATCTTTACATCATGAACATTCAGGATATCTTCAGTGGAAAAGTATCCATCGACAGCGTGCAGACACTCGATTCACTGACCACTGCCCGCGAAGACACACTGATGGAACGTACCAAACGGGAAGAAGAATTCCGCCGTCAGTATGAAGAGAATGAAAAATATAACCTGACCTCCATCACTTCCCAACCGGACGTGACCGGACTCATTTTATACCGTCCGACACGAGGTATGGTGTCCGACCACTTCAATGCCGAGAAGAAACATTACGGCACCGACATCGCCGCCAATCCCAACGAAAGCGTATTGGCAACCATGGACGGAACCGTCATCCTAAGCACATACACCGCCGAGACAGGTTATCTGATTGGCGTACAACATAACCAGGATTTAATTTCAATCTATAAACACTGCGGCTCCCTCCTGAAAAAGGAAGGTGAACGCGTGAAAGGAGGGGAAGCCATCGCTCTGGTAGGAAACAGCGGCACACTTAGTACAGGGCCGCACCTCCATTTCGAACTTTGGTATAAAGGTCATCCGGTGAATCCCGAAAAATACATCGTATTTTAAGTGATAATAGAAAAATGAATATAGAGACTAACAAAAAGAAAAAACAAATAGCTATCCTAGGCTCAACAGGCTCCATCGGGACGCAGGCTCTGCAAGTCATCGAAGAACATCCCGACCTGTACGAAGCCTATGCGCTGACAGCCAACAACCGCGTGGAACTACTGATTGCCCAGCACGGAAGTTCCAGCCGGAAGTGGTAGTGATAGCCAACGAAGAAAAGTATTCCGAACTGAAAGAAGCATTGAGCGACCTGCCTATCAAAGTGTACGCAGGCACAGACGCTATCTGTCAGATTGTAGAAGCAGGCCCCATCGACATGGTGTTGACAGCCATGGTCGGTTATGCCGGACTAAAACCAACCATCAACGCCATCCGCGCCAAGAAAGCGATTGCGTTGGCCAATAAAGAAACATTGGTAGTAGCGGGCGAACTGATTAATCAGTTGGCACAACAATATCGCACTCCGATTCTGCCGGTAGACTCTGAACACTCTGCTGTTTTTCAGTGTTTAGCGGGAGAAGTGGGTAACCCGATCGAGAAAGTGATATTGACAGCCTCCGGAGGTCCGTTCCGCACTTGCACCTTGGAACAGCTGAAATCCGTCACAAAGACGCAAGCCTTGAAACATCCCAACTGGGAAATGGGAGCAAAAATCACAATCGACTCCGCTTCCATGATGAATAAAGGTTTTGAGGTGATCGAAGCCAAATGGTTGTTCGGTGTTCAGCCCAGCCAGATCGAAGTGGTGGTGCATCCGCAATCAGTCATCCATCGATGGTGCAGTTTGAAGACGGAGCTGTCAAGGCACAACTTGGGATGCCAGATATGCGCCTGCCCATCCAGTACGCATTCTCCTACCCCGACCGTATCAGCTCTTCTTTCGACAGACTCGATTTCTCCCAATGCACGAATCTGACGTTTGAGCAACCCGATACGAAACGGTTCCGCAACCTGGCACTCGCCTACGAAGCGATGTACGCGGAGGGAATATGCCCTGTATCGTCAATGCTGCCAATGAAGTAGTGGTAGCCTCTTTCCTGAAAGACGGCATCAGCTTCCTCGGCATGAGCGACGTAATAGAGAAAACAATGGAACGGGTTGCCTTCATCGCCAATCCGACATACGACGATTATGTAGCTACGGATGCGGAAGCAAGGAAAATAGCAGCCAGTCTGATATGATCCGCTTCATCCCATTGATGAACAAAGAAAATAAAGAAATTGATTAGTATTAATATAAATTGAAAATAGCCTTTATATCCTCTCTTCGGTAGAGAATTAGTTGAAGGCTTTAAACTGTAAATAGACTATATGGAAACATTTTTGATTCGTGCCCTGCAATTGATTATGAGCTTATCCTTGCTCGTTATCGTTCATGAAGGCGGGCATTTTCTTTTTGCCCGTTTGTTTAAGGTGCGTGTAGAAAAATTCTGCTTATTTTTTGACCCTTGGTTCACCCTTTTTAAGTTCAAACCCAAGAAAAGTGACACAGAGTATGCAGTAGGCTGGTTGCCATTGGGCGGTTATGTCAAAATAGCCGGCATGATTGATGAGTCGATGGATACCGAACAGATGAAACAACCCGAACAACCGTGGGAGTTCCGTTCCAAGCCGGCGTGGCAACGTCTGCTGATAATGGTGGGTGGCGTACTGTTCAACTTCCTGTTGGCACTGTTCATCTACTCCATGATTCTTTTTGCATGGGGCGACCAATATATAAAGGTACAGGAAGCCCCTCTTGGTATGGAATTCAACGAGACTGCCAAAGCGGTAGGTTTCCAGGACGGTGATATCCTCCTTTCTGCCGACGGTGTTCCTTTCGAACGTTATGACGGCGACATGTTGAGCCAGATTGCCGATGCACGCGAAGTAAGCGTCATCCGTAACGGGGCAAAAGCCTCCGTCTATATCCCGGAAGACCTGATGCAACGCCTCTTGGCAGACAGTGTCCGCTTCGCCTCCTACCGTTTCCCGTACGTTATAGACAGCGTAATGGTGAACTCTCCTGCCGCACAAGCAGGAATCCAGGCAGGTGACAGCATCATCGCCCTGAACGGAACACCGATCTCTTTCTCCGACTTCAAAGAAGCGATGGCAGAACGTAAGAAAAACGAAGCAACCCTGCTCAAAGACAGCATAGATCCGCGTCTAATCACGCTGACTTATGTGCGTAACGGTGCAACAGACACGCTAAGTATGCGTGTAGACTCCGCCTACCTGATGGGTGTAACCGCCTGTCTCGTCACAGACCGTCTGCTCCCTATGGTAAAAAAAGAATATGCTTTCTTTGAATCCTTCCCCGCAGGTGTCTCCCTCGGTGTGAAAACCCTGAAAGGCTATGTAGGAAACATGAAATACCTCTTCTCGAAAGAAGGAGCCAAACAGTTGGGCGGCTTCGGAACGATCGGCAGCATCTTCCCCGCTACCTGGGACTGGCACCAGTTCTGGTATATGACAGCCTTCCTTTCCATCATCCTGGCTTTCATGAACATCCTCCCTATCCCCGCATTAGACGGTGGCCACGTGCTCTTCCTCTTCTACGAGATGATAGCCCGCCGCAAACCGAGCGACAAGTTTATGGAATACGCCAGATGACCGGTATGATTCTGCTCTTCGGTCTGTTGATATGGGCTAACTTCAATGATATTTTGCGATTCTTCTTCTAGCGAATATAACAATAGAAAGATAGAGAAAACATATAAAAAGAATCATCCCGGATGAAAAAGGTTTTAAAACCAATTTTCATCCGGGATCTTTTTTATTGTTGTTTGTCTTTAAATCTTCAACATCTTCTTCTCTCTCTCCAAATCCGTCTCATCCAACTTAGGTGAAGGCACCGTGCACGTTTTGATATAATCTCCCTCCTGACACGTATAATTATAGTACACCTCCAATTCCGGAGTCAATTCCGCCCGCGGAACCAGACACCCTTCCATCTCCAGAAACTGATTAACATCCGTACTATCCGACTGTTTCACCAATACAATACGACGCGCAATCGGATTATGATTGTAGTCCAGACAGAGATAAAGCCCTTTCAGCATATTCGGAAACTCATAATGCGGAAGTTGCAGGTAAATAGTCACCAGCGCAAACTGTGGCAAATCCCTTTCGTTGAACATCAGGTAAGAGTTCTGATGATTACTGATAATCCCGCTCCCCCAATGCACCGACTTATACGCATTAATCATCCCCACCTTCACATACTCATTATTCTCGGAAGCACAAATCATGTACGGCTCGATCTTCAAGCTATCCGTAGAAGACGACAAACTGTAACTAAGATACATACCGCTATAATTATACACCTCCTGCACAGACTCCTTCGCCTCTTTCCCCAGCAACTTGATAAAAGAGTTGCCATTCTCCGCCTCGCTCTGCACGTCCGGTTCCATCTCCTGAAGCAACAGCCTCACCGATCCCACATTATTTAATAAGCGTTTCTTGGAAACATTATTCACCAGTGCCAAAGCTTCATCCAGCGCCTCGTCCGGTGTGCGTGTTTTCAATAAATCGATATAAGCGGGAAGCACACTCGAATACAAAGCAGACAACACACTCGGAGCCATATCCACCCGGTCGGCAATTTCTTTCATCTTCACCCCGTTGTTGCGCAGGTACTCTATTCTTTTATAAATATCCGTAAGTTCGTCCATGATTTTTCGGTTTGTTAATTGATTCCGTTGCAAAGGAATGACTAAGGTATTATGTTTGTATTGCATGAATATTACATTAATATTTCAGTACACTTAAAGGCTCATATATACAATATGATTCATTGAAATTCATTTTTTCGTTCGCTCAGACACCCTACTTTTGCACCGGAAACAAAAAAAATAGCATTATGAATTTCAAAGAAAAACTGTCGCCTTCGGCCCAAAAGAAACTTTCCGATTTACTCTTTATCCTTTATGCGGGAGGAGCGGCACTGCTATCCTATTCATTAGTCTACGCACTACGCAAACCGTTCACCGCCGCCACGTTCGACGGCATGGAACTATTTGGTATGGACTATAAGATAGCCACCAGCATCATCCAGATATTCGGATATATGGTATCCAAGTTTATCGGGATCAAACTTATTTCCGAACTGAAGAGAGAAGGCCGCCTGAAATTCATTCTTGTTTCTATTTTAGTGGCCGAACTCTCTTTGGTTCTTTTCGGATGCCTGCCCCGCCCGTTCAATGTGTTGGCGTTGTTCTTCAACGGACTGTCGCTTGGCTGTATGTGGGGAGTCATCTTCAGCTTCCTCGAAGGACGCCGGGTGACGGATCTGCTCGCTTCCCTTTTCGGACTTAGTATCGCAGTCAGTAGCGGCACAGCCAAATCCATCGGACTTTTCGTTGTCGACACCCTGCATGTCAGTGAATTCTGGATGCCTGCACTGATCGGTGCGGTAGCATTGCCCTTGCTGGCAGGACTGGGCTATATCCTCGATCACCTGCCCAAACCGACTGCCGAAGACAAAGCACTGCGTGTGGAACGTGTCACTCTCAACAAACAACAACGCTGGAACCTGTTCCGCAGCTTTGCTCCCATATTGACACTGCTTTTCTTCGCCAACCTCTTTCTCACCGTTTTGCAAGATGTCAAGGAAGACTTTCTGGTGAAAATCATAGACGTCAATGCCGCCGGACTTTCCCCGTGGGTATTCGCCAAAGTGGACGGTGTAGTCACACTGATTATCCTGGCCATTTTCGCTACCTTGGCAGTGATGAAAAGCCACATCAAAGTACTTTCCGTTCTATTGACCCTTGTCATTGCGGGAGCAATCACACTTAGCACTGTGGCATTCAACTACCATACCCTGCAACTTTCTCCGCTCGTGTGGTTATTTATCCAGAGCCTCTGCCTCTATTTTTCCTACTTGAGCTTTCAAACCATTTTCTTCGACCGCTTCATCGCCTGTTTCCGCATCAAGGGAAATGTAGGTTTCTTCATAGCGATGGTCGATTCCATCGGCTACACAGGCACAGTGGTGGTATTGGTAGTGAAAGAATGTTTCAACCCGGATTTGAATTGGCTGGAGTTCTACAATACGATGGCAGGGACAGTAGGAATCGTCTGCACCTTTGCGTTCACCTTAGCAATGATTTATCTGACACAAAAATACAGAAAAGGGAAACAGGGTGAAATACGCGGGAACGAATCCTGCCCCGTCCCCTCCCTCGCTTCTTATTAATTTCCGACGAATAAACCAATATTATATAGAAACAAGAATGAAAAAGATTGAATGTATTATTATGGACTGGGCTGGTACAGCCGTTGACTATGGATGTTTTGCCCCCGTGGCTGCTTTTATCGAAGCATTTGCCGAAAAAGGACTGGTAATCGATGTTGTACAGACCCGCAAACCAATGGGACTACCCAAAATTCAACACATCCGCGAACTACTTTCCATGCCTGACGTGAACGAACAGTTTACCGCCCGTTACCAACGCGCCTGGACGGAAGAAGACGTGGTAGAACTAAACCGCCTTTTCGAGAAGCATCTCTTCGCCTCTCTCGAAAACTACACAGACCCTATTCCGGGAGTAATCCCAACTTTGGAAAAATTGCGTGCCGCAGGTATTAAAATAGGATCGACCACCGGCTATACCCGCGAAATGATGGATGTAGTTCTCCCCGCCGCACAGGCAAAAGGATACCACGTGGATTATTGCGCCACTCCCAACCTGCTTCCCGCCGGACGTCCCGCTCCTTACATGATTTTTGAGAACCTGACGAAATTAGCAGTCCCCAGCCTCGACGCCGTTATAAAAGTGGGTGATACGATTGCTGATATTCTCGAAGGAGTGAACGCGAAAGTGTATAGTGTAGGCGTGATTCTCGGCAGCAATGAAATGGCACTTACCGAAGCAGAAACAAAATCAATGCCTGCCTCCGAACTCGAAGCCCGCATCGCCGATGTCAAAGAGCGCATGCTTGCCGCAGGAGCTTCTTACGTGATACGCACTATCGAAGAACTTCCCGCACTGATTGAAACGATCAACGCCGGCAACTAACATTCAAGCCCGCACCCAACAATCAGAAAAGAAACAAAATCATTTATTTATTCATTTCTAAAGAAAACATCATTATGAAACCATATTTGTTATTAACTCCGGGACCTCTAACCACCTCTGAAACAGTAAAAGAAGCCATGATGACCGACTGGTGTACATGGGACGAAGACTACAACCTCGGCATTGTTCAGGAACTCCGCAAAGACCTGGTTAACATCGCCACTAAAAAACCGGAAGAATACACTTCCATCCTTTTACAGGGAAGCGGAACCTATTGCGTGGAGGCCGTTTTAGGCGCCACCATCACCCCGAAAGACAAACTCCTGATTTGTAGCAACGGAGCCTATGGCGACCGTATGGGCAACATTGCAGAATATTACCATCTCGACTACGACATGCTGGCTTTTGAAGAAACAGAGCAGGTATCAGTTGAATATGTAGACGATTATCTTAGCAATAACTCCGATATCACACATGTCGCTTTCGTTCATTGCGAAACAACGACCGGTATCCTGAATCCGATCAAAGAACTGTCCCACATCGTCAAGATGCATGGTAAAAAGCTGATTGTAGACTGTATGAGCAGCTTCGGAGGTATCCCCTTAGATGTAAACGAACTCGGTATCGACTTCCTAATCAGCAGTTCCAACAAGTGTATTCAGGGTGTACCGGGATTCGGATTCATCATCGCCCGCCGTTCGGAATTAAAATATTGCAAAGGAGTGGCACGCTCTCTTTCCCTGGACATCTACGACCAATGGGAAACAATGGAAAAAGGACACGGAAAATGGCGCTTCACTTCACCGACACACGTTGTCCGTGCTTTCAAACAAGCCCTGACCGAATTGATTGAAGAAGGAGGCGTAGAAGCACGTTACCAACGCTACTGCGAAAATCACCGTATTTTGGTGGAAGGTATGCGTGCACTCGGATTCAAAACATTACTCGAAGATGACATCCAGTCGCCTATCATCACTTCTTTCCTTTATCCGCATGAAGGATTCGACTTCAAAACATTCTACTATGCACTGAAAAATAAAGGATTCGTGATTTACCCGGGAAAGATTTCAAAAGCAGATACCTTCCGTATCGGAAACATCGGTGATGTGCATCCGGAAGACTTCCGCCGTCTGGTAGAAGTCATACGGGAAACGAAATACTAGAAAGTCAAATCTTTCAAGTTCATCTTGAATGATTACTTACTAATATGTTGTATGATGTTCCTGTGAAGTTCTGAAAGACTTAATCCTCTTTCAGGACTTCATTATTTTCTTTTCAGGGTGGAAGGCTGTGATAGCCTCAAGCTACTGACGATAGCTGCCACAACGGCAAACCCACTCCCCACCATCAGGCAAACAGCCGTGCTCCGGCTATGAGTGACAAAGCTGAAAAGCAAGGCAACCAATGTTGTTCCGGTGGTCTGTCCCAACAGGCGGGCCATTCCCAGCATCCCACTGGCCCCTCCCGAACGCTGCGTAGGAGCGGAAGAGATAATTGTACTGTTGTTTGGCGTCTGAAACAATCCGAAGCCTGCACCGCATAACATCAAACGCAGGATAATACTTATATCAGATGATTCGGCAGTCAGACTGGAAAGCGAGAAAAGCCCGATGGCAAACAAAACCATCCGATACTTCCCAGTATACCGGGGTGAATACGCTCCACGAGATACCCTGCCAATGGAGCCGTGACCAGCGTAGCCAACGGCCACGGAGTAAGCAAAAGTCCGGTCATCACCTCACTGTGTCCTAAAGTGTTCTGCAGGAAAAAAGGCAGGGAAACCATTGCCGACATTTGAGCGATAAAGGAACAAATGGAAGTCAGGATGGATAACCGGAAAATCGGAATCCGCAACAGGTCGAGCGGCAATAGAGGAGTAGTCTGTGTGAGTTGCCGGCGCACATAGTACGTGCCTACCACTGCCAATACAACCAGTTGGATGAAAAGGAAATCCATTTCCTCGTGATGGGCGAATCCGTCCAGCGTATATATAAGCAGGCCGAAGGTAACCGCATTCGCTATGGCGCTGATATAATCGAATTTGCGTTTCGAGCGTTCCTCCTGCCTTGGCAGATGTTTGATGCCGAGAAACAATGCGGTAAGTCCTAACGGAACATTAATAGCAAATAACCAGTGCCAGCTGGCAATAGAAAGAATACCGCTCGCCACAGAAGGCCCGGCGGCAGCGATATGGCAACGACCATCGCATTAATCCCCATTCCCCGCCCAATCTGGCTCTTCGGATAGATATAACGTAGCTGTGCCGTATTCACGCTGGTGATGGCAGAGGCACTGAACCCCTGAAAAATACGGGCGACGGTTAGCGTCCAAAACGAATCGGACAAGGCACAGATCAATGAAGTGATGCAAAACAGGCCGATACCCGAAAGAAAGACTTTCCGGTAACCGATGATTTCACCCAAAGCGGAAAAAGACAGTAGCGATATGACGATGGCCAGCTGATAGCCGTTGATAATCCAGGTGGTTACAGCGGGAGAAGTCCCAAAATCATGCGAAAGCGTGGGTAGTACGATATTGACGATGTTAATATCCAATACCGACATACAAAGAGCGAATCCAACGGACACCACCGCCCAAATACGCTTAGGCATCGGCAATCCGTCGGTTTCCTCTATTTTTTGAGTTGAATTTATCGATTGTACCATAAAAACTTATTCTTGTAAGTAGTCATTCTTTTTTCACCATAAAGCAACGCAGGGATGCAAACACAAACACCACCGACTACAAAAAAAGCACCGCGTTACTCCGTGATGAAAATGATTCACTTGGTTTCGTAAAGGTAAACAAAACAATGGTACAGGTGTTTTTGTTTCCTTTGAAAAATAAGTTTTTTTTAGTGGAGAAAAGTCGTTACTTCAACTTCAAGATCCGTTGATTACTGCTTCCCCTGAACTCCAGATACGGAGAGAAAAGAGCCTGCTCGAAGCGTCCGTCCACCAACACATCTATATAATCAAGAGCAGCACTCAAGCGGGGCTGTGCCTTGATTTCTTCGTAGCTATATCCTGTATAGCACCACACATTCATCCCCGTCTCCTCTTTCACCCGTTTCAGTAAAAGCAGAAACTCCTCCGGATGGAAGAACGGATCACCACCGGAAAAAGTAACACCGTCCAGCAAAGGATTTGCCTTGATTTCACGGATGATGGACTGTATTTTTTCTTCCGTCAACTCTTCCCCCGCCCTCGGATTCCAGCTCTCCGGGTTGTGGCAACCAGGACAGTGATGGGAACATCCGGCAAGATAAATAGAGTACCGGATGCCTTCACCATCGACAATCGTTTCAGGATAAGTTCCTAATAAATTCACTTCTACAGGTGTTTTACGCGGTCTTGTTCTTCTGCCCGTTTAGCAGAGTTCCAGGAACTCAAATCGCCTGTCAGGTAACCGGTTATACGGCGCATACGAAGGATGCTTTCACTCTGGCACACCGGACATTTATCGAAGATAACCCCTTTGTAACCACAGTTATGGCAAGTATCTACCGGGTGATTGATAGAGCCGTAGCCAATCCCCTCGTCGTGCATCACTTTCACAATCTTGGCGATGGCACGTACATTCTTCTGTGCTTCACCGTCCAGTTCTACATACGTGATATGTCCGCCGCGCGTAATGGCGTGGAACGGAGCTTCACGCTTGATTTTCTCAACGATGCTGATCGGTTCTTTCACGTCTACGTGAAAAGAGTTGACATAATAGTCGCGGTCTGTCACTCCGGGGATTTTTCCATATTTCCGACGATCCATTTTAGTGAAACGTCCCGAAAGTCCTTCGGCAGGAGTAGCCAGAACGGAGTAGTTCAGGTTATATTTCTCTTTATATTCGTTTACCACTTTATTCATTTCCATCACCGCTTCATACAGCGTGTCCCATGCTTTCTGGTTGTGGCCGTGACCTTGTCCGTAGAGAGCCACCATCGCGTTGTGTCCGCCGATAAATCCGATACCCAGCGTACCGCTGCGCAATGCATCACCCACCTGTTCATTCGGGTTCAGCTCACCGCCGCCTTTCCACACATTATTTCCCATCATGAACGGGAACTGACGTGCCAGGGCCGTACGCTGATACTGATAACGCTCGTAAAGCTGATCGGCTACAAGCACGGACATTTGGTGTACGGATTCGATGAAAATTTCTTTTGCCTTCTGTTCAATGGCATCCTTGTTGCGTTCATCCTCTATCAGGTTTTCCGCCTTGATGCGGGCTTCAATCGCCAGTCTCGGCATATTCAGCGTAGTGAATGAAAGATTGCCACGACCTAAAGAAGATTTTTCTCCTGCCACGTTTTCAAAGACACGGGTGCGACAACCCATCGTCGCCAATTCGTAGATGTAACGTTTCGGATCGTCCGCTCTCCATTTCTCGTTCTGATTGAAAGGTGCGTCGAGGAACATGAAGTTCGGGAACAATGCTTTCGCCGTAGTCTGGCAAGCCTTCAACAGCAAGTCGAAGTTGGGAGCCTCGTAACGGTCGGTCATTGCCTCTTCGATATTTTCCGCTTTCATTGCTTTCTCAAAGTCTTTTTCCGAGTAAGAAACTCCGTCTTTCACCTTGAAAATCTGGATCGGGAATACAGGCACCTCACCTCTTGTACCCAATCCTTCAATGGTAGCTTTCAGCAATTCTTCGATCACCATGCGGCTTCGGCAGAAGTGTCCGTACCGTAGTTGATGGAGCTGAATACCACCTGATTACCGCCACGTGAATGCATCGTGTTCAGGTTGTGGATAAATCCTTCCATGGCCTGATGGGTATCTTTGCGAGTCTGCTGATAAGCTTTCTCAACGATACGGGCAAGGTGTTCCTTATCTATAATAATCTGTAAAGCCACCAAAGCAATGCGCAATGTTTCGCGTTCGGCTTCAGTAGTCTTGATAGACGGAAGATATTCTTTAATCAATGTGCGGATGGATTTCTCATCGGCCTGATTTCCGTTTTCCATGGCGACATAGAAATTGATGAACGATGCCAGATGCTTGCGGAAAGATTTGGCCACACCTTTTGCCATGAAGAAATCGAAAGCAGGAATTGCCTGTCCGCCATGCTGCTCATTCTGATTCGTCTGGAAAATAATAGTAGCCAACGTAGCATAACTCTGGATGCTTTGCGGGGTACGGATACTACCGTTCTTGGTGCGAAAACCACGTTCAAAGAGGTCATCCATATCATATTGGATACAGGTCGTCGTCTTTGTCGGATAATAATCCAAGTCGTGAATGTGAATATCTCCCAACTGGTGCGCTTCGGCAAAACGTTTCGGCAACAGGTATTTATACGTATAATCTTTGGTTACTTCGGAAGCGAACGTCATCATCTGTCCGGCAGGCGTGTGACTGCTCATGTTGGCATTGCTCAAGTTGACATCGTTCTTGTCGATAGCAACGATGCCGTCCATCACTTGCTTCATCTGGGTTTTCTTATCGCGCTCCGTATTCCGCCATTCGCGATAAATAATATATTTCTTCGCTACTTCCGGGCGTACTTTCATCAACGACTTTTCTACTAAATCCTGAATCTCTTCTACGGTAATAGTAGGAGTAGTAAACTGACTGATTACGTTCATAGTGATGTCAGCCACCAACTGCTGCTCATCCTGAATACCTGTTGCACTGAATGCTTTACTAATTGCATTCTTGATCTTACTGATAGAGAAATCTTCTCTCTTACCATCACGTTTGATGATACAAATTTCCGCGTAGTTCATAACTTTAACTCCCGAAAGTTTAAATTTAAAATATTGATAACTAAAAGAAAAAGTTCCGGCAGGTCTTCTGACTTATCCCTCCCTCGCAACACCTTCCCACACCGACATCGATGCAGTGGCTTATTGTGCGGATTCTTAGAGAATTACAGCAGCGGGTACTGTCGCCGATTTACACAGCGTTCCCTCATTGACTAAACCTCTTTTAGCTCCGAAACCGGATACAAAGATAGAAGATAATCTAATAGCTTGGTTAGCTTTTAACATTAAATTTCGGGAAACATTTCTTTCTCGCTGATACAGAAAGTTTTCCAAAACGGAAAACTTTTTTCTGATTTTAACGTGGATAATATTCCAATTCCGTTTATTTCACCCAAAAGACATATATAGTTTTTATCTACTTCACTCTTAGCGAAAAAAGAATGTGTTAAAAGTCTCCACAACTATCTTTTGCTTCATAAGTTACAGACTATTTTTCACTTTCGACCAAACCTTTCTCTCCGATAAAATGAAAGAAATTATAATTTTTCGATTTCTTCTTTCGAAAGCCCGGTAGATTTTATGATAATATCGTCAGCCACTCCTAATTCTTTCAAATTACGAGCTGTTTCTTCTTTACCTTTTTGCAAGCCTTTCTGTTCAGCAAAGTCCAACGTATTAAAATAATCGTTATAAACTTTCCATTCTTCTTCATACTGGGCTCTTTCCTCCTGGGTCATATTTGCTTTGGAAGCCAACTTTTCAAGTCGCTCGAAGACGGCCTTGCGAGCCTTGAAAGGCATCCGGTCAAGTGTATCCATATGCTTTAGTATATAAATCCAGCGTTCAAAATCATTTTCACATTCATCCTCCTCTTTGTTGAAGTTCGGCAGTTCGATAAAAATCTGCCGGAACTTGTTGCTGAAGAGCTTCCCCGTATCCCTGTCAGAAAGAACGATATCCGTTCTGATTTTAGAGGGCATATCCTTGTCCATCACGAAATTCATGAAGAACACTCCGTACACGGCATCCAATTGAAAGTTCCAAACTCCCCTTTTCGCCTGCTGCGTAATGGCCCTAGAAAGATAGAAGAGGGCACGATCTTTAAAGTAAGGCTGTTCCCGGTTCTGCATTTCTACGATAATACGTTCACCGGTATCGGTTACGCAATAGATGTCGTAGATAAGACCTCGTTCTGTTTTTACTTCCGGCTGCTGTTCACTGTTAAGGAACTGAATGTCGGTAATCACATGCTCTCCTACGAGCAAATCGTTCAAGAAGTCGATTAACAACTCCTTTTCTACCTCTCTGCCGAATAAAAACTTAAAGCCAAAATCGGTAAAGGGATTGATAAATCTTCCCATTATATGCTGTGTCTCAATTACAAAACAAAGATAGAGTTTTTTGTTGAATACGGTCAAGAATAGAAAAAAATAAATGGGTACAAAAAAAGAAGCTGCCTCATTCATCGGGAGACAGCTTCTTCATTTGAACCTTGAGCCTTACTTTACTTTCACTTTATGAGTTGCTCCACGTTTGTTACCGGTTCCGTGAGCTATGTGCGGGCGGCACGTTTCGTTTTTTTCAGGATCATTTTTTTACACGTACACTAATCTTTTTCCGTCTTACTGCTTCTCCGATGACGGAACCGCAGAACAGCCTCAAGAATGTCTAACAACTTTTCCAGTAATAATTTCATTCGCTTTTCTATTAAGGTTGATAATCTATTTTATATCGGTCGAAGTGCAACCATCAGCTATACCCGATTCGCGCTACTGATAAGTCTATCAATAAGCTTTAGTTTGCCTGACAAACTTATCAGTTAATCCCTACGGATTCAGCTGCCAGCTGCACTTCCGGTCAAGCGGCCGGGTCCGGCGCTTCTCCTCCTCCGCCACCGGGTTCGTCGCCGTCATCCGGGTCTTTGTCAACGACATCGTCGGCCACAAACGAACCCGCTACATCCTTGATGTGCACAAACTCCACTCCGGTGGTCAATGCGCGGGTAGCACTTCCGTTAGCGGCACGGGTGTATTCAGGGGTAAACTGACAACGCAATGAAGTGATCTGCGAACTGCTGACTTTACTCTCCAACTCCACTCCTTTTCCTCCTGCTTTGGCAATCATTGTAAATGTTCCCAAGCCTTCGAGGCGCACCGTGCGGCTGTTGAGCAACTGTTCGCGCATCACCGACATCAGGTTACGAATCACGTTATGAACATCACCCGCCGTCAGCGAGGCTTTTTCTGCAATCAATTCCGCCATTTTCTGCGTATTGACCATTTTCCCGAATTTCACCAGACGGGGATAATAAAGTTTCTGTCCTTCCTTGTTGGCAAGTGTTGCCTGATAAGGTTTGTAAATTAATGGCATACTGTTTTCCTTTCTTTTTTGATTGATGAATAAATAACTACTGTTTGTAACCGATTACGAAGACAAAAGTACACGAAGAGAAAAAAGCAGGGAAACACGATGTTACAACCCGTCGCAAGAGAGAACAGACAAACACAATTTGATACGATTCATGCCTACAAAGGCTTCTGTACAAAACAGAACCAACCGACATAAAAAGGCGTACCTTTGCATGAGTTCATACAAAATAAACCTCTAAAAAACAGTCAATATGAAAACAGAAACAACTCCAAAAGCAGAAACAGAGAGCCGTACCCGCATACAAGCCTATAGCAAAAGCCAGTTGGCCGGACTTTACCTACCTCACATACAGTCCGCCTCGGCACGACGCACCCTCCGTAGTTGGATTGCCAAGAACACTGCACTGCAAGCCGCACTCGCTCAAACCGGATATAGTGAAAAAGCCATCCTGCTCACTCCGCACAAGTAAGGCTGTTCTTCAAGTTTTTAGGAGAGCCCTGAAACGACTCTTTTACAAAGAAAATATCATTCGGAGAAAGATAAAGCAAACAAGGCAAGAAAAAGGCAAGCCAAAGCAAAGCGGAACATTTCATCACAGATCACGCGAATCAAATTATAACTTGCTGATTGCTGTTATAAAGAGTCCAAGATAATCTGTAACGAACTGTCCGCTCATTATATAAA
>ENA-OQIG01000687-OQIG01000687.1-human-gut-metagenome-genome-assembly--contig:-NODE-687-length-18235-cov-1.562569_pt1 | contig 18235 bp, 32 predicted proteins | sample MGYA00242576_ERZ504741 | MGnify/ENA primary metagenome ERZ504741 (study PRJEB26092, sample SAMD00036436) | human gut metagenome | host: Homo sapiens | study: EMG produced TPA metagenomics assembly of... | reverse complement strand
CGAAACAATTTTCTTGCTTCTTTCTTCAATCTTTTAAGGAAAGATTCCTCTGTATATCTTCCAGCCGGAATATTTCTTAAAGCCTCCTCGCATACAGGGCAGACCATCATCCTTCAGGTATCACTTCATTGCAGAAATAACATGTATTATCTTTGCTCATCCTATCTATCCTCTTTCAACTTACTCAGATATTCACATCCAAGCTTATAAAATTCCCTGTGCATAGCCATGTCTTCATCTGTGACATCTCCGAGTCGATCAGTTTCTTTCTTAATCATCTTGTTCTGCCTCACAAGCTGTATTGTATTTTGCGTAACTCTAATTATCTGAGTCGCAACTAATACAGTTGTCATTACAATCAGGTATTTTTCCGCCATTTCATAACACTTCCTTTCCTGTTTAAACTGTAATCTAAAGTACGGTAGCCCGTGTAATCACGCCCAGTAGATCTTTGATCTTCAGGTTCCTCCTCTTATGGAGGTATTGATTATCAGTGGTTATGTATATCCTGAAATTATTTCTGGGTTTACGGCGTGCTCAGCATCTCGTGCTGCCGCGTCTTCCAGCTGCTTGGTGACGGTTATTTTCCTCATCAAGTTGTCACTTCCGCCGACGGCAAGAAGCACTGCAAAGCAGTAATATCATTACGGTTTAAAACATAATATCTTCTTTCGTGACTTGATCTTTGGACTTCTTATTTGAGTATTCTACCCATGAAATCCATTTGTGATTTTCCGTGACATCTCCAGTCACATCGTATACTTTCCCTCCAATTCTTGTTCCGAAACAATTATTTTTTGGATCATACATGATTGCTGCGTTGTTCCGAATAAATCTTCTGAATAAAATAGAAGCAAACCAGTAGCTGTTTCGACCAGAAAATGATTCGATCACGCCATGATTTGCTCCTCCAGAGGTAATCCGATATATAAATTTCATTGCATCATTCATAAATCCACCTCTCTTTAGTTATCGCTACTAATACTTGCGATTCTTGAGGAAAATTTTCTATATATAGTAGCCGATATTCTTTTTAATTATTTACCGTTCACTCTACAACCGTTGCATCTGCTCCCTGTACCGTAACCCATCCATGCTTCAGACGCGCTTCTGCTTCTGTCATCTGAATAAGTTCTGGTGTAAGGCTTGCTGATTTTAACTGATTCGCCTCAGCCTCTGCTTTTGCGGCAGTTACTTTGATGTCGGCTTCGTTCTGCGCCTTAATAAGTGCTGTCTCAGCCTGTACTTTTGCTGTCTCCTGTTCAACCTGCGCCTGCTGTTTCTGCTGTAATGCCGTTACCCTGTTATCAATCGACTCTTTCAGCTTATCGTCCGGATGAACATCAATAATACTTGCATCTAATACCTGAATGCCATATTCCTTTTCAAATGCATTATTCAAATATTCTGTAATCTTATTGTTGATTTCACTACGATTGCCGGAATAGATATCCATCATTGAATAATCTGTTGTAATCTCGGATACCCTTGATTTCAGAACAGTTTTCACCCTGCTATTTACGATAGCCTCTCCATCCATACCTTTGAACTTCTTATATGTATCCACAAGGGTGTCAGGATTGAATCTATAAGACATCTGGAAGCTAATTGCGAGCATAGCGTCATCAGATGTTGACACTTTAAATGAATCATCTCCTTCGCTACCTTCACGACTATCTTTGCTCAGGATAATCTGCTCATTACTGATTGTGAAATTCTTTACTTTCTTAGTTGGAGATACTACGTGCCAGCCTGTTCCGAGAGTTTCGCCGGACACACCACCGTTGATGTTGTACACAACAGCCTCATATCCAACCGGAATCTTTTCAATGCACATAATTACTCCTACAACCACTGCAATCACAACGATAGCTGTAACAATAGCTCCGATTAAACCTTTTTTCTTCATTCTTCTTTCTCCTTTGACTCTGATTCTTTTTCCTCATAATTGATAATATTAAAAATTCTCTTCATCGTTTTTAGGAGAATACCTCCTAAAGGAATAAAGATGAAGGAAATCGCAAGCCATAAACAAAAGGCAGCAACAATTATCAAAAACCAAAATACTGGATTCATTAGCTTCTACCTCCGTTTTCATTATCCTTTGCATCGAAACCGAATTCGTTGAAAATACCACCATAAGGCTGGTCTGCATTTATCGTCTTCTCAACTCGATCAAGTCTCTTTTTAATTTCGTTGAATCTTGGGTATGACAAATCGTCTTGCTCATCCAAATACTTCCACCCTAATACACATATGACCACCGCAACACATACAATAAATGTACAGATAACAATGCCAATCATAGACATCACCTCCTCTTACTCTTCTGCTTTATGATGTTTTCTACTGCTTTTACATATTCCTCATTATTTGGAGACTTAATTTTAACGACTCTATCAGCGTAATCCTTTCTCTCTTTATGATTTATCTGCACGATTCATCGCCTTTCCGATTAACTCTAAACCATGTTTGATGCGATCTGCATATTCCTCATCGTCTTCAAGGTACTGATATAAAGTATCCTCGTCTTCTTCTCCATGTAAGTGACATTCATGAATCCAACTTGTGCCACTCATCTGCATTGGAGGAAATTTCTTTTCATCCGGATGAGTAAACGACTGCCAATAATCATTCTCCCAACCGTTAGTGTCTACATCTCCCTCTTCGTATCCTAAATCCTGCAGCACATTAGATACCACATATGGATTGATTGGTGGCATATTGGAGAAATCAACACCATAATCATACCGGCTACCGTCAGATTCATTCGGATTGAACTTTGTCACTTCGTTGATTGCCACAAGAATCATATCCATTAAATCTGACTTCTCATCATGCTAAGATGATATAGCGACTTTTGCTTATGCAATAACATGCAATTTACCTCCTAACTGTAGCTCACTTCTGTTTTATCTGTTCTGATTCCGACAAATACCGGGAACTGTAAACTCTCAAGCCCTGTAACTTTGTCCTGAGATATTTCTTTGTATTTCACTTCACAAAGCAATCCTTCCATATCATCACGGTTATTCCAGAACTGTTCTCTCTGTTCGTCCGTGAAGCCAGATCCTACTTTTACCTCATTTTCTTTGTACTTCAGAACAAACGCTCCCAATGTACCGGATAATCTACCAGTCCCTTCTTCACAACGGATAATCGGCAAATCCATCGTATAGAATCTCTTTACTTTCAGAATTCCCTTATGCCTTGTTCTTCGATATGGAACATCTGTGTTAATCATCAATCCTTCCTTGTCCTCTCGAACCATCTGTTCTAATAGCTCTTCGATTTTGGACTGATCTGTACCATGATACAGAACTGGTAGAACATTTACAGCACCGTCTGTGTCTGCAACTCTCTCTGCAAACTGATTGAGAATATCCCTGCGATATCTGTACGTAACTTGTGGCTTTAATGCATCGAAGTCTTTTACCGGAATTATGTCAAAAATCGTATAGCAAATCACCGTTTTATTAACATTATCGGAGTTCAATATTCCGGTAGAAACCCTGAATGCTTCATTATCGCTCAGATTGCCTTTGTCTTTCAGTGTCAATTCTCCGTCGGCAACAAACCCTGCAACTCTCAACCACGACAATGCATCAGTTATATGTTCCAATCCTTTGTATGGCATACCGCTTCTTGCAAGTAGCTGTCCTTCATACAGAGTCGCTCTTGCTCCATTAAGCTTTTGTGTAAGCCAGAATTCCGTTCCTTCTTTCAACGGATACTTCTCAACGGTATAAGCTTGCTGCACTTCCCATTCCGGGATAAGATTAGGAATAATCTTATTGATTGTCTTAGCCGCAATTCCAAGACGAACTTTCTTTGAAAGCAACTGTATATACAACTCTCTCTCATCAATTTCCGGATACTCCACATTTAGAAGCATCTTTACCTGTCTTAATGTTGCATCATCCATACCTCTAAGCCTTGACAAATGCTCACAACATTCAAAAAATGTCATTAAAAAAGATAAGCTTTTGACCGTCGAAATTTTCTTCAGCCATCAGCTTATCTGTTGATTTTTTCGATATATTGTATGTAAGCATTGGGTTAAGTGCAAAATATAGAAATCTTTTAAAGTATGTATCATCGCGATGTGCTTTAATGAACTCACACTTTGCATTTGCACCGGCAATGGATTGCAACTTATAGATATCTTTATAACCCATCTTTTACCACCTTAAACATTGTAATGAATATTTTCTTGATACCTTTCTATTGATTACAAGGCATTCCACTCCTGCGTCTTTTAATGCAGTTTCCATAGCCTTTTCATCCTCGCTATCTCCAAAATAATACTCAACTTTAACCGCATCAGCCGGTACTATATGCGCGAACTTTCCTGTATCATAGACCGCATTGCAAGGATTGAACGTAATGTCTACATTGTTTCGACCTTTATTATCATACATATATACATTTTTATCATTATCGTCTCCAAACATATCCATGCTAATATCTTTCGCTCTGAAACTAATTCCATTCTTAAATCTCAGCATAAGATTATACGACTGCTGCTCTGTGTTGACAATATTCAGATCCTTAATAGCCTCTGAAAACGTCAATCCAGTATTCAGCTCAGTTGCTATAGCACGCAGGCAATCATAATTTAAGCTGATTTTATTTGAGTAAAGAAATAACAATTATCAATTTCTTTCTGATATTCTGGCTGCAATTTATCGGTCAGATATTCTCGAATCTCATTTGCAGACGGATACTCAAATCTGAAATGATAATGAAACCGTCCCGGTCTGTTAATCAGATACTCATTCAGTTTATACAGCTCATTGCAAGTCACGACAAACAGTTTCTTTCCTGATGATAACCCATCAAATAAAGACAATAGGCTTGTTTGTGGCGACGCGTCTCCTGCCTTTGACTTAACCTCTCCGAATGTTTTATCGAATTCATCAAACAGAACCATGATTTCCTGTTCAATATCTTCTATATAAGAAGCGATGCCGGGAATATATCTGTCAACTACAATCATTGGAATACCTCTTTCAATCGCAGCGTTCGACAGCATCTTTGCAAACAGAGATTTTCCGTTCCTTTGTTTCCGCTAAGGATGACTCCGAGATTTCTATCCTGCCTTTCAAACATATTCATTACTTTGTTTACTTTTTCTGTATGTACACCATAAACTTTTGGCTCCTTGATTTCCATATCATTATATTTCTCCAAAAAGAAGCCTCTGATTTCTGAAAATCTGACGATATATGGCTGAGCAGGCAACTTTTCAAACACCTGCATTGTGTCATCAAAAATATCGTATGTGTTGTCACCACGGTTAATTGCTTTCATTTTATTAAATTCCTCCTTTTTTTTACTCACAATCCGTATGCGTAATCTCTGGTTCGTGTTGTCCGAATTAAGAGATTAGCATATGCTGGAAATGCCATTGAAAAACTGTACGTTAATTAATTGAATTCTTTAATACGCAGTTAAATGATCTTATTTTAAAAAACGTACAAGTTTTGAGATGCAAGAACCATTGTCGAACTCTCGCTAACAGCAGGAGTGATTGTAAATATGTATTGCTGTCGTAGTAAATACTTTCGCTAAAAACAATCCATTTTCATTGTGAGTATACTAATGCACTATGTGCAGTAATACCTTATCCCCAAAGTAGTTCATTAAGAGCTTTGTCTATAGTATCAAAAATTCCATCAACGTATTCATATTTTGCCGTCTCTGGATTCATTTCTGATATAATATCCTCTCCATCATTCTTTAATTGATGTACTATTGCCCCTTCAAAATCATTCTTCTTGATTTCTACTCTGATACCATACATTGCATAATCAGAAAATGTCAGAACAAATAAATCCTGACCATTCTCTATATGTTTCCTTACAACTTTTCTTACATTATTATATAAAGCTCTTGGGTGTCGTAAAAGCATAGAATTTTCTGGAAATACCATTTTAGGAGCATGTTGATACACATATCCGTTTTCAGATATGACTTTCTCAAACAGTGATTCTACATCTGTCCCTTCTTGTCCAGAAACTATAATAAGTTTCATACCTTCCTCCTAACTATTGATCTTAATTCCACTTAGAAAATCATCAATTTCCGACCCGTCAACTTCATCCTCAATTACAGGTTCGAGCATATCAATAGATATAGATACGCCGCCTCCTTTTGGATGACCGATGTAATTTCCATCTATAATCTTCGTAATCATAAATTCATCGCCGCACATATTTTCCATATAACCAACGAAACTGAATTTGCATGGTATATTACCATCTTCATCAATACCAAACTCTTTTGCCATGTCCTCCCACAATCGAACTCTTACGAGATCTCCGACTTGAGGATTAAAATTACTCCTGTCCATCCTTATCTCCTTTCCACCTCAGTATCTCGCTTAATGTTCTCGGTATGTAATTCATGTACTCTACCATACATCCAACATTAAACATCCTCATTGGGATATCCTGCATCTGTCTTAATTCGTTCTCAATATTCAGGCAGTAATTGTACTGGCTTGATGTATGAACATGACCATACAGGTGTATTGTGTTCCTACACTGTCCGTTCCAAAATGGCATCGGATAATGTGAAAGTATAACTTTCTCATTATTGTCTTTAATTTCTGCATACTCGCATATTCTGTCAAAATTCCTTGCAACTTTTGGAGAAATATGGTCATGATTTCCTTTTACCAGAACTTTATGACCATTTAAAACACCCCAAGAATGAACGCTGTTTTATCTTCTTTATACCAGCTAAAATCTCCAAGGATATACACTTACATCGTCGTTGCCGACAGTCTCATTCCACAGTTGGATCAACGCCTTATCCATTTCCTCCACTGAGTCAAACGGTCTATTATCATACTGGATGATATTCTTATGACCAAAATGCATATCTGCTATATAAAAATTCATTACTTTTCCCTTTCTTTAGTGTGATGTAGGCAATTTCCACAAATATAAGCCTTATCAATACTAATGTTTTATACTTATCAGATTCTTTGTTCATGCAAACACATGCTGTATGTATTCGCATGTCTTCTTTGGACAGAAAGTCTCTTTTATCCAAATAAATACATCTCATACTGTTACTCCGGCAGGCACTTAACAACTCTTTTTATATGCCCTATCGTCTTTAGCTTAGATCTTGTAATTTTCTCAATCTTTGTAACTGTAACTTCTACATCTCCAAATGTTGTTCTGACTATTGCATGAGATCCGATTTTAAGATTCTCTGAGCCTTCAGTATCATCTACCATCTTCCAGCGATATTCTTTATCAACACCAGGATGCACTCCATAAACCAGCGTGACCTGTCTTGTATTTGTCTGCTTAACACATACAACCTTGGCTTCGTTTTCAATGAGGACAAGATATCCGATATATCCGTCTTTAAGTACATATTTTCATCAACTACAATATCCCTTTCAAGACGATGGTTTGTCCGGTAGAACTCTCTACAAGCCTCCATTTTGTCTTCATTTGGTCTTGAATGGCTAAATCTATTTGGGACTTTTATCAAATTGATGCTAGTGTTAAAATACATATTCTTCCTCCTTAAATTTGTTTAAATGTACAATCTAATATGTATAGATGAGCTTATCCAGGATCTGATTTATGCCTGCCGACGCTGCGATGATTTGGATTTCGAGTATCCCTGATTCTATGTTTCATTGAATTTCAATTAGTTATCCTGTTGACAGTTTGTATTTATTATGTTATGAGGTTTCTGATGAGTCTGTACTCAGCTCCTCCTCTGGCGCTCTCAGGTAGGTTCTCTGCCCTATCAAGTTGTCACTTCCGCCGACGGCAAGAAGCATATCCAATGGATATAATTTCATTGTACATTTATGATTTGCTATGCAATCTAGTGCATGTTTACCTGTATATCGCTTCCTGGAAGTCTCTTCTGGAGATAACTTTCTGGATTTGATTTTGGTATAAGTTCCTGATTATCAATATTGCTTTTCTTGAGTCTTCAGTTCCTGGATGGTGATCCGGAAAGGAGGCGACCGTCGTCTGCAGGGTGGTATGTTTCTTTCCTGATCGAGTTGTTACTTTCGCTGACAGCAAAAAGCACTGTAAAACAGTAATTTCATTGCATAGTTTATTATTTGTTGCTTAGTGGTTCTGTACGAGTTTTCCGTCTTCTGTAATCCACATTACTCTAATTATAATGTCTCCATTCTGATCCATTTTCTCTAACATGACGACATCCTCTATATTACCAGTTTATTGGGTATGCTCCAGGATATTCGATTGCACACTCTATTGGAGTTGATGAATCGGTCTCTATCCAATCTCTGTCTAAATTGAACGATCCGGGAATGGTATCAACTTTCATGTGCTTGATTCCGTATTTATCCAGCATCGCACACACTTTTTTGATATGTTCATTCTCATACAACGTCTCCTCAAGTTTTGGGACGGTTATATCGAACATGCATTTTGCGATTTCATTATCTTTAACTCTATTACCAATCCACATTGATAAGATTTTCTTTCGTTCTTCCATCATTTGCTACCTTTTAAAACCTTTCTATACCTTTGAAGACCTACAGCCTAAGCTGTGAGGTCTTCTTTAATTGCTTTCACGATATCCACACCGAATTTCTCACTGAGATGTTTAACGATTCCATCAATCTTTTCTCCCTCAACCATTCGGTAATAGTTTCGATACCCGTCCATCGTTTGAATATCACTCTTGTCCCAGGCAACTCCATTCTTTCTATCCATAGCATAGGATGAAAGCATTGCCTGGAATTGTCTTTTCTTTTTGTGACCTATCGTGATTTCGTTATCTTTGTTAAGCATCAATCCAAGATTCCAGTTCTGCCCAGCTGACGATCCGTATCTTGTTTTCTCTTTCTTAATCGTGAATGGTGCTCCGAAATCATTCAGTATTGATACGATTACATTCTGGATTTCCATAAAGCTAAACCCATATTTAGATGAAATCTGGAAATCATCAGCATATCTTGTGTACACAAACCTCTGATGATTATATTCTCTGAGTGTTCTTGCAACTTCAAAATCAACCGGAATCATCATAATGTTTGTAATGGTTGGAGATAACGGAGTCCCTGTGGAAGTCCACCATCCAAGAATCCAAGCTCAAGAGCCTTTGTAAGTGCTTCTTTCCCTTTGTCATCTTTCATTACTTCCGAGAATGGGAACACCATCGAAAACATATGCAGCACCCATTCCATTGTTGTGCTTCCAAAGAAATTGGATAAGTCTAACTTCTCAAACCACTTACTTTCATTCGCCTGATGCCTTTTCAAAAGATCTAACGTACTTCTACCTTGTATATATGCGAATGCCGATGTATGATAAAGCGCTTTGAAATCAACTCAAATATATTTTTCAGAGTACGTAATGCTTCTTTGAGTTCCGGTTCCGGAGCGTCAATCTTTCTAAGTCCGCCACTCTTTTTCGGAATATGGAACTCATAATACCATTCATGCCGTGGCTTCTCTCTTAAATATTCTGTTCTTTCGTTGAACCACTCGAGTTTTGCAATAAGCTTGTCAATATCAACAAGCTGAAGAAATCGATCACTAACTTCTTCAACCTCATACGTCCTTGTATTCGTTAAATTTGCATTTATTAACTGTGCACCAGAACCAGATCCAAACAGGAACTCTTCCAGAGTCATCTGGTGGTATGATGGTGGCTGTTTTACTGTTATGTAATACATATTTTCTCCTTTCAAGAACTGCAATCTAATGTATGTCTTAGTTGTATCCGTGCTGCATGATCCTGAACTTGATCTTGTCTCTGCTTGGTATAAACCATTGATTATCACATACTTATAACCTATCTGTTCCAGGATTCATCTTCTTCGGAACCTTTGCTGGGATTTCGTAAACCTCTTGCATCCTCCGTTGCCTTCTATTCCGGCGGGGTTGCATTCCCTATCAAGTTGCTACTTCCGCCAACGGCTGAAAGCTATCTCAAAGAGATAAATATCATTGCATGTTCTTTATAAAAACCGCCACGTTGCGTGGCGGTTCATTCACTTTTATTACACATTCTTGCTAATCTTATCGACATATTCCTGAAATCTACTAATCAGTTCCGTATCCTCTATATAAAACGGATCAGAGTTATACTCATCGTGAAAGAAATTATACATTAACTGACCGAATCTCATGTCTGGTATTCTTTTCCATTCAACCGATAATATTTCGCAGAACGGGTCAATCCTTTTCGTATCCCTCATAGCTAAAAAGCCATAAGTCAAACTGAAATCCATCCATTAAGATGAGCTTCTTAATTCCATTTCCTTTGACAAAGTTGATATAGTTATTTACACCAAGTGCAGAAATCAAACGGACTGTTGTAGCTACGCCAAGTGTTACTCCACACGCTGATACAGGTGTTTCATCTTTCGCCTCATCATGCGAGAACTGCATTGAGTTCAGCAAATCTGTCTTCATCTTAGAATCAGACCAGTCAGCTGCGTAATGCTGCGCACTTTCAAGCAATGTTCTGAAATCAAATACCGCTTTTACATATGGACTGTCAAAATGTTTTTCAACAATCTCTCTTCTCAGTTCAATGCTGTCCACACACAGGAAGATATATCCCGACATCAGCTTTCCCTGCCATCCTTCCGGTTTGATTTCAATCTGATCAGAAATTTCTGGATTGATATCTGTCAGAATATCTTTTAATGCTTCGACCTTGAGTTTGCCAACATCGTTCTGGTCGAACATCTGATTTACAATGTTATGTGGTTCAACTTTATCGAAATCCCATAAAGTCATCTTTGTTACACCACATCTTGCAAGGTTCTCTGCTACTGTAGAACCGACAGATCCACATCCTACAATGTGAATTCTTGCCTGATCTTTTTCTGGCTGGAAAAATTCATAACTCTTACTTAAATCCATAATATCCTCCTATACGTTGTAAATTCCTCTGCTTCCGTTTTGTGGTACAGTAAATAACTCTGCGATAGACATTTCTTCGTTTCCTACCTCGTATCTATCGTCTGGATCTTCCTCTACGAATGGTTCCGGTTCTTCTTCGTCATCGTAATCTTCTTCATCTTCATAGCAATCGTCAAATACTGCTCATCATCAGCCCACTCAAGTACCTCATCCTTTAAATCGTCAAAGTCTCTTTCATCTGCTTCTGAAAAATCTCCATCATCATCTCTGATGTAATAAGATGCTCCTGTTGGAATATCTTCCAAAGATTCTAAGAGATTGCTCCAATCACTTGCATATCTCGCCATATCGACAAGGCGCTCGTTAAAATAGTCATCTAATTCATCCTGTGAATATACTTCGCTACAAACAGAACACTCATAGTCGTAGCAAAAGCTTCTCAATTCACTCCATGTTGTCACATTCTGAATGAATTCATCTCTGGTCATTTATCTCATCTCCTTATTATTCAAATCCATATTTCTGCCTCCAATACTCATCCTGGAATTCGCTATATCCGCCGTATACATCGTCGTCATCTAATAGCCAGGGTATCCGTAATCTGACATGCTCATCTGTTTACAAGAAGATTTATTTCCTTTCTTACGTTTCCCTTTGCGCTTCTTGCCGCTTTTATTTCCCTGCACAAGGGGACTGGTTTTTCCCAGCTAGAGTTCTCCTTTTTCGGTTCTTCCTTTTTCTGCGCTGAATATCCGCCGTAGCTTGGATATCCAGGATAAGAGTTTCCATAAGTTCTAACCCCAGCGCCGTAATTGTATGTTTTTGTAACAACCAGTTCTTCTGCTTCCTCAAGGAATCCTGTCAAATCTCCGACTTCTTTGACGGCGACTGTAACATCTGCCGTTTCAAAAAGAATGTTCTCTCTCAGATCATATAATTTTACTGTTTTCTCCCCTCGCTTGTTGTATATCATAAAGATATAAACATATCGCTGTCCAGCTGGCTAAGAATTCCATCATAAAGATTCAAATCCACACTTGATGGACTTGTTGACATATTTACATGCGAATGTCCCTGCATTCTAATGTTGTTGAATACGTCATCTTCCTGCTTCATCAACCACATCTCATACTCATTCTGATCTGTTGTTACGGTTGAACCTGTAACTTCCTGCGGATAAACCAATATATCCGAAATCAGATATGTATCTTTTTCTTCGCATCGTTCTGCACACCATGCCATGCAACTTCTTTATCAAATTCTCTAATAAGAGTCTGCATTTTCTGCCATGCCATTTCAGTAAAAAGGACTGTTGCTTTTCTATCAACAGTCCCTAATGTCTTTGTGAAATTTATTTTTCCATCAGAAAACTTTCCAGTGCGAAGGATTTCATAAAATTCCTGTGTGTACTGGTTAAGGATTTCCTGTGGTAATGTTATCATTTTACTCATATTTCGCACTCCTTAGAATAAATCGTCTTCTTCAAGGAAATCATCCTCTGTTTCAGTTTCTTCTGTATCTACTGCTTCTGCACCTGTCTCTTCATCTGTTACAGTGTCTGCGTTAGCAGTTGTCTCAGTTGATTCGGTCTGCTCAGATTCCTTAGCCTGCTCTGCCGCTTCCTGTTCTTTCATCCACTTGATAGCCCCTCGCATATCAACGATACTGCCATCTGGAAGCTCGATACATTTGATATGTCTGTATCCATTTCTTCCACACATGCGTTCCATAAATACTTCCATAACTGTACTATCAGCAAAATTCAAGCTCTTACATGATGAGATACACTGCTCGATGGCTCCGATCGCATCATTATCAGCCAGTCTCTCATTCATCGTTCTTTCGTAATTTCCAAGACAGCTGTATCTGTCAATATGCGGGTTTGGAATATATGTTTCGTAGCTCTCGTTGTAATTATAATCCCGTAAGCCTCCACTCTTTCTCCAAGCCTGATACGGTATGCGCAGCAGAATCTTAATTTCAATACCTGGTCGATGAAGATCGCATACATCAGCTTCTCGACATCATCCTTTTCCATAGAATCTCCGATGTATCTATAGATATAGCTTCTTCTGTTATCTATAACTGTCTTTGCCATATCCTCATCAAAGTACATCAGATAATCTTTAACAACAAAAGTCATCTCTGATCCTCTGACACACTCAAGATCCAGTTTCTGATTGCACAGGAAGTATTCCATGATTTCGGAATCCTCTCCTTCCATCTGAGCAATCTTTGTCTTGAGACCTAGCAGTCTAATCTCAGCATCTCTCTTCCTGTTCAATGCGGTTGAGATACTATTGTTATATCCTCTAATCTGGTCTACGTAATCGCTGATATTTTCCTGTACAATCCTAACCTGTTGTTCTTCGTATGCGGTTTCAAACCCTTTCAACTGCTGTCTGATAAACATTCCTCTGAAATCATATCCAGAAGCAATCTTTGAAATTGCATTCATATACCGCTCTGGAGTTGTTTCTCTCAGAGACTGGATCAATTCCATTTCATCTTCCGTTACTCCAGCCTCCGGGTTAAAATACCAAGGTAAGAATGCAAATATTGAACACTGTAAATAGTGCATTCTACGAATATTGAGATTATCTACAAATATGACAACCTTTTTATTTGTAGGATTTACATAACACAAAGCATAAAAAGTTTTCTTGAAAAACTCTGTTACTTTGACAATTCGTTCATAACGAGAATTGTTTGTTGTGAACGCTTTTTCAATCAATCTCAGACATGCAAGATTTCCCTGTGCATTTCCAGACAGATTATGAATGACGATAGACCCATCTTCATATTGTCTTGAATTATACATAGCGTCAAGAACAGCTCCATCCGGATTCCTTTCTACAGTCTCTTTATCGAATGATGTACCTCTAAAATACAAGGACACCGATTCCCCGTCTGAAATTCTTGGACTTACTAATGCTCTTAATGTTGAGATAAATGTAACATCATGGTTGAAGTTTTCTCCTCTGATATTCGCAAAGTATGTATTTGCTGTCTGTGTGACCAATGGTGTGGTTGTAATAGTTGGTCTAAACATTTTGATTCCTCCTTTTCTAATGTTTAATGGATCGTATCCGACTCGAACGGATGACCGGTCGGTTATGAGCCGACTGCTCTAACCCACTGAGCTAACGATCCGTGTCGTGGATTTTCAGCATATTTGTACCGGCAATCCACAAGCCGACTGATTCTTACATCTTGGACAGCATCCTCATATCTCATTTCTCTTTATGAGATAAAGGGAAACCTGGAGTTGAGCCCAGGTATCAGCGTTTAACGCACCTCATTCCCTATTTTGTTTTCCTTGCAGAAATTACTAACCGCATACTTTGCAAGCTTGTCTACCATTTCGTTGTACTTTTCACCTGTATGAGCAGCTACTTTTTGAAACGATATTGCGATCTCATCCTGCCATTCCTTCATTGACGTTGAGTATTTTAATGTCAAATCGTTATTTGCTTTCCATGCTCCGATAGCCCACATTTCAATACCGCTATAGTCATAGCAAATATTTACAGATTTACATCCGCTTCTGATTGCATATCTTACAGCACTCATAGCTGCGAGCATTTCCCCCGCAACATTCCTCAGCAACACACATTCCGGATTGTTTCCTGCCCCATAATACTGTTCAATCGAACCGTCCTTTTTAATTACAACACAGCCGTATCCGTAAACATTTGTTGCCACATCAAAGCTTCCATCTACATAAATGGTAATGTCCGCCTCCTTGCTCTTATCGCTCTCTATGACAGGTTCGACATTTCCACTCAAGTAAATCTCAGCCTCTTTGCGGGTTGAGAATCCTTTGTATAAAGCGCCACTGAAGCCTTCAACCTGCGCCTTGCACTCATCCCATGTTTTATATATCCCTGGATTCTTTCCTTGTTTCACCGTCATAAAAGTTGTTTTTCTTCTTTGCCATCGTGACGCTCCGTTATTTACTTTTAAACCGGGAGAATTAACTCCCCGGAAGCCGAGCATGAGTAAGCATACCGACGATAGTTCGTCGGCTTGAGTTATTTACGCATTGTCAGCTTTTACTACATTCAGCAGGAAGCATTTGTCTTTGATTCCCATCTCCTCGAATGATTTGTCCATATCACCAGGCTGCAGTGTAGAACCATCCAGATGCATTGTTCCTCTTGTGTAGTCAATGTCGTTTTCCTCAAGAACTGATCTCAGTGTTACTGCTCATCTACGATTCGTCTATTTCTTTTTACGTTGTTTCCTACTTGTTAACTTTAATCATGGTTAAATCTCCTTTTCTTCTTATATAATATGTATTTGTTCCATATTCAGTTTTAAAAAGGCTACCGCTTAATTGCGGTAGCCAAAGTTGCTGGATTAGGCAACTGTGATGCCATCCATGATAGCTGTTCTTTCCTTGTCAATAGAATCGATAACAGCCGGGATAGTTTTTTCCAGTTTTCCAAGGTTTGTCAGAGCTGCGCCCAGTTCATCAGCATGAATCCTTTAATGTCATCTCCGTCATAGTTTGTTGTCATTGTGATGGTAGCCAGCTTCTCATCATCACGGGTTGCCTCGCCGAAGCTTGCTCCGTATGTATTGATCTTCCAGCTCCTGTGCCAATTCTGAAGATTTCCTCTTTACCATCTTCGCCACCTTTAAGAACCAGTTGCTTCCGGACGATACTTCTCAATCTTCTTGATGTCATCAAGTTTTACCTCAGATTACTACTACGATTGCCTGTCCCATTGTTTTTACTTTTGCCATAATTCTTATCTCCTTTTTTTCTCTGATATATTTACTCCGTTAGCGTTATCCGCTTACGCTTGGGTTGGCATCCCGGAAGCCGAGCATGAGTAAGCATACCGACGATAGTTCGTCGGCTTGAGTTATTTTTTGTCTTTGTCATCAATTTCTGTTTCTGGATCATCTTCATCATCGAAAACCATATCTTCATACGGATATTCAGTGAAATATTCCTCTCCTGTATCTACATCCTCAAGATACATCGGACGGTAAATTCCGATTCCCCATGTCTTATGCATATACTCAAGGAAGTGTTCTTTCAAATCATCAAGCACTTCATCTTTTATGTTGTAGCAACCTGTATCTGAAACAATATTCACGAATTCCATAACGGCTGCATCTAAATCATCTTCCCTTTCATTTATGAGAACCTGATTGTCTTCGTCCTCATCATCGACATATACCGTGCCATCATCCTCAGCTTCGGTTACCGTTTCGATCGCTTTTATACTCAGATACTCTTCATAAATCCTGTCTGCTGTTCTCTTAGCATCCTTTTCATTGAGAATTTCTTCTCGATAAATCTCAATACCATCTGATTCGACGATGATCTCCGGAGAACCGCTTATGCATGTTATCCACACCGCCATTCCGTAATCCGGATTTTCTGCAATCATATGCTGCGTTGTAAGGAGTTCGTCCTCATTTTCTTCGCAATAATCCCACAGCTCAGAAGAGTCTATCGTTATGTCCTGCATAAACTATACCTCCCTGTAACATTTCTTCTTCAAAGCATCGCTGACTTTGAAATCCGGTTCGATATGTGCCGGAATATGTATTGGCGTTTCCTGCTTTAATATTCCGTGCAACCTTCGCCTTTCTCTCTACATTTCGGAATTCTCCGAAACCTCTGATGGCCACATTATCGCCGTCTACCAATGCTTTTTCGATATTCTCGATAAACGAATTAACAACCGTATCGATTGTCCCTCTACTTACCATTGTGTCACTCGCAACTTTTGCGAGAAGTTCTTCCTTAATCACATCCATACCTCCTGTTCGTATTCCCTGGATACTACGTAATCATACCGTTCTTCAATTCCGTCTACAGAATTATCTGTTGTACTGTAAACCATATATGATAAGACCACTGTTCCGTCTGTCACACCATCAATTCCCGCATATGATATGTAGTAATGATCTGGGTCTGTGTTTAGAATCATTCCGTCGCATGTTTCGGAATCAGTTACGATTCCCACGCATCTCTCTATGATTCTTTTCCCGTTGCGATGTTCTAATATATCAGCTGTCAAATCTCCGGAATCATAAAGCTCATAATCCGAATATCTTTTCTCGAAATCGTTGAGGAAGAATTCCTCAGCCTCTGTATAATCAACAGTGATTTCCTGTGTATCAACAATGTAAGTCTTTGCATTTGTCTGCACCGGATTATTTACAAAGTACATAAGGACTACTGCAATCCCAATCGCAGCCACAACCATAAACACCTTTTCTTGTAAAGAAATCTTACTGTCTCTCTTCATTTTCTCTGACATATTCCCATATCTCCTTAATCCCTGAATGTAGGGTAAAATATCAACTGAACCTTTCTTGAATGCCTGCAACGATTCACGAAATTCCTGCAAGCGATATAGCTATCAAAGCGTTTGTCAACTACTACACCTGTTTCTCTTACTAAAAACCTAACCGTCAATTCCATAGAAACACCTCCGTTTCCAAAGCTTATCGCCACCATAAATGGTGGCGGGATTACCGATAATTACGGATACGATAAAGCGGACGAACACCAACAGAATAAGAAGCGTTGGTGCTGGTCGCAAAACCGTAGGTGCTCACAAGAGCGAAGTAAGCCGCGCTCCTAACACGCTTATTCTGTAACCAGTAATACTGAAGACCGCCATTTAATCCAGCTAATGCTATTCTTCCTCGGCGTTTCTTCGTATACTCAAACTGTTCTACCCAGTCAGGCTCCTGCTCTCCGTATTCATTTTCCCCGAAGATTTCATATTCCGTAGGGATTCTGAGTAAATCTCCATTATCGAACGGAATCAAACTGAGCCTCATTGCAGCCGGAAATCTTTCCAGAATTTCCGTATTCAATTTCTGTCTGAGATACGATTCCTCATATCCGCCTTCATTGGTATCGCGTTCATTCATTGGGTATTCCTTTTTGAGGCAATCCACAAACATGAATACCATGTACGCATTATTTTGTGCATCAAATTCCTCTTTTACAGCTACTGCTTCAACTTCCTCACCATCTTCCAATGAAAAGCTGACGACATCTCCAATCTCATAATGCCCTCCGGCTAACACCTCGGACGTTCTAAATACTTTCATAAATGCCTCCTATACTATGCAACAGTCTTTCGAGAACAAAAGAATCAATCCGAGTGGAACCGTGATGAACAACGGAGTCCCGTCTAAGTCCCCCCGAACCTGAGCATGACTTGCTGCAATGAAAATCAAAATACTCATAAGTAACATTCCAATTCCCAATAGCCTCTGCATAATCTACTTTTCTTTTGTTCCGTTTCAACCCTTCGAACCTTCTTCTTCCTTTTTCCCAGTTTTCCTTTTACCTGGTTCCCG
>ENA-OQIG01000686-OQIG01000686.1-human-gut-metagenome-genome-assembly--contig:-NODE-686-length-18273-cov-3.856993_pt1 | contig 18273 bp, 21 predicted proteins | sample MGYA00242576_ERZ504741 | MGnify/ENA primary metagenome ERZ504741 (study PRJEB26092, sample SAMD00036436) | human gut metagenome | host: Homo sapiens | study: EMG produced TPA metagenomics assembly of... | reverse complement strand
TGAGTCAACATGATAAATTATAGTATTAGAGATTCATACTCGTGTTATTTTTGTTTATTGGAAACAAATTAGACACTTCTGTTGAGATAGAAAAATAAAATTAGCTTTTCTTTTCAGTTTTATTTCAGAAATAAGCCTTTTCTTTGCAGGTAGAAATAAAAAGCCCTATGAAAATATTAATTATCGAAGACGAACCCTCACTGAGGGAACTGATCCAGCGTTCGCTCGAAAAAGAACGCTATGTAGTGGAAGCTGCCGCAGACTTCAGTCGGGATTACGCAAGATAGAGGACTACGATTATGACTGTGTCTTGCTGGACATTATGTTGCCTGACGGCAATGGGCTGAACCTGCTGGAGCAACTGAAAAAGATGCGTAAACGGGAAAACGTAATTATCATATCGGCCAAAGACTCCCTGGACGATAAAGTACTGGGACTGGAACTGGGTGCCGACGACTATCTGCCCAAACCCTTTCACCTGGCCGAATTAAATGCCCGCATCAAAAGTGTGATCCGACGCCAGCGCCGCGACGGAGAAATGGACATACGCCTGGCCAACATACGTATTGTCCCCGATACATTCCAGGTATTCGTAGATGACAAGGAAATAGAATTAAACCGCAAAGAGTATGATATCCTTCTCTACTTTGCCAACCGTCCCGGACGACTGGTAAACAAAAACACGCTTGCCGAATCGGTGTGGGGAGATCATATCGACCAGGTAGACAATTTTGATTTCATCTATGCGCAAATCAAGAACCTGAGAAAGAAACTCAAAGATGCCGGTGCTTGGCAGAACTGAAGGCTGTATATGGATTCGGCTACAAAATGACTGTTGAATAAAAAAAGACCCTACCTCCATGAAGTTGATATACCGCATTATCATCCGCATCGCACTCATGCTGACAGTTGTTCTCGGGGCATGGGCTGTATTTTTCTATATAGCCGTAATAGATGAAGTGAACGACGAAGTAGACGACTCTCTGGAGGATTACTCGGAAACCATCATTATCCGTGCCCTGGCCGGAGAAGAACTGCCCTCGAAAAACAATGGGTCGAACAATCAATACTATCTTAGAAAAGTAAGCAAAGAGTATGCCGACGAACGCGAAGATATCTGCTACAAAGACTCCATGGTCTATATTGTGGAGAAGGAAGAGACTGAACCGGCACGCATACTGACCACCTTATTCAAAGATGACGAAGGACAATATTACGAGCTTACCGTATCGACACCGACGATCGAGAAGGACGACCTGAAAGACGCCATGCTGGGATGGATTATTTTTCTGTACATCGTCCTGCTGCTCACCATCCTGATTGTCTGCATCTGGATATTTCACCGCAGCATGAAGCCACTTTACAACCTGCTGCGCTGGCTGGATGCCTACAGGATAGGCCGTCCCAATCGCCCTTTGAAGAATGAAACGCAAATTACGGAGTTCAGGAAGCTGAACGAGGCAGCCATCCGCAACGCGGAACGAAGCGAGCACATCTTTGAACAGCAAAAGCAATTCATCGGCAATGCTTCACACGAAATGCAAACACCGTTGGCCATCTGCCGGAATCGCCTGGAAATGCTGATGGAAGACGACTCCTTGTCTGAAGCACAGTTGGAAGAGCTGATAAAAACGCACCAGACCCTGGAGCATATCACCAAGCTCAATAAATCGCTGCTGTTACTGTCCAAAATAGATAACGGACAATTCTCCGATACCCGAACGGTAGAGTTCAACAGCATGCTCAAGCGATATATAGAAGATTATAAAGAAGTATACGGCTATCGGGAAATTGAGCTGACGCTGAATGAACAGGGAATATTCCGGGCGGAGATGAATGAATCGCTGGCAGTAGCCCTGATAACGAACCTGCTCAAAAATGCGTTTGTACACAACGTAGACGGTGGGCATATCCGGATTGAAATAACCGGTCATAGCATGACCTTCAGGAATAGCGGTGCAGGCCGCCCCCTGGATGCGACCCATATCTTTGAACGATTCTATCAGGGAAGCAAAAAGGAAGGTTCGACCGGACTGGGACTTGCCATAGCCGACTCCATCTGCAAATTACAGCATCTCACACTCAGGTATTATTTTGAGAAAGATGAACACTGTTTCGAATTGCGGAAGAACAATTTCACCACAGATTACGCAGATTAACACAGAACGAATTTAATCCACTGAGAACCGGCGACATTCATCTGCGCAAACACGTGTAATCTGTGGTGGATACGACTCCCCGGCACACCTGCCTGTACAAATCATTTTCATACCTGTTGCGAGAAGGACTTCCCGCTCAGCGTTAAATATTGTGTAAATATACAGTATAAGTCCAACCGGATGAACAAGAGTAATCAAACTTTTATTTAGAAAAAAGTATCAAAATGGAGAGAATTCCCAATTCTTTTCAGAATCGACCTTCATCTTTGCATTATAAATTAATTGCTAAAAATAAAAACCAATAAAAAAAAGACGATTATGAAAAAGTTACTTCTTTTATTCGTATGCCTGTTCACTCTGCAAACCATCGCAAGAGCGGACGATGATAAACCGATTCAAGTAAGCCAGATGCCGCAGAAGGCACAGCAGTTCATCAAACAACACTTTGCCGGCAGCAACATTGCCATGGCCAAAGTTGAAAGCGATTTCTTACAGAAAAGCTACGATGTCATCTTCACCGACGGCAACAAAGTAGAGTTCGACAAGAAAGGAAACTGGACTGAAGTAAATTGCAAATTCAGTGTAGTGCCACAGGGCATCATCCCCTCTCCTATCCAAAAATATACAGTCACTAATTATCCGGACGCTAAAGTTCTGAAAATAGAACGCGATAAAACGGATTATGAAGTGAAACTATCCAATGGTTGGGAACTAAAATTTGACTCTAAATTTAATTTAATCGATATTGATAACTAAAAAAGTATAGTAGATATGAAATTGAAAATGTATTTTCTTCTTCTAGCACTGGGTGCCCTGGGATTACAAAGCTGTAATGACGATGACGATCATCTGTCTTCCGTGCCCACGGAACTGAAAAACGCATTTACCGAAAAGTATCCGTCTGTCAGCAACGAAAAGTGGGAAACAAAAGGCAACTATTACATAGCGGAATTCCGTCAACAGAACTACGAAACCTCAGCCTGGTTTACTCCGAACGGAATATGGCAAATGACAGAGACCGACCTCCCTTATCAGGCTCTGCCGGCAGCTGTGAAGAGTGCATTCGAAAGCAGTGAATACGCCAAGTGGAAAGTAGACGATGTGGACATGTTGGAACGTCCGGACATGGAGAAGGTATACGTCATCGAGGTAGAGTCCGGAAAGCAGGAATTCGACCTGTATTACTCGGAAGAGGGCATCCTGGTGAAAAGCGTTGCGGATACGGACAACGATTCAGAGAACTATCTGCCTGCCGAGATTCCGGCAGCCATTGAGACCTTTATCAAAAAGCAATATCCAAACGCACGCCTGGTAGAGATCGAAGTGGAGCACGGGATGACTGAGGTAGACATCATCGACGGTAATATCAGTAAAGAAATTGTATTCAACAGCTCTAACGAATGGATATCTACTTCTTGGGACGTACGCCGCAACGAACTACCGAAAACAGTGACCCATGCGATCGCTTCTTCAGAGAAATATGCGGGATATCAAATCGATGACGCAGACTTTGTTGAAACACCCGACGAAGGAGAATATTATCTGGTTGAACTGGAAAAAGGAGAATTGGAAGTGAAAGTAAAGGTGAACGCTGAAGGAGAGTTTATCTGATAAACAAAGAGGTGTGTCATCTGTGGTGAATGATGACACACCTCTTTGCTTTTTCTAATTCTTATACCAACCGGTATCCGCCCAACCGGATACCTTATACCATTCAGTCTGCTGGTAAGAAGTATTCAACGACGGAGCGGACATACGGGGAATATAAGTAGAAAGCCCTTTCGCATCCTGATTCATCGTGAACATCCCGGCGTAGGCAGAATAGTTGCGGGGAGTGGATTTCCAGTAAACCATTACCTTATCGAACGCCTCCCGCCAACTATCATAATCGCCGTTCCCTGCAGTTATCTGATAGATGAACCGGTCTAAATCATAATAATATTGCTTATCAGTGCGGCGATCATAACACATCACTCCGGAAAGATCAAAATTCTGTTTCCCGGTGATATACCTGGGCAGCACTTTGGACGTTGCAACAGCCAGATTCTCAAGTTCACTCATCTTGGCAACCCCAACAGAAACACCACCGGTCCAATCTTCATTGGACATACCGATTCCGTCATTATATCTGCTTTGATAGTAATCATAATAGCAGGAAGCGATCTTCAAAGCTGCATTTTCGGCAGAAACATCGCGGGAACCACTGTCTGATAAGGAGCGCCCGGCCCCGGAATCTCGGTAGGCGAACTGATCAGGTAACTTCCGCAGTCGCGCAACGCATACGCCACCTCTACAGCTTCCATAAAACATGCATCGAAAAACAAGAAGTCGAGGTCGGGCGCCACCTGTAAGGCTGCGTGCAAATCAGCTATATCCATATAGTTATTGCCGTCCTGACCAAACCAACGTGTCTTTGCCGGAGAAGGTATCCATCCCTCACCGTGCGACCAGAAGACCATGCCATACTTCTCCGCTTTATATTGATTGAAGGCAGTAGATATAACCTTTTTCATCACATTTGCATCGGCCGAATTTTGCTCCGGGTAATTTTCAATGGTCTCTTCCACCACTTTTCCTTTTTTGTCTTTTCCCAGACGAATCAGCCGGGGAGCCGAATAATCGTCTATATACACCAGCAGATTACCGGATGTGGCATCAACCTGCCGCATTCCCTCTTTCATCTCTTCAATATCGGCCGAGGCCAACGGTGCCAAAGAGTTCTGGGCTATCATATACACTAACACGGTACGCGAACCTACACTCGGTTCAGGTGTCGGCCCATCCTGCTGACAGGCAGCAAGCAGCATAAGCAGACATACGGAATACAAGGTTATTTTCAGTTTCATGAATTAATATTATCCAGAGATATTATAATAAAGAAAAAAGAGATGCAAACAAAACGGCATCTCTTTGCTATATTTTATATAACGTATAAGTTACTCTTCTGGTTTACTGAACCGGAAATTCTGAGGATCGATTTTCTCGACAGCCACCGTTTTACTCTTCTTGAATTTCCCCACAACCTTGGCGGCCTCTTTTCCTAATTTCTTTTTATTTTCCGAGAAATAGATCATACAAGTACGGTTAGGAAGTCCTTTATCGAATTCCAGATAATTCTTCAACTGATAACTGTACAGTTCTCTATGCGGCAGGAATCCGTTTTTATCCAGCGCCACGCTGTCAAGCATCTGAATTTCGGTGTAGTATATCACCGTATCGGTAAATGAAGCCGATACCCCAAAGGCATAAACGGGTTTATGTCCCCCTTTTTTCAACGAAAACGCCGAGCACAATGTAAACACCAATGCCACAGCAAACAGTATTTTTACGTATTTCATATTCTGTTATATTTTTAACTTCGCAAAGATAACAAAAAAAAACGCCCACCAAAAGATGAAGCGTTTTTTAAATACTTTTTCGGAAACTGATATACCTTGCTTATCCCAAGTAAGATTTGAGCAATTTACTACGATTACTTTGTCTTAATCTTCTGATTGCTTTTTCTTTAATCTGACGAACACGCTCACGTGTGAGACCAAATTTGTCGCCGATTTCCTCTAATGTCATTTCCTGCTGTCCGATACCGAAAAACATCTGAATGATTTCTTTTTCCCTATCGGTTAACGTAGAAAGAGCTCTATCAATTTCCCTCGCAAGAGACTCATTAACCAGAGAACGGTCTGCCATGGGCGAATCATCGTTCACCAACACATCGAGCAGGCTGTTGTCTTCTCCTTCAACGAAAGGAGCGTCCACCGAGATATGGCGGCCGGATACTTTCAGCGTATCGGAGATCTTGTCGACCGGAATATCCAGTTCACCTGCCAACTCTTCGGGCGACGGACGACGCTCGTTTTCCTGTTCAAACTTAGAGAAGGCTTTGCTGATCTTATTCAACGAACCGACCTGGTTCAACGGAAGGCGAACGATACGGGACTGCTCTGCCAATGCCTGCAAAATAGATTGGCGAATCCACCATACAGCATAACTGATAAACTTGAAGCCACGTGTTTCATCAAACTTCTCGGCAGCTTTGATCAGTCCTAAATTGCCTTCATTAATCAAGTCGGGCAAACTCAAGCTTGGTTCTGGTACTGCTTAGCTACGGATACGACGAAACGAAGATTGGCGCGTGTCAGTTTCTCTAATGCCACACGGTCACCCTTACGAATGCGTTGAGCGAGTTCTACTTCCTCCTCTACAGTAATGAGGTCCTCGCGACCGATTTCCTGCAAATACTTGTCAAGAGAAGCGCTCTCTCTGTTAGTGATACTTTTGGTAATCTTTAGTTGTCTCATTCTTATAAAACAGATTTGGAGTGCAAAGTTACGACTATTTATTTGTTAACGTATAAATTTTCACAACTTTTTCACCATTATTATCTACTAATATAAACAAAAAGAGTACCGACTGGTTGATTGCCGGTACCCTCTTTTCGATTTCCTTAGCTATTATTAAGCTACCGAATACTTTTTCGGCAGGCGATTCGCTGGTATGGCCATACTCACCACAGAGCACACAGAGTAACACAGAGACGATTTTAAGTTGTTGATTCGTAGTAAAAAACTCTGTGATACTCTGCTCTGTGCCGCTCTGTGGTGAGTTCCGGCACAGCACCTTTCAGCTAAATCACTCCTGAGTCAAGTCTACAGCGTAATAGCCGCGTTTTCCAGAAGGGAATACTCCTGTGAGGAAGAGTACCTGGTTCGGTGACTTCACAGCAGCTTCATCACTTCTTCAAGGTCGCTGACTTTGCGCATAGGCTGATCGTTGGCTTTCAGGATGATGAAGCCCTTCCGCACACCGGCATCCGCATCTTGCCCGAAGTGACTCCGGTAACCTGCAAGCCGTATCCGAGATTGAGTTGTTTCTTCAAGTCGTCCGGCAACTCCTTGAAGGCAGCGCCAGAATCTCCATACCCGCATCCTTCACAATCTTTGTTGTACCTTGTTCGTTTTTCAATGTTATATTGATATTCTTTTCTTTCTTGTCACGCATCACCTTCACGGTCACTTTATCGCCCGGACGATGCTGTGCAATGGCTTCCTGCAGGTCGGCAAAGTTCTGCACTTTCTTGCCATCGATACCGATGATGACATCATCTACCTTGATATCGGAACCGGCAGCAGAACCTCCATCTACGATTTCGCGTACCCAAACGCCATCCACTACGCCGAACTCTTTGCGCTTATCGGACAGTGTGGCTCCCGATTTGTCGATCGGCTGATCGGACATCATATCACCGTCACCCGCAAGCGAAGTACCCTTGATACCCAGCAACGCACGTTGTACGGTTCCGTATTGTTTCAGGTCGCTGACCACTTTGGTCATCACACTGGTCGGAATGGCAAAACCGTATCCGGCATAAGCGCCTGTGGGCGAAGAAAGCACGGCATTGATACCTACCAATTCACCTTTTGCATTCACCAAAGCTCCACCGCTGTTTCCCTGATTGATGGCGGCATCTGTCTGGATGAACGATTCTACTCCCCCGATGCCGTACACACCGAGCGTACGTGCCTTGGCACTGACGATACCGGCAGTTACAGTCGAGGTAAGATTGAACGGGTTACCTACCGCCAATACCCACTCTCCTACTTTCAAGGCATCAGAATCGCCCACGGGGATGGTCGGGAAATCGTCTCCCTCGATCTTGACCAGAGCCAAATCCGAATTCGGGTCGGTACCGATCATGCGACCTTTGAACTCGCGGTTGTCATTCAGCTTAACGATAATTTCGTCCGCACCGTCGATCACGTGATTATTGGTGACAATGTAACCGTCTTTGGAAATGATGACACCGGAACCGAAGCCGACACGCGGCTGGGTCTGTACACGGCGCTGCTGTCTGCCGCCATTACCGAAGATATCCCCGAATATCTCTGCAAACGGGTCGCGTACGGTCACAGTTTGTTCTTTAGCCTGTTGAGTCGATTTTATATGTACTACAGCATGAAGCGAATTTTCCGCCGCCTGCGTCAGATCTACAGGCTGGGCATTAATGGCGTCATAAGCAGCCAAGCGAGCACCGGGATTCTGACGGAACTGTTCATTAAACGACAGGCTGTCTCTGTTCTCCGGCTTCAACATCGTATAGGTTGTCACTCCGGCAACTCCTGCACTGAGAAGAACTACTGCTCCTATCCCGAGAATGTTTTTTGTTGTCTGTTTCATACTATTCTTTTTATTCATTTAATTGTTAATATTCTACTTTCATTTAACATTTACGACGTTAAAATAACGACAAAAATCATTCTGTTATTCTCCTTGTCACTCTTTTTTGTTCTCTTTTAACAGTGAGTCTGCGGAGCTTAACAGCGGTTAACGGCAGAGACTGACAAATTAGCATTCGTTGCATGACACACAAGGATTTAGAAGACAGAAAAAAGACTTAAACGTTTCCCTCGAAAGACTAAAGTCTTTTTGAGAAACGCTTAAGTCTTTCCGGAAAACGCTTAAGTCTTTTATGGAAAACGAACTTAATAATTCAGATAGTCTATATCCATGTGATAACTCCACTGCGGGAAGTACAGGTTGCCCCCTTCCCACTCCACCTCGCCACGCTGGAAATCAACGGTTTCACTACGCGGATATTTCTTCTCCGGCACCAGCGGCATGGAATAATCGCTGTTGACTATCATGCGCCAGGAGTCGATACCTCCCATAAAGAACATCTTTCTTCGGGATTGTCGGCAAATGTGGGAATACCGAACGATTGGTCTACCGGCACCCAGCCTGCGCCTTCGAAATAGACTTCCGCCCAGTCGTGCAGGTTCCAGGCACGCGGATGCATCATAAAGCCGCTCTGGAAACGGGCGGGAATGCCACTGCAACGGCAGAGGGTGATAAACAGCAGGCTCACCTGACCGCAATCGCCGTGACGATTGTCGAGCACATATTCCGGAATATTCTCAATAGTGGAATATTCGCGGGCCGAAGCCCAGGGGAAATGATCGTTTATCCAACGGAAAATGCGCTGTGCCTTCAACAAAGGATTGGTTTCACCGACTGTCAGATTGGCAGCCAGCTCCTTAATGCGGGGTGTGAAGCGGATATGGGTTTCCCGTTCGGCAGTATATTCCTTATAAAGAGCGCCGGCAGTGTCATAAGGCAGAATATTCCCGGGCTTCAACGGATGCCATTCGGCACACGAGGTGTACTCAAAGGTTTCCGAAAAGACCGTCGGCTCACCGGGGATGGCTTGTTTCTCCATATAGAGGGTGCTGTGCCGGCATGAAGGCGGGGACAATGTGTAACGAGGTTCGCTGACATGGAGCAATTTTACATTTTGCTGGCGGGGCTGGTCTGTCCGGGGATAAGGCAACCAACAACGAATCATTTTTCCGGCAGGTACGGCATTGCTGTCCACCGTCAGCGTGTAAGTGACCCGCATGCGTTTGGGCTGCACCACAGGAGTTTTTTCTTTCCTGACAGCAGCCATCACTTCGGGCAGATGTTCTTTATTGACCTGTTCGCTCGTGCTCAGTGAAGTACCCTCTTTCTCCATTTTGACGGCACAGCAGGCAGAGTCTATCCGGAACAGGTTGGGACCGGCATTGCGGAAATAACGTTTCTCTCCGTCGATCACCCGGCATTCAAGCGCCTTGCTCTCTTCCCATTGGCGCATCTGTTCGTCCGTCACGTCGGGAATGTATTTGCGGATATAGTCTTTCACCTGGGATTCGGTCAGGCAGAAATCCGCCAGCAATCGTTGATGCAGGTCGTCGTCCCAGTCGTAAGGCTTGGACTCCTGCCGGGAGGTGCAGGCGGAGACGCCGATGAATATCATCACAATATAAAGCAATTTTCTCATATCCAAATAAGTTTCAAAAGTTTACCTGTGTTCATATTTTAACCACCCCGATCCCCGGAAGGTCGTTGAGGGTGATCTTACCTTTTACAACTTCCATCCCTTTGAAGCGGTCGTTCGCTATCAGCAGGTTTCCGTCCAGATCGGCAAAGTCGACGGCCGGAGAGAATTGTGCGGCGGCAGAGACCGCACACGAAGTTTCCGTCATACAGCCTACCATCACTTTCATTCCCAATGCACGCGCCAACGTCACCATCTTCCAGGCTTCCCGCATACCGGTGCACTTCATCAGTTTGATATTTATTCCGGTAAAAGCTCCCTTCAGCCCGGCCACATCGCTCAACCGCTGCAAAGATTCATCGGCAAAAACCGGCAACGGACTATGCTGGGTCACCCACGCAATATCGTCCAACTGTGTTTTGGGCATGGGCTGTTCAATCATCACGATCCCTTTCTCCTTCAGCCACTGAATCATGTCCAATGCATATTTCTTATCCGTCCATCCCTGATTGGCATCGACCGCGATAGGCAGATCGCTCACCGAACGGATCGTTTCAATCATCTGTTTGTCATTCTCACGCCCCAGTTTCACTTTGAGGATATTGAACTGCCCGGCCACTTCAAGCGTCTTTTCACGTACCACTTCCGGTGTATCGATGCCTATCGTGAAGGTGGTCGAAGGTGCTTTCGCCTTATCCAGCCCCCAGATCCTGTACCAGGGTGCTCCCAAAAGTTTACCCACCAGGTCGTGCAATGCAATGTCGATGGCAGCTTTGGCAGCCGTATCTCCCGGAGTGAGACCATCTACATAAGTCAGTATATCTTCCAGCCGGAACGGATCGTCGAACTGTTCCAGATCGACTTTCTTCAGAAACCCCATCACCGAGTCTACCGTCTGTCCCAGATAAGGAGGCATCGAAGCCTCACCGTAGCCGATGACTCCGTCATACTCTATCTCTACCTGCACATCGGGAGTGGTGGTGCGCGAATAAGTGGCCACGGTAAATACGTGCTTCAACTTCAGTTCGTAAGGGAAAAAACGCAATTTCATCTTTGCCCCCAGGCCGAGTTGATTGATCGTGAACGAAACAGGGGCTTTCTCTCCGGCAAAAGCTCCTTGCAATGACAGTCCCGAACCGATAGCGGCAAAGGCAGCCGTCTTGAGAAAATCTCTTCGGTTTTGCATACCTATTTTGAGTTTAGTTATAATACGGATTCGTAACAGTGGTATTTAAAGTTTCCTCCTTATCTATAGATGGCAACACACGGACCGCATACAGCAGGCGGTTCAGATTGTACTCATCAAAATCGGCATCTGCCGGATCGAAACTGCTGACATGCACATCGCCTTGCGAATGGATGAACTTCTTATCACCCAGATAAATGGCTACATGAACCACACGCTCCCTCTTTTCGGCAGTAGCCTTCCGCCCGAAGAAAATCAAATCTCCCGGCTGAACATTGCCGAAGTCCGGAGCAATGTCGATATGCTCGCCCACATAAGCCTGTTGAGAGGCGTCACGGGGAATGATGATATCGTGCATGAATAAGACGGTACGTACAAAGCCGCTGCAATCGACTCCCTTCGAAGAAGTACCCGCCCAGAGATAAGGAATCCCCATCATGGTATAAGCGGTTCGGATAATGCTTGAAGCGTCTTGCTTCAAAGAGGCACGCCACTCCTTTTCGGGCATCGATATCGATTGTGAGATATAAGCCTGCCGACCGTCCGGATAAGAGACTTTATAGAATCCTCCTTGCTTACCTTCGTACTTCAGACGGTTTCCGGCTACCACGTCCGACACGGATTGAGACTTTTCATCCGGCTGCTGATAAGTGAACCCGTAATGCGACGTCACTACAATTTTATCTGCCTTGTTCCAGGCATCCAGCCCGGCTTTGGTGACCGGATGGATTCCTACCCGGTGTACCCATGCGATATAATTATCGGGCGTCTGGATGCGGTACCATTTGCGATGTTGCAACACTTTAACGGGCATTCCCATCAATGCCTGAGTGGTCATTTCCGAAGAAAAATCATCCTCTACACGCATATTACATACGGAGAGATTGACAATGCCGTACATCTTTCCTTCCAGAGCCGCACTGTCCGGAACCAGTTGCAGGCTATCCTTTACTTCATAAGCCTTCTCTTCCAGCCCCGATAACAAAGCCGCCTTAGCTTCCGGCGAAGTAGTTGCCCCCTTTACGGTAATCGTCTTTCCGGATACATCGTAATCCACATCCCAAAGGATGACACGCTTATCGGGAATGAAGCGGTCGCGGACTTCACCGGACAATCGTTCTACATCTTGAGGGAGGGCATTTTTCTTGTTTTCAGGAATACCCGTACAGGCGGACACTGCCAAAAGCAGCGATACAAAAGGAATCATATTCTTCATGAAAGAAAGATTTGGGGGTTACATTTTTAGCAAAGATAGAAACTCTTTCCATTTTAGATATATATTTTCAGAAACATTAAGAATAAGAACTGAAATCGAGTCATACGATGTTCACCACAGATTACACGGATTAACACAGATATTTTAATTTAACTCTCAGTAAAATAAATTATTAATCTGTGATAATCTGCGTAATCTGTGGTGAATTTATGTCATTCGTGAAACTCTGTGGAACTCTGTGCTACTCTGTGGTGAACCGAACTAATCCTCCCTTCCGTTTGCTCAAACAAAATAATTCTTGTACTTTTGCTGACCAAAGCAGTTGGCCGGTCTGTCGCGTGTACTTCGGTGCAGGAGGAAAGTCCGGGCAACACAGAGCATCCTACTTCCTAACAGAAAGCTGTCCGTGAGGTAGAGTAACGTAGAAGAAAAGAACCGCCCCTCCCTCCGGGGAGAGGTAAGGGTGAGAAGGTGGAGTAAGAGCCCACCAGCCGTATGGTGACATATCGGGCTGTACGTCTTAGGAGTTGTAAGGTCATGTAAACCGGCGCTATGAGAGCTGCTCGCTCCATGTCGGAGGGTAGACCGCTAAAGTGGTGTGGTGACACCCCACTCAGATAAATGACAGGCACCTTGATTTATTCAGGGTACAGAACTCGGCTTATAGGCTGACTGCTTTTCTTTTTTTTAATTTCAAATACCAGACCTATGAATCAGCGTCTCTCCGATATATGGAAATTCATTACCTATGATATCTGGCGGATCACGGAAAGCGAAGTCACCCGCACCAAGTTCTCGATATACAATATCATCAAAACGATCTATCTCTGCGTCAACCGCTTCAACAAAGACCGCATTGTCAATAAAGCCTCAGCGCTGACCTACAGCACCCTGCTCGCCATTGTGCCCATACTCGCCATCGTCTTTGCCATCGCGCGCGGATTCGGGGTCTCCACTTTGATGGAAAGCCAGTTTCGTGATGGCTTCGGAGGATCCACCGAGGCGACGGATATCATCCTGCAATTCGTAGACTCGTATCTGTCACAGACCAAAAACGGTATTTTTATCGGAGTCGGCCTGGTCATGTTGCTGTGGACCGTACTCAACCTGGTCAGTAACATTGAAATCACCTTCAACCGCATCTGGCAGGTAAAGAAAGGGCGCAGCATGTACCGCAAAATCACCGATTACTTTTCAATGTTCCTATTGATGCCGATCCTGATCGTAGTATCGGGCGGTCTTTCCATCTTTGTAGGCACAATGCTGAAGAGTATGGCGGATTTTGTTTTACTTGCCCCTATCCTGAAATTCCTGATCCGTCTGATTCCGTTCGTGCTGACCTGGCTGATGTTTACGGGACTCTATATCTTCATGCCCAATACCAAGGTGAAATTCAAGCATGCACTGATCTCCGGCATCCTGGCCGGTTCGGCTTATCAGGCATTTCAGTTCCTGTACATCAGCAGTCAGTTGTGGGTGTCCAAATACAATGCCATTTACGGTAGTTTCGCCGCTCTCCCGATGTTCTTGTTATGGTTGCAGATATCATGGACCATCTGCCTGTTCGGTGCCGAGCTGACGTATGCCGGCCAGAACATCCGCAACTTCAGTTTCGACAGAGATACGCAGAACATCAGTCGCCGTTACCGCGATTTCATATCTATCTTAATCATGTCTCTTATAGCCAAACGTTTCGAAAACAACGAAACGCCTTACACCGCCGAAGAGATATCCGAAGAACATCGCATCCCGATTCGGCTGACCAATCAGATACTTTACCAACTGCAGGAGATACACCTGATTCACGAAGTAGTCACCGATCAAAAAAGCGAGGATATCGCATACCAGCCTTCCATCGACATTAATCAACTGAATGTAGCGCTATTGCTCGACCGGCTGGACACATACGGCTCAGAAGATTTTAAAGTCGATAAAGACGAGGAATTCAGCGAACAATGGAAGGTTTTGCTTGACTCCAGGGAAGAATATTATAAAAAGGCAAGCAAAGTATTGCTGAAGGACTTGTAGTTCAGCACGGGAAACGGTATCCAAACTCTTTCCACACAGAGCGACACGGAGTCTCACGGAGGGTTTTCACCACAGATTACGCAGATTGACACAGATTAATAATTTCTTCCACCGAGAACCGGATGATATAATCCGTGAAAATCGGTGTAATCTGTGGTGAAATAAATTCCGTTTCCGATAAGAGCGATATGGGTTTTCTTTATGTCTCCTATCCGCAGAACCCATTCTGTATCACTCAGATCATTAATAGCTGTTATAAGAAATAATTTTCCCGCTTTCTTTCCGGATCTTCTTTCGTTTCTCTTTCACCGGATATCCGATCAGGATATCCAGCAATACACGCTTGGAAGAGGGAATACCGGTCAGGCTCTTTATCTCTTTTTCATCGAACCAGCCGAGTATACATGATCCCAGCCCTTCGCTTTCGGCAGCCAGCACCATGTGTGCAGCCACAATACCGATATCGATCAACGGAAAATGTTTTCCCTTCAGTTTTCCGCCCAGCCGCGAAGTAATGTTGGCAGACTCTTCTACAACGAGGATATGCACCGGAGCATCCTTGGCAAATTTATTCATTCCCAAGCCCGCAGCAGCCTTACCGACCTTCTCCGCCAATGACGGATCGGTCACTACCACGAACCTCCAAGGCTGGGCATTGCAGGCAGAAGGTGCCAGCCGTCCCGCTTCAAGGATGCGTTCCAGCTTATCTGCCTCCACAAGACGCGATTTATCGTAAGCCCTGTCACTTTGCCGGGCATTTACCAATTGCAGAAAGTCGTTCATACTTTTTTCACCTCTACTCCCCGGTCCACCTTATTTGTACTGGATCATCCGGCTGATATACTTGCCGATAATATCAAATTCCAGGTTGACAACACTGCCCTTCCCGAAAGTATGGAAATTGGTATGCTCGTAGGTATATGGGATAATCGCCACCTGAAAAGTATCGTCAGTCGGGTTGCATACCGTCAGGCTGACACCGTTGACCGTAACCGAACCCTTATCGACCGTAATATAGCCGCGCTTGGCCATCTCCTTGTCGAAAGCATATTTAAACGTAAAATACCAGCTTCCGTCTGCATCTTTGATATCGATACATTCGGCGGTCTGATCCACATGTCCCTGCACAATATGGCCGTCCAGACGTCCGTTCATCATCATGCTGCGTTCCACGTTCACCTTGTCCCCCACTTTCAGCAGACGAAGGTTCGACCGGTCCAGTGTCTCTTTCATGCAGTCACAGTGTAGGTATCTTCAGTCATGCTGACCACGGTCAGGCAGACCCCATTGTGAGAGATACTCTGATCTATCTTCAATTCATTTACAAACGAACACTTCAGTGTGAAATGTATATTCTCCTGGTCTTTCACCAGTGCCACAACGGTAGCATACTCTTCTACGATTCCGGAAAACATAGTTCTATTTTTAATTTAGGATTCACAATTAAAACGGAGGTGTGACGCGACTCACATTCGCCCACCCCCTCACAGGGGTCAAAGATACAAAGAAAATGGGATTGGATAAAGAATCAACATAAAAAAGCGGGGCTTTTCACAAAGCCCCGCTTTTCAGTTTTCAATAGGTATTAGTTTTTTTTTAAGGTAAAAAGATTGTTTTCAGGATAACGATGCAAATATAGGTGCTTTTCTCGTTATGAACCAAATATAAAAACATGTCATATAACATCTTTTTGATTTTTCTTTGGATTTATTATCATTTCAAAAAAAACTCCTGTAACCGAACCGTTACAGGAGACAAATATATGACATTTTTTTAAGTAGCACTAATTTTTGTTTAAAAATTTGCGATTTATTATTTAGCAGGATAATGCTCTTCTACCTTGCCACTATGCTTCAAGACTTTAGCATCGATGAAAAAGAACTATCTCTTCTGCAATATTCGTTATATGGTCGCCGGAACGTTCAATTTACGGAATACTCCCACCAGATTGAGGCACGAGAGAGTGCTTTCCGGATGCTCTTTGATATATTCTGCCAAAACAGCCGTAGCCTCCGCATTGATCTCGTCCAATAAATTATCTTTAGCGAATACGGAGGTTGCCAGCTCCAGGCTCTCTTCGTTCAATGCGCGTTTTGCCACTTCAAGCATCGAAAGCACCTGTTTCTGCATCTCTTCCAGACGGAGTCGTTTCAGTAACTCTTCATCCAGAACCGGCTCTTCACTCTTCACTACAAAACGTGCGATTCCTTCTGCAAAGTCGCCCAGACGCTCCAGGTTGGTGTTGATTTTCAACATGGCCAACACAAAGCGAAGGTCGATAGCTACCGGATTATATAAAGCGATCACGTCTTCCACGTCGCTGTCTATCTTCAATTCGAAAGCATTCACCCTGCGTTCACGGACAATCACCTGCTGGGCCAGTTCCTTATCCAGGGTCAACACTGCCTCCCCTGCCCTGTCCAACTGGTTGTAAACCAATGTCCACATCTCGTCTATTTCCTTTTTCAGCAGAACAAGTTCTGATTCTATAAACTTCACCATATTCTATTAAATTTATTATTAAGCAAATATACAATATAAAATGATACATCGAGCTGCATACCGATCAATCGTATGTCATCCGAAACGTCCGGTTATATAGTTTTGTGTCGCTTCCTTCTCCGGGTTCGTAAAGATCTTCTTCGTGTCGCCAAACTCCACCATCTGCCCCATATAGAAAAACGCCGTCTTATCACTGACACGTGCAGCCTGCTGCATATTGTGCGTCACAATCACAATGGTATACCGTTCTTTCAACTCGTGTATCAACTCTTCCACCTTTGCCGTCGAAATAGGGTCGAGCGCCGAAGCAGGTTCGTCCATCAACAGCACCGAAGGCGATACAGCCATTGCGCGTGCGATACAAAGACGCTGCTGCTGTCCGCCGGACAAGGCAAAAGCCGATTCTTTCAGTTTGTCCTTCACTTCATCCCAAAGCGCGGCACCCTTCAGGGTCTCCTCCACCCGCTGACGGATAAAGGCATTATCTTTCACTCCATTCACTCTCAACCCGTAAGCCACGTTTTCAAAAATGCTTTTCGGAAAAGGATTGGGACGCTGGAACACCATGCCTACATTTTTACGTAGCTCGTCCACCTGCACTCCCTTGTCATAGATGTTTTCGCCGTCTATGCGGATCTCTCCCGTCAGGCGGGTTGCAGGAATCAAGTCGTTCATCCGATTAAAAAGGCGTAGAAAAGTAGATTTCCCACATCCGGAAGGACCTATAAACGCGACTACCGATTTTTCTTCAATCTCCATACTGATCCCCTTCAGTGCATGGAAGTCACCATACCAGAAGTTCACGTCACGCGCATCAATTTTTACTGTTGTATCCATATCTTTTGTTGTACTCCGTCACTAAGAAACAGTTTCTAATTCATTTTTACTTTCTTCTCAAAATACTTTCGCAAGGCATTGGCCAGCAGGTTCACCAGGAGTATGATTACAATCAGTACCAAGCCGTTCCATAAGCCAGAGGCAACTGCGCCTCCATATCCGTTCCGCTGGTCGATATCACATACAAGTGATAGGCAATGCCATACATTGATCTAAGATGCTTGTGGGCAATTGCGGGAGGAAATACGCCGCACAAGTGAACAGGATCGGAGCCGTTTCTCCCGACACACGTCCCAAGGCAGAATCAATCCGGTGATGATATTCGGCATTCCCATAGGCAGAATCACGTGCCAGATGGTCTGAAGCTTGGTAGCTCCCAGTGCACGGCTTCCCTCGCGCATGCTGTCAGGTATTGCTTCAATGCCTCTTCCGTAGTACGGATCACCAAAGGTACGCAAAGCAGCCCCAACGTCAGCGAACCCGCCAGATACTATCGCCGAAATCCATATAGTTAACAAACAGCGCCATACCGAAG
>ENA-OQIG01000685-OQIG01000685.1-human-gut-metagenome-genome-assembly--contig:-NODE-685-length-18282-cov-3.651170_pt1 | contig 18282 bp, 28 predicted proteins | sample MGYA00242576_ERZ504741 | MGnify/ENA primary metagenome ERZ504741 (study PRJEB26092, sample SAMD00036436) | human gut metagenome | host: Homo sapiens | study: EMG produced TPA metagenomics assembly of... | reverse complement strand
CTATCATGGCACGGATCACATCCCCATTGATCTCACATTCACCCTGGCTTCAGTTTCATAGTTGCCTTTAAGTTCCCAGGTGGCATCCCGGATCGTGAAGGGAGCCTGATCTCTTGCGTGTATCCGAAGTCCAATGCTTTTATTTTCACCTACATAGAAATGGACCCGTTGCATCTTTTTCCTCCTTCCACTAACAGTTCTGTATAAATCTGCGGTGCTACAAGTTCAGCCTCCCATTCCGTTTCAAGAAGCTGTCCATAGTAAGGAACCGGCTCCACATGAGCACACAGCAATGCTGTATTGACTACAAACAACATCTTTGCTATATATGCCTGATTACCAGCCTCATCTTCTGCCAGGATCTCCACCACATATTCCCCGTCCGTATCAAAGGGGACCGGTACATTCCACCAGTCCCCTTCTGATCGGTTCAGCTCGACTTCGCAGCCGTCTACACGGCCAAAAACACGTTTGACCATTATAGCCTCCTATTAGTCGGTAACCTCCACGCTGATCACATAGGTCTTGCCACAATCTACTGGGTTTGGATTGATCGTTACAGACTTGATCACAGGCGCTGTTGTATCTACTGTTACGGTTCTGGTAACGGTTGTAGTCTTACCTGCAGAGTCTTTCGCAACAACTGTAATGGTATTTGTACCAGTAACCAGTGTCAGTGCCTTACTAAAGGTACCATCAGATCCGACTGTTACTGTTTCCGCAGTACCACTGTTCAGCTTGACTGTTACTGTAACAGGGCTGGAAGTTGCGTCATTGGTAGTACCGGTAACAGTAACCGCAGTCTTGTTGGTAACCAGTTTATCTGCCGGAGCTGTGATAGAAAGTGTAGGTGGTACAGTATCGATCTTGAATGTAACGGTCTTCTGTGTAGCCGCATTTCCATCAAAGTCAGATGCATCGATCTTAATTGTATGGCTGCCATCTGCCAGAGCTGTAGTTGGAGTATAAGTACACTCATATCCACCTGTAACAGCTGTTTTAGTAATGCTGTCACCTGTAACCTTGCTGCCACTGTCAATGGTAATACCAATAGTTGCAGGATTAACACCAGAATCCGCATCTGTTACTTTCCACTTAATAGTTGGCTTATTGTTGGTGATATAAGATCCTGCTGTTGGACTGGTAATGGTAATAGCCGGTGCAACTTTCTCTTTTACTTTTAATTTCAGACTGGCTCCCAAGGTCGTATCTGAATCCGTCTTTGTCGTTGTATTTCCAGCCACATCCGTTGCCTTAACCGTTACCGGATAATAATGCCCGTCATTGATGGTATAACTGGACTTAGATGGAGCTGTGATCGTAGCTTCATATTTTCCTGTGCTGGAATTTAATGTTAATATAGTTGTTACGCCATTAATGATGGCCTGTACTGTTTTTACTGCCATTATTTTATCTCCTTCTTTTTATCTGTTTTCTCTAACCCACGTACAACAATCGCCGCATTACTGAGCAGTGCTGCCTGATCCGGGCCTGTTACTATAAGATGATCAAAAATATAGAGCAACGTTGCCCGCTGCTCTTCTGATAAGTTATACATGTTTTTCCTTTCTGATCAGGCTTTTCAGCCTGTCTATTTCCTCCTGCTGGCTCTGTATAGCAGCTACCAGCAGGGGAATGTAATTGGTATACGGGATCGTAAAATATCTTCCACTATGTCCATACAGAGGAAGGTTTAACCCCTGCTTTCTGCATATCCTACGGACATCCTGAGCAATAAAACCTATACCTGCATGGTCTGTCCGTTTCATATTGTAGGATACCGGCTGGAGCTGTTTGATGATCTGAAGTGCTGTTCCTGTATCTACTTTATGGATATTTTCCTTTAATCTTCGGTCTGAGTACTCATCTATTGTCCCAATGATCGTATTGGCTCTGAGCTTGTCACACCCAATGGTATTGGCGCCTATATCCGCCATGGACGCATAACAATCTACAGAAAAAGTATCCCTGCATGTAAATCTGGATGCAAGTACGGTTTCACCATAAATGGTAGCACCTGTAGCAGTGGTACCGATCTCTATATTTTTTGCAAGGACTTTACCATTCTGATCTACCGTAAACTGACCATCACCAACATTGATACTTCCCTTGAACAGACCTTCCACTACGGTCAGTTTCCCGTCTGCAGTCAAGGAAGAATAGGTGGACGTCCAGCTAAAGCGATTGCCTTTAATATCAATGCCGCCACTTTCAATGGATAATTGAGCCGATACTTCTCCCTTTTTAACCATCAGTTTTATGTTCTCTGCCGTCATCGTGATCTGAGAAGATAATTCTCCTTCTGCAGCAGACGCTCGTTTTACTTCTGCGGCAATCTGTTCTGCAGTGATCGTCAGTTTTGCCTCTGTACGTTTTTCTAGGTCCACCAGGTTTGCTGATACTTCATCTACATTTTTCTTTAAATATGCAGCCTTGCCTTTTAAGCGGATAATGTCCGCGTTGGTCCCCTGCTCTTCCTTTCGTATTTCTTCACCTGTTGCGCTATAGGTATCCTGTAAGGCATGGATCCCTTTCATCGTCCTCTTAATGATGTAAGAAACAATTGTCCCTTCTTCCGACTTGATCAAGCCGGCATCTCCCAGTTCTAAATATGGCAAGCCTTTTAGCAGATTACATTCGTAAGGAACATAAGGTCGGCTGCTCACCATTCCATAAATCCCCGCTGCGATCTGCTGTAATTCATCTGCGCCCTTGCCGTATAGCAGGAAGTTACCTTCTACTACCAGACAATTACCGGTTCCATAGATCGCACCAATATCCTCTTCTTCCTGGCGGATTTGTACTGCTTCAATGGCTTTTACCGTGTAATCTTCAAAAACACAGGATTTATACAGATTTTGTGAAATTGTTTCATCATAGACCTGCTCATTCATTTCACCTGGAACAAGGGGATATAATTCATCTGACGGATACAGATTTTCAGCTGGTGCCAAAATATAATTCGGTTGCAATGCAATATGCTGTAAAATCCCTTCCCGGTCAAAATGGCCAAACACACCATTCATCTGTTCACATGCAATCAAAGTATCCCGACCAGACAATTCTTCTACACTCATTGTCTTTTCAATCAAAATACTGTCATTTGGAAGATAAGATGGAACCTTTTCCGTCACACCAACGTACTGACATAAACTGGATCTGAATTCTTTCAATGTCATTGGAAACGAAAGATTGTTATACCACTGTGCCACATTTACATCAAACAGAGACATCTGATCCAGACCTACAATATCCAGATATTTTCTATCTGTTTCTTTTTCTGCGGATTTAATGATATATACTCCTAAAGGCATCCGATATCCATTGGGATATATGTCATCACCTGGAAACAGGCCTGCTTCCGGCCATATTCCCTCCAGGATCTGATAAACTTCCATTCTGGCTTCTTTTACAACTTCCGTAACATTAAGAAGTGTAATTTTAAACTGTGATGCTTCGCAGCTTCCAAATTCCAGATTTTCATTACTGGACAATGCCTCATCCAGTTCCATTGTTTCCGCTTTTATGTTGCTGCTTGAAAGACGCAGGTAAGGTTCATCTTCTCCTTTGTGATAAAAGTCCAGGATCAGCTGTTTATCTGTACTGTCTGCCCGATACAATTCTTTTAATCGTTCATCCACATTTAACATAAGCTGCCTCCCTAATATTCTGTCAGCTGGATATCAAATGGTTCATAGACCATATCCAGTTTTCTCTCATTCACATGGGAAATCGTATATTCAATATCTGCGATATAAAATACTCCTGACTTATAATCCATTTCCTCATCGTTCCAATACGTGACAGATACCTTTCTTTCCCGCTCTCCTCCTGACACGATTCCCGCATCTATGATCGCTTTAACGACTATCTTTTCACCCAGATACAGTTTCCGGATCGGTACTGTCAGGCTCGTCTTATAATTCGGCGATGTCTGACGGTGGAGCAATGCCGTTGCATCACGGGATGCATCCAGTTCCAGTCTCTGATTAGGTGTACTTTTATATTTCTCCAGATATTTGTTCGGAAGGACGGTATTTCCAAATTTTATAAGCCATCCTTTAAAAGCCATAGTCCTTCCTCCTTACACAAGCAGCGGATTTTTTCCTGTCTGCTTTCTTGCCAACCGGTTACGTTTTACCACATTTTCGTACACTACCTTTCCATCCAGATTGATCATCAGCTGAATGTCTCCACCCAGTCCAGCACCTGCCTCTTTCAAGGCTTCCAGCAATGCCTGCTTGATCGTAGACAATGGAGAGACCACTTCTGCTTCCCGATTGTTATCTCCAAGGATCGCCGCAAATTCTCCGGCCTGTCTTGGAACAACGGTTCCTGTAGCCAGTCTAGGAAGTTTCATTGATGAGACATTAAATCCAAAATGCTGACCACCAGCAAGGGGCACCCAGTCCGGTACATCAAAACTGATACCATTTAAACCTTCCACAATATGATTGATCGCAACTTCTACTGTGGAAATGATCCCGTTAAAAACACTCTTAAATATATCTTTTATACCATTTAAGGCCTTTTCCATATCTCCGGTAAATACGCCCTGTATAAACTCCAGGATGCCGTTTAAAGCGTCTGTTACACCTTGGGCTGCAGTGCTTACTGCTGCAAGAAGCGCAGTAAAAAATCCTCCAACATTTTCAATGGCTGCACCAATAAGCGGGGCAAAACTCTGAACGATCCAGTTTAAAAGCGGCTGCAGTACCTGGTTCCATAAGACGGTTAGGGTATCTGCAACGTTTCCGAATAATTCTACAAAACTTTTAATAAATGGCTGCAAATATTGGCTTTTGACTTCTGTAAATTTATCTGCCACTTTCTGAAGTGCCGGCAATATGTATGTTTCAAATGCTTCCAGAGCGCTTTTATGGATTTCTGTAAGTCCCTCTGTAAATGCGTCAAACATAGGTGCTACATGCTCATCATATGTCTGGTTTATCTGATCAAACGCATCTGTAAACAGATCTTTAAGATCTCCCATTATCTGAGCAGCAACTCCCAGAAGCCCGTCAAATGCCTGTTTAAAACCGGCCGTATTATTTGTAAGAGGCGTCAGCAGGGCGTTTAAAAGATCCCGCCCAAGCTTGACAAACACTTCTGTCAAACCCATGAAGGAGTTGGAAAAAAAGCCGATCAGATTTGCAGTAAATGTCTGCCCGTTTTCATCTGCAAAGACACTGAATACTTCTGCGAAAGCTGCGGAAAAATTTGCCACAATATCTGCTATGTCCCCGGTTATATCAAACATGTCTATGATATATTGCTTGATCCGTTCCTGAGCTTCTTCCAGATACTTTGCAGTGCCACCGACCAGGTTTGCTGCCAGCGTAATACCAACTGAAGCAACAGCCCCTGCAATCACGCCTAAATCATAGACCATTTTATTTCCCCAGGTACTTGCTGCAGCCTGGACTCGCGATCTGAAAAAATATCAGACAGGCTTTCCTTAATACTCTGAAGCCCTTTCTGGATCGTAGCGAACCGGGAAGTAGTATCTCCTAATCCCACCTTAAATCCTTTGGTGAATAGACTAGACAGATCACTCCATTTCTTTTTTAATGCATCCAGGGCTTTTGACAGTGAGCTGGATACTGCCACCATTTCAAACATCTGGGATGGATCCGTTCCGGAACCGCCGCCTCCGCTACCTGCATTATTTTGACTTAAGACATTTAATTTATCAAAAGCTGCCAGACTATTCTTTGCATCTTTTGCTGCGCTTCCTGTCTTTTTAAGACTTTTTGCATAATCTTCCTGGGTCTTCTTAGCCTTCACAAAGGTGGATTTCCCAGTTAATGCCGCTACCAGTTGCCCGATCCAGGCCAGTGCCTGGGCTATCGCATCAATCAATGCAGTGATTGCCGGTACCGCAACACTTAAAATGGGAGCAAAACCGGCTGCCAGGCTGTTCTTTAAATACAATAAAGAAGAGGACAGACCGGATAATGTCTGGTTTGCGCTTCCGGAATATCTTGCAAGGTTTTGAAAGCCTTCCTTTGTCGCGCTCATCACTGCCATTACCGCCTGCATGACAAAACGCATCATCATCATACGGCTGATCCGGCCTAAGAGCTGCATCCCTTTCCCTGAGTTCTTCGCCGCTTTACCAGCGCCATTTACAGAGTCCCTTAATTTATCCGCGGATGCTTTTGCTTTCTTCTGTCCGGCATCTGCACTTAAAAGGGATTTTTTGTATTCATTCTCTGCCTGGAGCACCTGTTGTAGCTGCACATAAGTCTGGTCATAATCTGCATCTCCAAGTGATATTCCCTGCTGCTCCATTCCCAAAAGCTTACTTCTAAGTGCTTCTTTCTGTCCCTCAAAGGAATTGGGATCAAACTGGACCGGAATTTTAACAGGAGTGGTAAGGTTCTTTTTATAAGTACTCAGATCGGACTGTGCCTGGTTTAAAGCCTTATAGGTGCTGTCATACAAGGCATCACCAAAGCTTTTTCCCTGGCTTTCCAGATCTTTAAGTTCCTGCTTTAAACGATCAATCTTCCCCTGCAGGGAGTCCGCTGGAAAAATAACTGCATCCGGTGTTGGATTTGTCAGTTCCTGCTTGTAATCTTTAAGAGCCTGCTTGACCTTTTCCAGTTTTAAATATGCCTCATCATATTTTTCATCACCAAAATACATTCCCTGACTTTCCAGGTCTTTGAGTTCCTTCTTTAATTCGCTAATCTTCTGTGCAAATTCATTGGTTGCCTTTTCCGCTTTCTCTTCTCCGGCTGCATACTTATCAATAAATTCTATTGCTGCAGGATCATAACCATATGCCGAAGGATCGTCTACCTTTACCCGTCTGGCGGGTGTCGGCTCCTGTTCCTGGTATTCCCCACGATCTACTTTGATGGCATCCATCTGTTCCTGCAGGCTTTTGGTCTGTCTTTCTGCCTGTTTAGCTGACTCTGTTACCTGATCAATCCCTTCAGCTGCCTTGGAAGACTGGGCTGCTGCTGTTTCTGCCGCCTGGCCCACATTATTAAACACATTTGAAATATTGTCAGAAAGCCTGTCAACTGCTTTAGTGAGTCTGTCAAAAGCTTTTTCCAGTGTTCCGGTTCCTTTTTCCAGTCCAGAGGTATCAATTTTTGTATCAAATTTCAGACTGCCATCAGCTGCCATATCCTCACCTCTTTTCCAGGCATCAAAATAAGACGCTGTCACGCGCCTCAGCCTAATAACTTATTCCAATAGTCAATTTCTTCCTGTTCTTCTTTCGTATACCGTTTCTTAAGGTCACAGATCTTTTTATTGTTTCTACGAAATTCTCTTTCCCATTTTTCCAGGTGCTTACCTTTTGCCATTTTCTGCCGGATCCCCAGTACGGTGGAAAAGATACCTTCCCGGATTTCCATGAAATATCCCACAAAGGTCCACCAGTGAATATATGGGACGGATCTTACTTCGCATCCGGCCACCTGGTTGATAGCCGGAAACAGGATCGGCTCATCCTGCTCCCAGTCCATCACCTTGACCGGCATTATATCCTCTTCATCTTCCTGGCCACAGTCCAGAACCAGAGCGCCTTTTTAGCTGCCTCTTCATAAAGTTCCTTTGGCATATCTGTCCAGCTTCATACAGGATCTTACACATAACCACGTGAGCTTCTTCTACCGTAAGCTCTGGATCATTAAACGCCTGCATGATCACCAGGATATCCCTGTAGTCCGTTCTGATCTTCCATTCCTTTTTGCCTACCTTAAGAGTGACAGGAAGCTGGCCTAACCGGATCATTTTGTATAGCCGGCCGTATACTTCTGGATCCGCTTATTGCTTGCCTCTACTCCGGCTTTCATGTTTTTCTTGATGATCGGCATCAGACCGTTCATAACGGACTCAAACAGGAGCTTTCCGCCTTTTACTGGTGAAAATGGAGACTGACCATTAAACAGCGTGTCATAAACGTCTGCGTTAAAAATAGCATTAAAACAGTCTTTTACGCCCTGCTCTGCTTTCTTCCACTCAATACTTGCATTTTCATCTGTTGGATCTACGGTACCGTCCTCCAAAAGCTTGACGTTGCCCTGAAGCTCATCTTTCACATGCCCCAGCTTCTCCATTTCATCCATGCAGCGCTGCCACATATTCAGATCAGAAGGATTAATCCGGATCACACGGTCCGGATCATCATTTATCATGTACTCCTTATAACCTTCATCAAATTTAAGGCTTTCCATATATAGTCTCCTTATTCACTGTCAGGTGTAAACGTCTTTGTTTCTAAGGCAAAAGTTCCCTTTACTCTGTTGCCTGTATGATGTACATTAAACGGGATCTGATAACCGGTGGTATCTCCGCCATAGCTTGACACTTCAATAATCACATCTTCGCGATAAGCCACATAAGAGCCTGCTGCTCCAGATGCCGACTCCCAAAGGTGTACTTCAACAACGGTAGTTTTTAAGTCATCTAGGGTCTGACGTTCATCAATGATCCCCTGAAGCCGTTCAAACATAGGATCACCCACAACCGCATAAAACGGATCTGCCGTAGCCTGTGGCTGGTAGCTGTCCAATGTAACGGATGTTTCACCCAGAATATTGTTCTTGGTATCCACATTGGCATTCATTTCTACGTTGTATTCTTCCAGGTCTTTTCCTAAACGGACATAAGCTGTTTCCTTTGTGCCCGGAAGAGCAGAGTCAATAAAGTTACCCATGAATTTTCTTTTGATCTTCTGTCCTGCAATAGGTGCTTTATCTGCCATTTATTCTTCCTCACTTTCTACTTTGTACTGGGCATAGATCTGCAGCTGATACATAACGCCTGATCAACGGTATCTCCCATCAGGCCCATGCTCATGGCATTGGCTGTGGTTGCCTTTAAAAATGTGGCCTCTTTCACTTCATCACCCACATTTACTTCTATTCCACTCTCTTCTGGAAGCTGCTCTAGCCAATAGGCCAGTTCCAAAAGGAAATTGCTGTTTGCCAGCCGGTTGTAATCTGTAAAGGACTGTCCCACTGCATACATAATAAAGTTATGCCTGCGGATCTGATTACCCAGGATATCTTCTTTCACCAGGCTGTCACCATTGCTGGACAGGCCGTAATTAACCGGATCCGGTTCTGTAAAATCAATGTGAATATCATCACCGGTCAGAAACTCGGATATCTTGGGATATTCCGTTAGTTTCTGACGCATATATTCAATGATCGTCATATCCTGCCTCCTCTGCTAAGCACTGCCTGCGCCGCCTGAAGGATATCATCCTTATGATCTGCTTTCATACGTTCAAACCATTTCTTTCCGCGCATAGGAGCACCAGCATAAGTCAGCTCTTTTCCTGTTGGTACCTTGATCTCATTTTTCTTCGCCCAGGCACTTCCAGTTGTTGGTGACACATAAAGGATGCCTTCATACAGGTAATGAGCAAACGGACCGGGAGTATCAATCTGGCCTGAACCGATTGTAGTGGCAGCCACCATCAGGTGTTTCAGCTCGCCGGCCTGACGCTTGGCATATAATCACTCATATAGCGCATACATTCACTGTCGATTGCTGCTTGCACAGGTCCATTTTCAGCAACTTTATGTCTACGCCGCATTTCTGCCGTAGAAAGCATTTTTATAACTATTTTCATGGTTACACCTCCTACTTACAGGACAGCTCATAATGCTGGACCGCTTCACTACCATACAACCGTTCATCCACAGTTGTAACTGTTACATATCCATGGCTTGCTTTCAACGCTGCCAGTGACTTTGACATGGTTTCCTGACTGCTGCAGTCTATTTCGTCTTCAACGATACCTTTTACAGCCAGATCCTTTCCCTGGGTAAACGTAAGTGGATTGCAAAGACTTTCCAGCGGGATTACCAGAAGAACTGACGCTGCATCACGCTGGCCTGTTTTTAGAAAAGTAGACTGCCTCACATCTTCCCAATAAACATCTTCAACCGGTATCCGGATGTATCGCATATCCTTGCCGCATTTGTGGTATAAATACAAGGTTACATCTGCATTAGTAAACATCAGCACACCCCCTGATAGCATAAACCGGTATTTTCCAGCCATTTCTTAACGATCTGGTTTTGCTTCCTTATGGCAGCTTCTGTTAATTCCTGCGAAGATCCATAGGAAGCCGAATAAGTTCCGATCTTTTCAGAAGTCTTTCCGGATGCATTTTTTTCCGTCTTTTCCTGCCGACAGATAACCTCTGCCAGTTCACAGCAGCATAATTTTGCTTCTTCCGGAACATCTTCCATAATCGTCAGCCGTCCGAATGTATACTGATCCATGATCTGGCTTGCCTGTCTGGCATAAAAAGGAAAACCGGAGCTGATGGCCGCTTTCCTTCCAAGAAGATATTCATTTTTATAAAACTCTTCATCTGCATAAACCATCAGCTTTTTTCCTTTCTTTTATCACGCATTTTTGATAAGGGTTACATCCTTCGTTACTGCAGATGCAACCACCGTTACGGTCTCAGTGATCTGACTGTATCCGGTCTTTTTGATCTTTGCCGGATATGTACCAGGTCGCAGGTTAAATACTGCTTCGCCTGACGCATTGGTCTTTAATCTGGATCCATTTACATCTACAATAGCACCTTCAATTGCTTCCGGACTTCCTGCGTTATCCTTTACAGTAAAGGTTACAGTCTGAGTAGTTACCGGTGTTGCCGGTTCCAGATAAGCAAACGGGCAGCCTACACGGTCCTCATCCATTCTGGTTGCCGGATTTGGAAGAGCCCAACCCATACGAAATACAATACGCAGAGCTACCATATCCTGCTGAGCCAGGTTATAAACGATATCCTTAGTGATCGGATCCTGGATAACTCCCTGGTCAAGGATCTTTACAGTAACGTCCTGACGAATTGCATATACCGCCTGCTTAAAATCACCTACGATTAGTTGAGCAATGCTGTTATCATAAGCACCGTTCTGCGGGAAATACATAGGCGCACCGTCCAGTGCGTAATTAGTGGATCCCTGCATGTCGCTCTTAAAAATCGGTGTTCCGTCCGTTGCCTTGATGCCTCTTAACTTTGCTCTCATACCCATGCTGCCAGAGCGCCAGTTGCCATGTAACCATCCTCTTCAACTTTGGAGATCACGCCATTCTCTCCCAGAAGCAGGTTGTAATAATCCGGAGTAGATCCAGGTGCTACGTTGTTGCCTGCCTGACGTGCCAGGGTGATGATATCGTTCTGCCATACTCTCGGGCGATTTACACCGAAGATGATCGCAGAGTCTACTCTCTGGCCGATTGCTTCATTTACTCTTGGAGTGATCTCACCAAAAATATCAAACTCCGCATCATCTAATACTGCCTCTGGGATCGGCACGATAACAGCCAGCTCAGCTGCATCCAGATATACGTTATCCCAAGCCTGGCGGCTGGTCTGTTTCATACCAGTGTCACCATCCACCCAGTACGCAGTTGGGAGGAAATCCAATACACGGATCCTGGTCTGGTCACTGGTCATGTTTGGCAGCTTTCGTGCCATGCTCATAAATACGGACTGCTTCGGTGCGTCCTGAAAAATGGTAGATACTACCTGTTCGCGGATGATTGCCTCCGCATCAGATCTGCTTGTAATATGTACTGGCATAAATCAATTACCTCCTTATTCTCTTCCAAAAATACTTCTTAAGGCTTCATTTGCCCTTGTCTTTGTGTCCTCAGTTCCTTTACCGCCCGATCCAGGAGTATAAGAAACCACTTTGGGTATCTGTGTGTCCTGAAACAAATAGGCATTGTCTTTCTTGACTGCTCCAGAGCAGTTTTAATATCCGCTTCCTGGTTCTTGCTGGCTTTCAGCTTCTCTACATCCATGAATGGCATTACCGCTTTCAGATCACGGGGCTTGTACCTTCTGCAGTAGTCTTTAAAAGATCATTAAAGTCACGATCCGCAATCTGCTTCTGGTACTCCGCATCCTTGGCTGCCAGATCTGCGGTCAGCTTGATGACTTTTCCCTGCAAGTCCTGAACATTGACGCCCTCAAAGCTTTTCAGGGTTGTCTGGGCTGTATCCAACTGAGTCTTATAGTTATCTCTTTCTGTCTTTATGGCTTCAATATCCCTGCCATTCTCAGCCATAATGTTGTCCACCTGTTCCTTTGACAGGCCCATGTCCTCTAAAAATTTTCTCTTCATTTTCTTCCTTTCCCACTACGCTTTTTACGGGGTTGCTTCCCTTGTGCTGGTAGTTTTACGTCATTCCGGACAATTTTCTGCATAAAAATAACACGCATCTCTGCGTGCCTACTGCTCGATCTTATTACATTTGGTACACCGTCTTACATAACCGCCATAAGGACCGGAAGCCCGGCTCCAGTGCTTGCGGTAGTGATGGCAACATTCTTTTTTCTTGAAAAACCTCTGCCAGATCCATGATATAAGTCCCGTAAGATCACCTTCTTTCATTTGCGACGTCGCAATTATTCTTCATAAATCACGTCTAACCCATAAGCTATTGCGGCATCGTGTTCAATCCGACACCCTCTAGCCTTTTCCCAACCCTTGCAGAAATAAGCTGCATGGCAAAGGGACATATTTTCCAGACTTTTAGCAAGGAAACAAAGAGGTATCTGTACCACTCCACGTTCTTTCATCTTTTCATTGCTATACCATTCATCAGTAAACAGGGTGTTTACAATTTCATAACCTTTAGCTTCCAGTATCTTAATCGCCTGTTCCCTGGTTGCAATAATCTCTTCATCTGTTTTTCCAGCCATGGGCTGACTAAGCATTGCTTTCTTCATCTTCTTATCCTCTCTTTCTTAAAAATGGGCACAAAAATACCACCGGCCTACTGACTGGTGGTATTTTTTAACTTATTTCTGATTTTTTCTTTATAATCCTCAATTCCATTGTACTCATCCCAATTATATGGCGGAAATGGTGTGACAAAAGTCTCTTTCCACTTTGCCCGAAGATTTTTCATTTCATCATCCGTTTTTAAGTACTGAATTAAGTCCATCTGAAACATCCTTCATAATGTTTTAACAAATGGTATCAATAATTATGCCATTTGCATTTCTTACAAATTGTTTCCCAATCGTCTTTTTTCTTAAATCGATCAGGAAGCTTATCTGCTTTTAAACGCCCATCAACTGCATCTACATTTTCGATACAATCAATATCCTCAATCATTTCATCCACAAGAGGACATTTTACGAATCTATCATCTTCCATGTCTCACTATCTCCAATGCTTTCAAAATGTTGTCAGAATACTCTTCCCGCTTAAATGCAGTACGGATAAATGCATCCGATGTTCTTACGTATGCAGCTCCATCTTCACTGTAGTACCGCTCGAACTGCCCCTTCCAGACGGTCTCTGAAAATGATGCCCGGCGGATAAAACCTTTTGCTTCGTCAAAAGTTACTTCATGCTGCCGTTCATCGTTAATGTGTTCGCTGTCAAAGCCGAGTTTTTCAAAATCCACTTTGCTCGGTTCAAGATTAATCTTTCCTCGGAAACCCAATTCCTTTAACTCTGATTTTATTATAGCAATTCTCTTCCGTTTTTCAATAGCTTCCAGTTCTTCCTTGGTCGGATTAGCCTCGCCAACCTTCAACCGCTCCCTCTGCTGCCGCAGGCCCATAGCCTTTGAAAATTCCACATAGGTCTTTTCTGTTAATCGCTTCCTGCATCTGGCAGCAGTCAGGTCATCTTTATCAGCTCTGGCCTTTTCCAGGAGCTTAATGTCCTGTTTCTGCTTCCGGATCGTGCGTTCCAGCTTCCGCTGATACTGCAGCGCCGCATATGTATCATACTCTTTACCATGAAAGGACTTCTTTTCATTCTCTTTCCTGTTCTGCTCCACAAGCCACTCATCTGTGTATTTACGTTTTGAAATACCAGGAATAAAAGGAAAACGGATGTGGTAGCAGTTGATCCCAGCAAATCCCAGCATCTCTCCCAAACCACAGACAGTACGCATTTCAGCAGAGCTATATACTTTGCCCTGCCAGCTTTGGTGGTTCATGTATCCTGTTCCCATATTACGGGCTCCTAAATGCCATTCTACTTCCCAGTAGTCCGTTCCCAGCTCCTTTGCATTATGCTCATTCACCTTATCGGTCATCTGCGCAATGCCGGTCATAACAGCCCTCCTGGCAGCCACCTCAATGCGGTCTGACTTTCCTGACGCATAATCAACCACCCGAACGCCACTGGATGTCATTTCATCGATCACATCACCGATTGCCTGGCTGTATGTCTTAGCGCCAGTAGTGATCTTCATCACGGCTTCATCTAAGCTGCGTTCCAGATACTCAGACATAGGAGTAAATACTTTTTTCCCGTTTCCCATTGGCACATTAAAACCGGTTGTCTTTGTGATATTCTCCATGAGTCTAAGACTATCCGTTGTCTGATCCTTTACTGCCTGCACCACCTGTTTCAGCCAGTCATTATCCTCATACGGGATCGCATCCATGCCTGCAGCTTTGTAGATCTCACTATTTCTCACATAATCAGATCTTGCTGCAGTTTCATAGATCTCATCAATATCGATCCCTGCAGTTTTTACACCTTCCCGCAGGATCTCTTTGATCCGCTTCTTACTCATGCCTATGGCAGTCATACGATTAAGCAGCCAATCTGTCACCGGCGTGATCTGGGAGCATTCCCAGATCCGGTTTACGACCTCTAACATGATATCCATTTCCAATGCTGTCATGGTACGTTCTAATGGCTTCGGCAACTTTTCAAGTTCTTCCGGCGTCAATCAGATCACTCCTCTACGTTTGCTGGTTCAGGAAGGTTCTTCTGGGCTTCTTCCAGTGTCTCTCCATACCACTTGCTTCTGTACTCTGCCAAACTCATTACCCCCATGGCAACATCCGCCCGGTCCGTCTGCCGTTCCGCCTCTGCATCCACCACAATGCTGTCATCCCAGTCAAAGGAAACCTGATAGTCATTGCCCGGTGGTACCAGGCCATACAAGGAAGCCCAGAAGTTCATGGCATATACCAGATCTTCCAGAGCAGTCTGTAAAGCAAGCTGTGTATCTGACACAAAGGTATAGGAGCGCTGCTTGCTGGTCTTGATCTCCGTTGCTGTCTTATCTACATTCTGAGGATCTGAAAGCGTTCCATAAGCCAGACAGCAGGCAAATTCTATCAACTTCAACTGATTATTAAATCCATTGAATAATGCTGTATCCCGGATCTCCGGAGAAAATGTATCCATGAAAGGCTTGTCTGTTGCTCCAGTGTTATACTCCACGTTGCGGTATAACCTGTCCTGGCCGCCGGGGTACTCAAACTTATCCAGGTCACGGTTATACTTAAGCATTGAAGTTGCCACATGCACTGCCAACTGCGTGCCCTCATACTCCCAGCAGATATTGGAATAACGCCTGTCTCCCTCTTTGATCAGCTCCACCGCTCTGGAATATACGGATACTCCCAATGGGCTTCCCGTATCATCCGCATTTGCAAGTGGTACCTTAAAATACCCAAACAGAAGCCGATCGGCACCTCCAGCACTGCTTCCGGCATTAATTCTGACCACCTATCCACTGCATTTACACCGATCTCGCTTCCAAGGCTGTAGACATTGGTTGCAACAAAGGCCCTGTTTGTGATCCGGATCTGTTCTCCCTGCAGCGTATGGACTTCCAATCTGGTATAGATCTTCTGTCCTTTCCGGAACTGCTCCGTAAACACACACTGTTGGATCTGGCCGGAGTCGTCAAAAGCAAGAGGGAAGAAACAGTCTGCCTGTACATACTGAATTGCAAGACCTGTTTTTGTAACATACGGCTTTAATATCAAGCCACCTTTAGCACAGCCGTACTCCACATATCTACGGATACTTTTCAACACTTTTTTCTGATACTGCTCATTCAGATAAGTGGCGGAAGAACCTCCTGTTATCTCCGACTTCATTTCCAGGGTAACAAGTCTTGCAACCTCAGAGGCAATAGCCGCCGGCAGCTGCGCACTTTTCACTTTTTTCCGGTCCACCCATGGGGCATTATCTTCATACATAGCCGTCCATAGCTCTATCCTCCGGGCCATTTCAGAAGTCATGCAGACATCAACCTGTGTATCCGAGTCCTGATTTAAAACCTGCGTGATCGCAGCCAGCATTTTAGAAAATTTCATTGTTATCACCTCTATTCATACCGGATAAACCGGCTGATGTCCCGCTCAAATGTGTACTCAAAAGCATCCAGCGTATCAATATCACTGGTACCGTCATCCAGTCGCACATCTTCCACAAGACTTTTCTTCTCGTCCCACAACGCCGTTGTCAGGGCATCTTCCAGGCTTTGACACTGGTCTTTTACATAGAAAAAGCGGTGCTGACCAAGCATCCGCTGCATAAAACGTATTCTGTCATTGATCGTTGTCTTCAAAGCATTCTCGATCCGGATCCAGCCAAGCCCCGCCTTCCTGACCGCTGTCCTCATACCTGCGATCAGCGTCTGCTCTGCACTATCACAATAGACAACGGTAATAAATCCATACAGGTTGATGATCTTCAAGCAAAAGTCTACAAACAATTCTCCCAACTTATCCGGATCAATACTGCCATTTACGCTCATATGGCGCTCACTGGCAAGTGCCGTAATACTTTGATAAGCCCTAGAATATGCAGTAGCAACAAATGCATGTCCTGATCCTGAACCACCAAAGTCAACACCAATATTGATCTGTAAAAGGCTTTTAGGCTTCTCATAGATTGCATATGGGTTAATGCCTCCACTGGATGTCGCATCACACATCAACTTATACACAGAACCTTCCGCAGCTACCCACAGGCCACGGATGTACCGGTCATACAAGACCGTTCCTTTATATTCCTTGCAAAGCTCATCTACAAATACCCGGCTTAAAAATGGATTATCAAAAATCTCATACTTCTGGCAGTAAATGTCCGCATCAGAGTCCAGGAACTTTTTAAACCAGTGCTGTGGGGCATCCGGGTTACAGGCTCCGTCAAAGCAGGAATAAGGCTTATCCAGACGGGATTTAAGCATGTTAAAGACATCCTGGTTCCAGTCTACAACCTCATCACCGTAACAATATTTTAATGAAGAGCCTCGGATTTTAGATACCTGGCTGACTTTCTCAGCGCCCAGGCAGTAAACATCTTCCCCAAACATGGGGCAGATGTTCTGGGAATTGATATCACCTACCAGCTTGGTTCCCCAGATACGCTGTAATGGTTCAATGATGTTTCGCTGGATCGTGCCTTTAGAAACGCCCAGGATCGCCACCAGCCTTCTTTTTCGGCTCTGGCACGGATTCTCTTAGGGATCACATAATAGTCCATATAGGTCTTTCCGGAACGTGTCGCACCAACCTTAATATTCCATCGGTGGTTTGCATTTCGGAAAAACTCCTGCTGTTTATCAGAAAATGGCATACTACACAACCCCTTTTATCTCGCTAAGAACCTGGTCCAGACGGCTCAGCTCCTCTTCATTGTCGGTACCTTAAGTTTGTCCGTCTGGGCCTTGATCTGAGCTATGCGGGCCTTCTGCTCATCACTGGCAAGATCCCAGCGCTTATGCAGCAACTCGTCATACTGCTTAATGAGACTGCGAAGCTCCGACTGTGCCTGGCCTGAGCCTGTAGGAATTTCCCCTGCTTGTCCCAAGCCTGCTGCACCTCCCAGCGCTCTCCGATCACGTTGCCGTCCTTCTCCTCGATTTTCTCGATTGTTTTATCATCCCGGTCACGCACATACATAATCTGCTGCGCCCGGATAATGGCAGCGTAAGCAATCTGGATCTGATCCCAGAGGACATCCAGCGGGTCCGTCGGCATCTCCTGGATAATAGAAACGGTCTCCTCAGGCAGATATTTGCTGAAGAAACCGAATTTTTCTGCATTTTTATTTTGTTCCGGAGCGCCTCCGTTGTTTCCAACGGCGTTCTGATTTTTGGGCTGGGCTCCGCGCTTACGCTTTCGCGAACGCTCGTTTTTCTTATCCGAACGTTCGTTATCCCATTTATGTGTACACTTCCAACGGCGGACCGTTCCTTCCGGCAGATTTAGTTGACTTGCAATCTCAACCAATTTCTCCCCTTCCAGATACATGGCCTTCGCTGCTCAATTCGTGGATCCGGCGCTCTAGCCATGTCCGATCACTCGATTCGTGTTGTTTTGAGTATAAAAAATAGGCTTCGCCTATTCAACTCCCCTGCCCCTCAATCTTGAGGGGTTAGGGGTTTCTTTTTTCTAAAATCTATCTCATAATAGTCTTATGAATATCTTGCAGAAAATTTTTACAGACCATTATGAAGAAATAAAATATACTCTCCATCCCAGAGACACCGAAATGGAAA
>ENA-OQIG01000684-OQIG01000684.1-human-gut-metagenome-genome-assembly--contig:-NODE-684-length-18298-cov-1.722250_pt1 | contig 18298 bp, 31 predicted proteins | sample MGYA00242576_ERZ504741 | MGnify/ENA primary metagenome ERZ504741 (study PRJEB26092, sample SAMD00036436) | human gut metagenome | host: Homo sapiens | study: EMG produced TPA metagenomics assembly of... | reverse complement strand
TTTTATTTTCATGAGCTTGAGAAATTGCTTTATTTTATAGAGAGTCCGATTTGAAATGAGTATTGCTGATTTTAAATGTTTTCGGCAGATGGACCTATTTTGAAAATTCAAACTCATATGGATAAGGAGTTTGATTCCATGAAACCCATTCTATCTTTCCATAATTATGCAAATCACATGGGAAAACCACAGAATAGTCCCATGGATTATATCGATATGGTATGTCAACATATTGACAAGCATATTTATTTGAATATAGCCAATGATATCCTGTTTTAGAGTCGCTATATATTGCTACCATAAAATATTTACCAATCTTTACTTTAGCGGAAGTATATGTTTCCTTTATTGACGAGGCAAATATAGAATAAGTAGCATCAACTATGTACCATCTTTCTTTTTAATTTTTGATTTTGACAGCAAATTCCAAGTTTCATCTTGTATTTTTGATAATCAAGTATATTCCCTGAAAAGTTTGCTTTTTCACATCAAATTCCTCATTGTTGTCAGCCTTAAATAATAAAAATGTGGTGGAAATATTTTCGTAATCAGACTCTGGAGTAAGAGCTTTGTATCCATTTAGCCAAATTTCCTGAATGTCACTTTTTTCTTCATCACTTTTACTACATCCAACTACTATCAGTGCAGTCATAATTAAAAATAGAAGTTTTTTCGGGCTGACCCCAAAGGAACCCTGAATGCATTTGATGCTGTCAAGTTTCTCTTGGTATTCATTGAGTATATTACGTAGTTTGGTATTGATTAGTGCTGCGTCTGGACGTTTGACTACTTGCCCGTTTTTGAATTGTGAAAGACTGTCGACTTTGAATCGAGTGACAATGTACTTTGTTTCTTCTTTGTGATGGATGGCTATACAAATTTTGTGAGATCCATCACTTAACACCTTTGCTGGGATTAGAGCTAATCTGATTGTTGCCATAGTTTCAAAATTTAGAGAAAACACTCGGACAAGATTTCGACAAGGTAAATTGCTCAAAAGTGAGAGTTTTCTTGTTTTTTTCAATCAATAGCAGCTAATTAGAAAAGTAAAAAGGCTGATTAACCATTTGATAATCAGCCTTTCTGCTAAGTGATTCCGCTGCGATTCGATAAATAAAATACAATAAAAGATAATAAAATGTATATTCTTTGGAAATCAGTGGGTTATTAGGAAACAGGTATTGCACCTATGTGGACAAAATTTTATTATTTTGCATTTTTGCGGACAAAATAATTGTTTTTTGTCCGCACTTCATTTATCTTTGTATATCTCTTAATTGATTATAATATGGCAAAGGTTGATGTAAACATTTCATCGTTAGTTAATGGAAACGGAAAAAGTGAACTATTGTTCCGAGTAAACGTAAATAGAAATATAAGATTGAGGGTTAAATCTGGTATTTTCGTTTATCCTAACAGGTTTAAAAATGGTGGAATTGTTTTGCCACGTGCCGAAGATGGGAAAGGGACACGAAAAGAAATGTTAGATGCAAATACAACTTTATCAAATTTAATCGTTTCGATAATTAATTTTTGCGAGACAAACAAGGCAATAACAAAGGATGAATTAATTATCTTTATTGATAAATTTCACAATCCGGATAAGTATATTAAACAGGAAGATAAGAAGGAAGCTCTATGCGAGATGTTTCAGCGTTATGTGAATGGTTGGTTAGATACTGGCGTTATAGGTTCAGGCAGAAAGAAACATTATGATGTAGTAATACGGGAACTAAACCGTTTTTTCATTATTAATGGTATTGATGGAGAACCGGTAGAAGTATTTAATAAAGATATGATCCTTAAATTTCGTGAGTTCCTTCGTATTGAACATACTTTGGTTGATAAATATCCCGGTCTGTATGTTGATATGAACAATAGAAATAGACCTTCAAAGGAAAGAAGTCAAAATACCATAGCCGAGAAGCTTTTATTAATTCAGGCTTTTATGGTTGAATTAGAACGAAATGATATTATCCCTGTTTCACCCTTCCGAAAAATAGGAAAGGAAAAAGAGGCTATTATGAAGCAACAATATGATGAACCGGTATTTCTTACAAAAGCGGAATTTAATACCATTTTAGTAAAGGATTGTCCAGATTCATTGCAGCGAGTGAAAGACCTATTTATTGTGCAATGTTGTTTTGGTTGTCGTGTCGGAGATTTTAGACGTTTTACTTTTGACAATATCGGGATTGAAGAGGGAATACCCTATATTCATTATTTACCTCAAAAAACACATAGAGACGGATTAATACGAACCGAAATAAGGACACCTATAATTCGGATAGCTTATGACATTATAATGAAGTATGAAGGAGAACTTTCAAAAAATGCATTATTGCCGTTTTATCCGGATGGAAATGGAGAAACAGGATATAATTATCAAATAAAGAAATTGCTGGAATATTGTGGAATAGAGCGTAAAATTGCAATATTTAATACATCATTGAGTACAAACGAGTATAAGCCAATTTATGAAATAGCAAGCAGCAAGTTAGCTCGGAAAACTCATGTGGATTTGATGAATAAAGTACAAATTGATAAATATGCTGCCGGGCTCCATGCGAAAAATAGTAGTGCGGTAAACCGATATACTAATATGGGGATAAAAGAGCATTTTATTCTAATGTGTGCGGCCTTTGGGTGTGCGGCTTATACGGTGTGAATAGATATAAAACTTGAATATTAAAATAATATACAATTAGAGAATGAAAGAACTAAATATTTTTTTCGATAGAGTAGATGAAATTATAGAAGAGAGTTTGAGACTAAGCAAATCACCTACGTACTCATATTTCGGGAAGTTCTCAAAGATGTTTTATAATGATGCTATAATTGTTATAAAATGGATAGTAAAATTTAGCCTTGAAATGAAAACTGCGGATAGCTTTGAAACATATTTAAGCAAACAAAGAAGCCTTAATGCGTTATTATATAGATATAAATATCCTATCGGGGATAGATGTAAGATTATTCTATCCAGATTTATATTTGATAGTAGTTGCAGCCTGGAAACTAAAATATGTAAAGAGGCAATGAGAAGAATTAAAAGTTATTGCATCTTCTCTATTTTATAATGCAAGTGTTGAAATGCCAGAATACATACAAAAAACTCTTTTGAATATCCCTTCAGTTGATAGAATTGTATATGCTAGATTACTAGCTCGGGATATAGATGCACGTCTTTATCTATGCTATGCAAATATAAGGGAATTAAAAAACGCTGGTTGGGATAGCACCTACATAGAAAGGGATATACTTTGTTTGATTTCTGGGATATTTAGAGAGTTTGCTTTATTCGATATAGATTTGACTCCCATTATTAAAATAAATAGTGATTATGAAAAGTATTTTGGGACCTATGAATATTTTAGGGATGATCGGTTTAAAAATCAATCGAATGTCGATCAAAAAGAAGTCTCCCAACTAGATAAAACCAATAACGATTTGACTAATATTTCGACAAATAAAAATCAGCCATCAAATAATAATATATGGATATTAGGAGATAATAAGAGAAAAGAAAATACACTCAAAATACTTCATAATCTAATCCAAAATGGGAAGGCAGCACATGCCTCTAAAATATTAAAAGCCGCCATCAAAGCGGGTGCTATAATTAAACCTACATACACTCAAATAATAAAGGAATTTCCTAATATTGGAGCTGAATCAGGATACAATAATCAAATGTCTAAAAAAGATAGAGATGAAGAGATAAATCCCTTAATGGTTTTCTTTTGGAATATATAAAAGCATGATATTTAATCGTTTTTAGTGGTGTTTAATGGTGTTTAGTGGTGCACCATTAAACACCACTCTCTTTTTTTGCAGCATCTTTTATCGCTCATAATTTTGTTCACGTCAAACAACCGATAGCAGTAGCTACCTATCGGGGAAAGGTGAATTAAAAAGTAATTAGTTATGAGTATTCAAGAAATTATTCAAAGCGGAGCCAATGTATCTATAACGGTTGGAGCAAATGATTTGATACAATTTGCGAATCATCTGATTCGTTCTACTAAAGAAGAGTTAGAATCTTCTATCGAAGCAAAGCAAAATGAATCCTATTTGACGCCTGACGAAGTTGCAGGTATATTTCATGTAGATAGGTCTACTTTATGGAGGTGGGCGAAAATTGGATATTTAATACCGGCAGAAGTTGGTGGAAGGAGATTCTATAAAAAGTCTGAAATAGATGCAATTCTCAATAAATAAGAAAGGGGCTGACTATGGAAGAAAAGAAAAAGGCAGCCTCCACGACCGCCAATCTCCTCAACAACAGGAGCAAAGATAACAAATCATCTCGAATCAAACAACAGATTCGCAAACTATTCTTAGATGGTGGCAAGTACACTAGTAAAGATTTAAACACCTTTACTGGCGGAAATGATAGCCGGAAAGTCATATCCGACCTTAGAAAAGAAGGTTGGGACATTAAAGACGTTCGTCTGGACGATAGAAGAAAACTATACTGGTTAGAGCCGGACAAACGGCAAATGTCTATTGATTGGGAGGTTAATGGCAATGAGTGAAGCAATAAAACAGATTGTTAGCGAATTTGAAAAGCCTGTGATTGAGATTCCATCCGATATAATGGATGCTATTCAATGTAGCCGCCTGGACTTATCACAAAATATACCCGATCCGCAAATGCTCGTATCAAAAGGAAACCTACCTGTATGTACCCGGGGAAATTTTTCTTTCGTTATTGGGTTACCCGGTGCAAGAAAGAGTTTTCTATGTTCCGGTATTGCCGGGGCGTTCCTGAATGAAAACGGGTGTATGGGATTAGACAACCCGAACGGATCTGGAAAGTTACTTTGGATTGATACGGAGCAAGCACCGGGGCACGTGGCGAAGATCGGGCGGAGACTACACCGCATTGCAGGCTTCCAACTAACATCAATTCAGATAATATCATTATTCACATGTTGAGAGAGTATCAGCCGCCAATAAGACATAAAATCTTTTATGCGTGCATGAATCTATATCATCCTGATTTTGTCGTTCTTGATGGAGTTAGTGATCTAATAGCCGACCCTAACAGTTCGGAGCAATCAACGTCTGTAATTAATGATTTGATGGCTTTTACAAAAGAATATGATTGCCACGTTCTGACAGTCATTCATGCCAATGTAGGAAGTGAAAAAGCCCGGGGACATCTTGGATCGGAAGCTTTGCGGAAGTGCGAAACAGCGATTTTTGCGGAGGCTAAAGGAGATGTAACGTTGTGCAAATGGGCTAAAACTAGAGATATGCGACCGATGGACTTTGCATTTATGGTTTTGGAAGGGCTTCCCGTTGAAGCTGAATACATACCCATTGAAGCAAAACGGATAAACTACAACAGACTTTATCAAGTATCATGCCTCAATATCCGGCAACTATAACCTATTCGGATTTAAGACAGAAACTAATGTTACATCTTGGGGTGAAAGAAAGCGCTTCCGAAAAGAATATAAAGAAAGCGGTAGAGAATGGATATATTATCAAAAATCAGGTAGGCTGTTATTACCTGCCAAAGATTGAAAAAGCTAATGATACACTACCATTTTAATAACCGTTACCGTACCGTACTTTTCTACCGTACTCATCACCCTTCTATAGAAGGGGGTGAATACGGTTAATACGGTATACGGCAAAAATACGGTAAAAATACGGTTATTAATACGGTGCTATAAAATTTAAAGATTTTGATTTATGAGTGAACATACATATCACCTACAAAAATACGCAGGAACGAGTACCCGCCACACCTGCCCGCAATGCGGACATAAAGGAGAATTTACTTATTATGTTGATGAAAGGAATGTTCCTATTGATGAATCGTGCGGACGTTGCAACCGGGAACGTTGCGGCTATCATCTGACACCTTCGGAATATTTCAAGGCACACCCGCCAATAAACGAAATGAGTTTACCACATGGAAACAGCCGGAACCACCTAAAGCAATTCCCGTATCTTATCTACCTTCTTCGTTGTTGGCAACAGATACACACCGAGACAGAAACAATCTATTCCGGTTTATGTCTAAAGAGTTCGGAGATGTTGAGGCAAACCGGGTGTTTGATCTCTACCATGTCGGGACGTCTCGCCACTGGAGAAACAGTGACGGATTATCTACAACCTTTCCACAGATTAACGAAAAAGGCAAATTATGCCAACTAAAGGTTATGGCTTATAATCCCAATACGGGAAAACGGATGAAAAAACAAAGACCGGGCGGAGATGTGGAGCGATAAAGCGCAAAAGTATATTCCAGATACTCGACCGATGGATAAGATTTGGTTTGCCGGGAAAACGCTTCTCAAAAACTATGAGGCTAATCTTCAGCAAACATTCTTCGGTTGCCATTTAATAAAAGCCTCATACCGGATAGGAATTGTTGAAAGTGAGAAATCAGCCCTTATATGCTCTATTTTGATGCCCGAAATCACTTGGATAGCAACGGGAGGCTGTAACGGATGCAAATGGACGGAAACAGCCGTTTTCAAGCCGTTATCAGGCAAAAGAGTAGTTTTATATCCTGATAGTGGAATGTTGGCAAAATGGGAAGAAAAAGCCGAAATATTGCACAGCGCGGAATAGATGTAACAGTTAGCCGGATATGTGAAGGACTACCGAATAACTGGGACGTGGCGGACGTTCTTCTTCGGGAACGACATACACAGAAAGGTATGAATATTGGTGAAATAATGGCTTATGCCAAAGAAATAGGAGTTTCCCGGCAAATAACATATAACGTTTGAGTATGGAAATAGAAATAATATACGGGCAAGTGATAGCGAAAGCAAACAACTATCAAGCCGTACCGGGCAAAGACGGCCGAGAAACGGATCATCAAAAACGACCGGATCAGGGAGTATGAGAAATCCTTCTGCCTACAATGCAAGAAGTATCGAGGAAAGCGCATTTCCGGTCGTTTCAAGCTATTTATTCGTGTATGGCATGGGAATATTCGCTTCGATCTGGATAATGCCTTAAAAACGATCCTTGATTGCTTGCAAATGGTGGAGGCTATTACAAATGACAGCCTATGTTTTGAGATTCATGCGGAGAAACGGATAGACCGACGGAATCCGAGAGTAGAGTTTGGTATGGAAGAGATAAACGAGCAAAAAAATATATTCAGCCAAAATAAAGCGATTTAAGCCATTTTCTTTTGCGGGATGATAAGATGTTCATCTTTGCGGAGAAAATCGAAAATATTGCAAACGTGAAAAGAATATGAAAGGATTAGAGATGGTGAAGCCTTCATCATTAAAGGCAGAGTTTAAAAAGTTCGGTGATTCTTTCGAATTAGTATTCAAAAACAGAAAAAACCGAATGTATTGTTATCGAAGAACCACACCGGAGGGAATAGTATATTTTGAAGTATTCCGATCCAATTTTGGGAAAACAAAAAGCGGGTACTCCTATGAATATTATCCCAGAGATTCACAGTTTGGCGTATCTGCATGGTGTATCAGAGACGGCAAAGGAGCAATGAAGAAAGTGTTTAAGTACATGAAAAGGACATTTTCTAATTAAGTGGATTATTAATCATCAATTTTTTAACATTATGACAAGAGACGAATTATATATCAATAACACAAAAGCCGATCTTAACAAGACGGATATTACTTTGAGCTATAAGAGTAACCTGCTAACCGATATTAGTAAAATTATAAGTAATAGGAGTTATACGATCAGGTTGCCGAAAACGGCAAAAAATCTGGCTTTGATTGAGTGTTCACATCTTCCCAGCTCAATAAGCGTTATCCTTACCTAAAGCATAAAGGTACATTATTGCGAAATGGTATTGAGATGATTAAAAATGCCAATGTAGTACTACTAGAGACCAGCGAAACAATAGAGGTTGCTCTTACATGGGGAAACGTCACAAACTTTGCTGGCGTGGTAAACGATGGCAAGAAGCTAACGGATATTACGCACGGGACAGTGGAAGGCGTGGATGGGTAATATGGAGTAATAAAGGAAGCAATTCAGCACAATTTCCACTTATTGACTACGGTTTTAACTCCGGTGATCCGAACGTGTGGTATCATCCTGTAGTTACTGTGAAATGGATTTTAGACAAGATTCAGGAGCAAAGCGGAGTGACATTTAATTTCCCGTCTGACAAGCTTACTGTTATAAATAAAATGATTATTCCTCTTTTGACAAGGAATGATAGTGAAGAATTATATAGCAAATATCCTATCAATTTAGTTGGGACCGGCATTGGACGTGATAACAGAGTAGTGAATTATTTTGGGCTTAATATTAACTTTAACGGTGATGATACTCAAAGGAAATATGGAGAGACTATAGATTATCAGCAACAAAATTCAACCGTAAAAGCATATAGAATATCTTATGATTCGGATAAATCTCATATAAAAGGAACGGTTATGACCGTATTCAGGTCTACTACCATTAGCATAGATTATTTGACAGTAGAATTATGGATGGACAGAACTAGTATAGCGACGTTTCGTCCTATATCATACCAAGTCAATAATAATTTGTGGACAGTTGGGTTTAATATTGATTGTACTTTTAATACGAGTGCAGGGCAAACTATATCTTTAGGATTATTGAGTGGAAGAGGATATTTTAGTTCGGCGTCAGATGCAGGATCCAATACAAATTTGAATCTTACATTATCTGCTAGAGGTGAAATATCTTTTGGCGAGAAATTTCCTATAGTTCCCAATCTTCCGGACATCAAGCAAATAGACTTTATTAAAGCTGTTGCCTCAATGGTCGGTTTGTTTGCCTTACCGGATGGCGAAAACGGGATCAAGTTTATTCCCTTCGATAATCTGTCTGCAAACAAATCTAAAGCTGTAGACTGGACGAACCGTGTGATAATGCTTATAATAGCGTAACGCCAAGAAACTTACAGTACACCCTTGATAACATTGCTCAAAACAACTGGTTCCGGTATAAAGAAGATGATAATGTCATGGGAAACTATGACGGAAATATCCAGGTTGATGATGCCACGATTGAGTACGAACGTGATGCCATCACTTTGCCTTTCTCCGCCTGCAGTACAAAAGGAGGCGTTGCTTATATTCCTCTTTATTCTTATAACGAGGAAGGAGAGTTGGAGTATAACAAAACAAATCCCCGGATATTATTGCTTGATGGCACGAAGGAATATTCAAGGGGCTAGAATGGACTACCTTAATTGCAAATAACTATCAGACATACAAAGGACTAATCAATGATGCAAAGGTAGTTACCGAGTATATCCGTCTTAACAGTATCGAATTGCGGGACTTAGAGATGGATATACCGGTCTATTTGGCTCAATATGGTTGTTATCTGGCTATCATAGAGATAACGACCAAAGAAAACGATATATGCGAGTGTAAACTTTTAAAATTGTAATGTCATGGAAGAAAATGTAGAAGAAAAAGTTCGGAGTATTACCGAACAGGCCAATCAAACTAGAAAAATGCTTTTAGAAGAATATTTGGGACATTCCATTTCTATGGAGGAGGCTATAAATATGGAAATACCGGACGAAGCTCTGGATCATCTGGGAGATTTGTAATTTAATGATTTAATATAAAATGATTATGACAGAAAAAGATTTATTAAACAACAGAGAAGCCATGAAATTAGCTTTGGCTTTTGACAAGATGGCTAAAGAGTATAAAACTACTATTCAGAAAGTAGTAACAGAAGGCAAACGAGTTACAGAATTAATCCAAAACAACCGGATGGAGGCTGTATCAACATTATCAATGATCGAGAATCTGATAAATGAACATGAGCCGGATTCCGAAAAACGTAAAAAAATGCTTTCACTCCTGGATAATCTGAATATCAAAGGAGATAGCAAAACTTTCCCAGCCCTTGTTATGGCTTTATTTTTTGCAAGTAACGGAGTATTAACCGAAAAAATAGAAAAGAGTTATGAAAAATGAAAATACAGTAGAAAAAGTATTAGAGATAAAAGTTCGATATGATGATGCGATCCGGAACATTGCAAAATACCGGGCGGTTATTGATGACTTGAAGAAAGAAGAGGCAGAGTATAAAAAAGCCTTGAAGGACAAGAAAATATCACAAGAGGAGTATAATGCCAAGCTCGTAGAAACAGAAAAAAAGATGATGCACGCTAAAGACGTGGTTCAAACGCTTACTAAAGATGTTAGAAATAATATAAAGATCGAAAAGGAACAGGCAGGTAGTTTAAAGCAGCTCCGGGCGCAATTATCCAATCTTACATCAGAGTATGACAGCCTTTCGGAAGTAGAAAGAAAAGCAAGCAGAGGGCAGGAACTTAAAATCAAGATCAACGGTATAACAGATTCACTCAAAGAAGCGGAAGGAGAAACTCAACGTTTCTACCGAAGTGTCGGAAGCTACGAAGAAGCCATAAAAAACGCTCTGGGAATGAATAACTCTTTTGCTGATTCCCTGCTACGTATGGCAGACAATGCCAAAAGCGGTTCCGGTCTTTTCTCCAATCTAAAAACGGAAGCTTCCGCCTTCGGAAATACCCTAACTTCCCTTTTAAAGAATAAAGTATTTTTAGGCATCGCAGGGATAGCGGGTGCTGGCGTTGTCTTTAAATGGTGGTATGATTACAATAAAGGTTTGGTTGAAGCTACAAAGTTAACAAGGCAATTCACTGATAAATCAGGGGATGATTTGAAGGCTTATCGAAGTGAAGTGCAAGCTCTGGCAGACTATTACGGGAAAGACTTTAAAGAAGTACTTATTTCCGCTAATACGGTGTCAAAACAATTTGGTATCACTTCCGAGAAGGCTTTGCAAATAATAAAAGACGGATTTATAGCCGGAGCAGATGCGAATGGCGAATTTCTGGATAGCCTGAAAGAATACCCGGCATATTTCAAAGAGGCTGGAATATCTGCCGATCAGTTTGTAGCCATCATCGCAGAGACCAACAAGCAGGGATATTCTCCGATAAGGTATAGATACGATTAAAGAAGCAAATATACGGCTCCGAGAAATGACAGATTCCACTGCCGCAGCATTAGAGGGAATCGGGCTAAATTCGAAGAAAATACAAAAGGAGTTGCAAAGCGGGTCTATTACTACTTTTGAGGTTATGCAACTTGTTTCTGATAAATTGAATGAGCTTCCGGAAAGCTCCGCTGCTGTTGGTACTGCCATTGCTGATATATTTGGCGGGCCGGGAGAAGATGCAGGTTTGAAGTATATCCGGACACTGAAAGATATTTCCACCAATTGGATGAAGTGAAAGCTAAGGCCGGAGGATTAGGAGAAGTTGAAGAAGATTTAATTAATTCTCAAACCGAATTAACAAAAGAGATTGCTTTGCTGTTTGATGCTACCGGAGGATCATTTGAGAAAATGACCGCCAAAGTAAAGACCTTTGTAAATGATACTTTAACAGATTTAATAAAGACAGTCAGAGGATTGTTTGAGAGCGTAGAAGATATCGCAAAACGTGAAGAAGAGGTAGCAAAGCAATTAGGGGAATCGGTTGCTGCCGAACAGATAAAATCACAATACGATATAATAAAAGAAGCTCAACAAAAATATATCAAACAAGGGGTAACAGAGCAGGAAGCATTGAAAAAAGCAAAAGAGGATCGGTTAAAAGTTCTCAATCTGGCTCTCAAACAGGAGGAAAAATATCTTCAAGAAACCGTTAATATAAACGAGAAATACAATAAAGAACTAAAAGATGCTTCAATTATTAGACAAGGGCTAGGCTTAGATCGTACTAATAAAGAAATAAATCAGGATATTAATAAATCATGGGAAGAATATACTAAGCAATTAGCGGCTGTTGAATCTTTGAAGAAACAAATAGAGAGTGTTACAAGCTATGAACCTACAGGCAAAGCAAAAGGAGGTATCACCAGTGCTGCCGATATTGAGGCAAAAAAGAAAGAAATTGCCGAATTGAGGAAAGCAGAAGATGAAGCCTTAAAACTGATAAAAGATAGCCGGAAACGTCAAACGGAAGAGATCGAATTACAGTATTCCCGCCAGATAGAGGATCTTAAAAAGCGTATTAAAACGGAGGAGGATTTGACACCTAAAGCAAAAGAGGCATCAATAAGCAAATCACTTCATTAGAAGCACAAAAACAGCAGGCACTAAAGAAGCTATCCGATGAAGAATTGCAGAAGGAGATTGCCAACCGCCAGAAACTTATAGAAATACAGCTTGAATATGTCAAGAAAGGAAGCAAACAAGAGTATCAACTGAAGATGCAGCAACTAATTGCACAACGGGATTTAGACCTTTCTAATACCGAGCTTACCGAACAGATGAAATTTGCCATCCGTGAAAAATATAATAAGAAAATTGATGATCTCGTAAAACAACATGATGCGGATTTACGGAAAAAGCAACAGGATGCAATGAAACTTCGCTATGAAACCGAGATTGCAAAAGTGTACAATGATGAAGCGGAAGTTTATCGTATCAGGTTAAAGCAAAGAAAGAAGGAATTAGATGATATCCAACAAATGGAAGGGGAAAGTATAGAAGCTTTCAATCTTCGTAAGCTGGAGCTTAAAAATGCTTATCTTGATGCAGAAAAAGGGCTAGCAAATAAAGAGATAGAAATAGAGAAGCAAAAAGCAGATGCGATCGGAAGTATTATCGGAGGAATTTCTTCTTTATTGGAGTTGGCCGGAGAAACTAATGAAGAAATGGCACGTGCCGCAAAACTATTAGCGATTGCGGAAGTTGCCATAGCGCAGGGAGTAGCTATTGCAAATGCTGTTAAAACGGCTACTAGTTCAAGTGCAACATGGATAGATATGTTAGTGGCTATTGGAACAGTTGTAGGTGCTGTTACAGCTGTTATGGGAACTGCTATGAAGTCTATTAAGTCCGCTAAATTCGCAACCGGTGGACTAGTTACCGGGCCGGGAACCGGAACGAGTGATAGCATACCGGCACAACTAAGTAACGGAGAATCGGTAATGACAGCAAGAACTACGGAGTTATTCGCTCCGATCCTTTCCTCATTTAACCAAATGGGCGGAGGAGTTCCAATAAATATTACCGCATCAAGTAATCAGACCATGGGAGAGGATATGCTTGCTAGAGCAGTTGCAAAAGGAGTCCAGATGATGCCTAACCCTGTAGTATCTGTAACCGAAATAAACACAGTTGGAAAACGAGTTGAAGTACTCGAAAACCTGGAAAGCTTATAAAATTCGGATTTTCGGATGCTATAAAAAAAGAAAAATGAAGTATATGAGGTTTTAGCATCAAGCCGCTTTCTACTCGCTACAATGAACAGAAACGGAGTGAGCGCAGATGATATAATGTATCTTGATATGTTCTATGAGTATAGAGATATGCTTGCAGAAGGACGAAAAGAAGCCGAAATTCGGGACTTTCTTTCAAACAAGTATAAATTATCCGTCTCAACAATAAAAAAGGCTATAAAGCGTTTGAATGAAGAATACATTATTTGATATGCTTTCAAAGATTTTTTCACGGTCATTACACGTGTGAGAAGAAGCCGGAGAATATCCCTCTCCGGCTTTCACTTTTAATTGCTACAAAGATTTTTTTGGGGTCATTACACGTGTGTGAGAAATCTAAAATGCGGATTTTTCGGATGCTATAAAAAAAGGCCTTAATTAGTGCTTATAAGTTTATATTTCCCTTTATCGTTCATCCAATAAATAAATTTTATTGAATCATATTTTGCTTCAAATTGCTTAGAGGAAATGGATTTTACCCAAAATTCTACAATAGCTTCCCCATTAGCATTTTTAGTTACATTAGCACTATCATATTCCTGAAATTCAATAAATTCCGGAACGCCTAGACGATTGATTTTTACATCTTTTTTCACCCATTCGTAGCACTCTTTTAAGGCTTTATCTACATCTCCTATATTTTTCTGTGTCTTACTATGCTCAATATATAAATACCCCCAGTAAAGTATAAACCCAGTTAATAAAACACCCAGTATTTTAATCAAATGTTTTTTTCATGGTTTAAAATTTTAAATTATTTCTATTTTGATGTTGATATTCTTTCCGCAGTGAGGGCAAGTAAAAGAAAGACCGTCTTTCTTTGGTTGTACTTCTTCCGGTGAAGCAAAGAGTTGCCACATAGGAATATTCAAGGCAGTAGCAATCTTTTCGAGTGTAGCTGTCGTTAATGATTCGGCAGAAACCATTTGCTTAACAGCGGACAAACTCACATTCATTTTATCGGCTAACATCTGTTGCGTGCAGCCATTTTCTTTTAGTACTTCTTTTATTCTCATATCTCATTGATTATTTATTGCAAAGGTAGCCTTATTAGCAAAAGGTATAGTATTCACTATCTTAATTAATCTTAATAAGACAGTATTTTCTATCTGTTTATTTGTTTAGAATAGTATTTGCTATACTTTTTCATCATCAAAGTTAAACCAATAAATAAAAAAGATATGGCACGTTACGATTTAAGCAAGATAATGAAGAGAGCTCACAACCTGTATAAAAACGCTCATGCAAAGTACCCGACATTTGCCGATGCACTCCGTAAATCTTGGAGCATGGCAAAGTTCGAGGTTAGAGTAGCCGAAGAACGCCAAGCAATCGAAGCGGAGACTAAAGCACGTGAAGCAAAGGTACGTGAAGAGAACGAGCAAGCCGCCATTAGTTCGGTTCTTCTTCGTGCACAAATCGAAGCCGATCGGATCAGAAGGGAAGCGGAAGCCAAAGCGGAACGCATGAAAGGCGAGATAGCAGCACGCAAAGAGGGTATCTCTTATAATGAGTATCAAAACCGTATTAATCGTGCAATGGGCTACGGGTGTGGCTCGTATTGTGGTGATTGATTATTAACCGGAGGGAGTAACTTAGAGTTACCCTCTCATAAAATATACACTATGACAGAAACAAAGGTTTACAAGCTCCACGAAAGCAAGCAGGTAGAGGATATCACTACCTTGCTAAAGATAGAAGGAATAAAGCATAAGGTATTCGAGTACGAAGAGTACACAGCAATAGAAGTGACCGGCACACCATTAGAGATAATAAGAGCCTCCACGATATATCAACAGGTTGCAACCATTAAGCTATAACGAGATGGAGATATTGATAGTATTTGGATGCCTATACACTGGCTATAGGATATTCAGGAAAAAGGGAGAACACTTCTTTGATATTTAATCAATTATGAACGCTATACTAATTATTTGTATCATCCTTCTTGCTTTCTGCGTATGGGATGAAATTTTTAACGATAACAACAGGAATCAATCAATATAAAATATAACTATGGAAATGGTAATAGAGCCCGCTAGCAAAGAACGGACAGAGCAAGGAGAGCAGTTTATCGAAAGACTACTAAAGATTCTACAAAACAACGATAAAGTAACGGTTAACGTAATGTATTGCCAGACTTGCGTTATTGACAGACTAGTAACTGTAGAATCTGGTACCAGTTTTAATGCGGGTCTAAGTAAAGACAATTGTACAGTACTAAATGAAATGGTTTACAACTCACATCAATAAATGATACATGAAAGTTGACGCCATCAACAAAGCCACCTCGGTAACAATATGGTTGCCGGGTTTACATTTAAAAGAATCCGATTATGAATAATCTCCGTTGGGATGAACTGGGGAGAGAAGACAGGGCAAAGGAATGTAATGCCCTACCTGATCCGACAGATTACGGAGCAGGTCATACGATACATGAACTTATCATTTCTTTGTTCGGTGCTAGAAAATCGCTTAGATGCAAACAGGATGAGAAAACGAGCAAAGGAGTATAGGATAACGTGAGAAAATCTCACATTATAGTAGTATTCTTTTATGTTTTACGACATGTTTCGAGTAAAAACGACTATAAAAAAGCGAAATAAGATAAAATGAGATAAAGAAAACAATAAAAACATGCTATATTTGCATCAGAAAAAAAGAGCAAAGGAATGAAAATAAAGGAATTAACGATAGATGAAATGCTTAAATTAAAAGCTGTGGTACTATACGTCATAAACAAATGTGACGAAATAGACTATTTTCATTTATTCAAAATACTATATTTTGCGGACAGAGCTCATTATGCTAAATATGGCAGAAGAATCATTCAAGATACTTCTGTGCACTACCTAAAGGACTGTCCCCTCTGTTTTATTTGATGCGATAAAGGTAGCGACCAAACAAGCTACTGCCGTTAATAATTCACCGTTATCAATTATTTCAAATTCCATTGAATCTCCAGATTCCGCATATTATTTTATACTGAGTGCAAAAGAATTACCAGATATGGAAGAATTATCGCAATCAGATATTGACTGCCTTGATGCTTCTATAAAAGAAAATAAAAATGTTGATATAGACACTCTGTCTACAAAATCTCACGATGAAGCATGGAGAAATGCATGGGAAAAACAAAAAGCACATCCTATGGATGCAATTCTAATAGCAAAAGCAGGTGGAGCAAATGAAAGCATGATAGAATATATCAAAGAAAACGAAGAGATTAACAAACTTGCTTTTTAAGACATGGGAGCATCTATTGCTGATATTTTATCCAACAAAGAAAAATCGCAACTTGTTTTACCTAATATAAATAAGGGAGATGTCTTTAAAATGAGATTAACCCCAAAAGAAGGAATAATTCCTAAAAATAAAGGCGACAACGACCGTGACAAATATTTCATTATCGTAGGAAAAACAGCAAATAATGCTCTTATCGGTTTTGTTGTTATTAATAGTAATATCAATACCAATATTTCGAAAGAACTACAGTATCTGCACTATCCAATAAATGTCAGCGACTATCCATTCCTAAAGAAGAATAGTTTTGTCTGCTGTGCTGAACTCAAAGAAATTACAGCCGATAACTTTATAGACAGATATGAAGGAGAAGGAAGATGTGGGAAATTAACAAATGAAGATTTAGAACTCATTATTGGAGCTTTGAAATCATCCCCATTGGTTACTCCTAAACAATTAAAAAGATTTGGCTTATAATTTTTTCCATCCACTAAAAACAAATTCAAAAAACTTTATCTCATGATAAACAAGAAAGATGCTTGCCAAGCGTTAATTGATGGCAAAATTATTATTGCGTATTTCGGCAATAACGGTGACTATCAATACCCCCATTTAGCAACCCCTATTGAGATTAGACTATTCGGTAACCTATTCTGTACATATACATCACACGGTACTCATACAAGGAAACTCACAGAAAGTAATATTATGGAGGCACTTGATAAAAAATTCAATTCTCTTAGAATTTGCCCGGTATGCATTTTAGATAAAAGACCTATTGATGAACCTATGCTACCAAGATTATAATAATAGACAGCTAGTATTATTTATGCTTCCGAATTTATATTATCAAGTCTCTAATTACAATTAGTTTAGGTTTTACTTCTTTCCTGAATTAACTACATTCCAATTATTCCTAAGCATAAATATTCCCTGTAATTTCGTTCATTTGTCACTTAACAAAAAGAAAAAAAACATGGAAATAGATCCGATTATTAAGACAAGCCATTGAGATTGGTATTAAATTAGGTATTGAAGCATACAGGAATGAAAGGAATGCAAACCTCAAAAACAAAAAGATTCTTATATGCAAGTCTGATGCAGAAAGACGTTTTGGACGTGGAGTCATTAGAGAGTTGATTAAAAGGAAATTTATATTCCCTTATCAATTTGGTATTGAAACAATGGTAGACGAAGAAGGTGACGAAATTACCGAGCTAGAGGACATATATACTATAAACTACATGAAATTATAGAAGCTGTTGAGGAAGGAATATTCTAAAATGCCTTCAAAAACAGCAGAACTATGAAATATAACTCCAAATAACCGCTATTTGGAACTGATACACTACAAAGATTTTCCCCAGTCATTACGCACGTATGAAAGAGATTCTCAAAAATGTGGATTTTGTGGATGCTATAAAAAAGGGGAAAGAAATAAGCATGAAGATTTTTTGGGGGGCATTACACGTGTGTGAGAAAGACGCCTTTTATATGTATGATAAATTAGAAAGTGGACAAAATGTGGACATTTTAATAAATAAGAAAACCGCAAAGGCTTGATTTATAGCTATTTGCGGTTTTTATTTGTGATTCCGCTGCGATTCGAACGCAGGACCCACGCCTTAGAAGGGCGTTGCTCTATCCAGCTGAGCTACGGAACCATCCTTATTTGCGGATGCAAAGGTAGTGCTTTTTGCGAGAACTCAAAACTTTTCGACATCTTTTTTATTCATATTTTTCTTTATAGACTAGTAAATCAGCAATTTATAAAAGTACTATTCAAGAACCTGTTCTAGGTTGAATTATTTTTCTTATCCGAT
>ENA-OQIG01000683-OQIG01000683.1-human-gut-metagenome-genome-assembly--contig:-NODE-683-length-18307-cov-4.375083_pt1 | contig 18307 bp, 17 predicted proteins | sample MGYA00242576_ERZ504741 | MGnify/ENA primary metagenome ERZ504741 (study PRJEB26092, sample SAMD00036436) | human gut metagenome | host: Homo sapiens | study: EMG produced TPA metagenomics assembly of... | reverse complement strand
ACCAAGCAGGCTTACTGGCAAATTATGGCGGATGTACCGGATGAATCTGATTCAGGCGTATCGTTGAAGTCAAATCGTACCCGGAAGGACTATATTGCAGATCGTGTGCTGGAAATTGCAGGTGCTTACGAGGCAAACGAGAGCTACGACCCCAGCAAGGAACACAATGTGGTGGTTTGGTGTCTATCGTCTTACCATGAAGAGCAACAGTGACAACTTCCGCCAGAGTTCGATCCAGGGAGTTATGAAACGGATCAAAGCAAAAGGTGCGAAAGTAGTGATCTATGAGCCCGCATTAAAGGATGGGGAAACATTTTTTGGAAGCCGGGTCGTCAATGATCTTCAGAAATTCAAGGATATGAGCCAGGCGATCATTGCCAACCGCTATGATAAGTGTCTGGATGATGTAGCAGAAAAAGTATATACAAGAGATATTTTCCGCAGAGATTAAAAGGTTTATTGCGTTTGTTTAAAGAAGGGAGTTGATACCGTATCAGTAAATATGTTGAGATTATCCTAACCGATTTCAAACAGCCGGTCTTTTATATAATACCGGCTTTCTTGTTGAGCCTTGTATTTGTGGTATCGTTTACATTTGCATATAGGGTTTACAAAAGGGAAAAATACCCACTTCAAAACTCCGCAATATGGACCTTGTTTCTGTGTTACTGGCTGGTCCTGATCCAGACAGCATTTTTTTCCAGGGAGTCGGGCAGCAGGAAGCAGATCAGTCTGATATTGTTTGAAACCTGGGGACACAGTGTGCAGGCTCATGCTTATTTTATAGAGAACATTTTTATGTTTATTCCCTTTGGAATTTTGGCGCCGGTTTTATTTAAACGAATGAAGAAGATGTACTGGTGTGTACTTGCTGGCTTTTTGATGTCCTGTACGATTGAAATATCCCAGCTGCTTACACAGAGAGGATATATGCAGATTGATGATGTGCTTACCAATACAGCAGGGGCGATGGCGGGATGGCTGATCTGGAAGATCGTCACGCTTCTGACAGGCTTTTTGAAGTCCGAATTCACTTGAATAAACCTGACTCTCGGATATACTAGTACAGAAAGCGAGACCGGAGGTTATTAAAAAAATGGATAATGATTATCTGATCAAAAAACCGCCGTTACAGGCGTTATTTTTATTTGCGCTTCCTATGATAATAGGAAACCTGTTTCAGCAGACGTATACAATGGTGGACTCTGCCATTGTAGGCCGTTATGTCAGTGAGCAGGCCCTGGCAGCAGTAGGAGCGTCTTATGCTCTTACGAATATTTTTATCTGCGTTGCCATCGGCGGTGGAATTGGCGCGTCGGTGATCGTAAGCCGGTATTTTGGCGCGAAGGAATATGGACGGATGAAGACGGCTGTGTTTACAGCTCTTCTTTCTTTTCTTGGCATCAGTCTGGTCCTGGGAATAGCAGGACTGATCCTTGGAAAGCAGATCATGATATGGTTGAATACCCCGGCAGACTGTCTGGATATGGCGTCAGAGTATCTGCGGATCTATTTCCTGGGGCTGCCGTTTTTGTTTATGTATAATGTACTTTCTGCTATGTTTAATGCACTGGGAAAATCCAGGATCCCTCTGTATTTTCTGATCTTTTCTTCCATATTTAATGTGATCCTTGACATTATCATGGTAACGAAAATGGATATGGGAGTGGCCGGTGTTGCCTGGGCAACGCTGATCGCCAGGGTATATCTGCGGTTCTTTCCTTTGGTGTTCTCCTTAAAAATCTGAAGGGACTGGAAGGAAAGCAGAAGACCTTGTTTGACAAAATGGAACTGGCGGAAATGACGCGTATTGCCATCCCGTCTATTCTTCAGCAGTCTACGGTTTCTATTGGTATGATGTTAGTACAGTCTGTAGTTAATGGTTTTGGCTCTGAAGCCTGGCTGGATTTTCCGCAGCCATGCGTATTGAGTCAATCTGCGTTGTACCTATGTCTGCTATTGGAAATGCCGTATCTTCTTTTACGGCCCAGAACATTGGCGCAGAAAGAAAAGACCGTGTTGTTATGGGGATTCACGCTGCAAGCAAAATGGTCATTGTCTGCTCCGTAGTGATCTGCTTCTTCCTGGAAGTGTTCAGCCATTCTATGATCATGCTGTTCCTTGGAAATGAAGGAACCCAGATCGCTCTTTTTACAGGAATTGGTTATCTTACGTTTATGGGCTGGTTTTTCTGTTTCATTGGGTTTAAAATGGCAGTGGACGGCCTGCTTAGAGGTGCCGGTGATATGAAAATGTTCACAGTTGCAAACCTGGTAAACCTGGGGATCCGTGTGATAATTGCTGTCACCTGTGCGCCAAGATTTGGCATTGCCATGGTCTGGTATGCAGTTCCTGTAGGCTGGTTTGCAAACTGGGTTATTTCCTATGCAGAGTATCGCACAGGAAAATGGAAAACACTGTAGTGAGTGCAAAAACGGAACTTTAAGAAACTGTTATACACTATATGAAAGAGGTACAATATGGAACGTTACCTGAAATTCAGAGAAGAATATTCCCGTTTCTTTTACAGAGGTTATGATGTAGAAGAAACATTAAATGAATTAAAGATCACATATACATTTGAAATAGAAGGTCTTTCTGCTTTTACACCTACCTGGACATTTCCCAAAAATGGAAATCCAGAAGTAAAATGGATGGAAGATCCTCTTATGGAAAAAATGATCTTTTCCCTGGGAATGGTAGAGTTGGTCAGCTACTGGAAGATCACCTGCTCTCCACAGGTGGTGATCGAGGCAGGAAGTTTATCAGAAGAGCAGATCCTCTGGTGGAAAGATCTGTATTTTAATGGTCTTGGCGAATTTTTCTATGTAAATAAGATCACAGAGGCAGATCCGGAAGGATTTATGGAGATCGTCTGCCCATTAAGTGAAGAAGAGTCTGCGGCAAACAGTTACGAAAAGAAGCAGGACACAGCAGGCGCCGAACAGGGCGTTCTTGTTCCTGTAGGAGGCGGAAAAGACTCCGCAGTTACCTTAGAGTTATTAAAAGGTGCAGATGTACCGGTATTTGCCTACATTATCAATCCAAGAGGGGCAACCATCCATACCACAGAGTCTGCGAAACTGACAGCAGACCATGTGATCAGTGTACACCGTACACTGGATAAGAGAATGCTTCAGTTAAATAAGGAAGGTTTCTTAAATGGTCATACTCCATTTTCAGCGTTAGTTGCATTTTCCAGTGTGATCGCTGCAAGAATGGCAGGTCTTTCTTATATTGCCCTGTCAAATGAGTCCAGCGCCAATGAGAGTACGGTTCAGGGAAGTACTGTAAACCATCAGTATTCCAAGAGTTTTAAGTTTGAGGAAGATTTCCATCAGTATCAGACCGATCATCTTCCGGGCAGCGCCTATTATTTCAGCATGCTGCGTCCTTTAAGTGAGTTCCAGATCGCAAAATATTTTGCAAAGCAGAAGCAGTACCATAAGATATTCAGAAGCTGCAACGCAGGAAGCAAGACAGACAGCTGGTGCGGCCATTGTCCGAAATGCCTTTTTGTATATCTGATCCTTTCTCCATTCCTTTCCAGAGAGGAAGTAAAGGAGATTTTCGGAACAGATATGTTAAATGATCCGGATATGCAGCCAACCTTAGAACAGTTAGTAGGAATTCAGGAGGAAAAGCCTTTTGAATGTGTGGGAAGCAGGGATGAGATCAACACAGCTATTGTTATGACTATAGATAATCTGGGGAAATCTGGAAAAGAGCTTCCTTATCTTTTAAAATACTACAAGACCACAGGCCTGTATGAAGCTTACAAGGCAAAGGGAGATCAGTTCTCTTCTTATTTTGATAAACAAAATCTGGTGCCGACTCCATGGGAGAAGCTGGTAGAGAAAAACTGTAAAGATGAGGCATAAAACTATGATGATCGAAAGAATAAGACCCTGGGTCCAGGGGAAAAAGGTCCTGATCCTTGGATTTGGCAGAGAGGGAAAATCTACCTGGAATGTACTGAAAAAGCTGGATTGCTGCTCTTTCGTAGATGTGGCAGATATGGCAGAACCGAAGGAAAAGCCGGAGGGGATCAGAAACTGGATTGCCGGACCGGATTATCAGAAATGTTTAAATGAATATGATGTGGTATTTAAAAGTCCTGGCGTTGTATTAGAAAAGCGGTTCAGTCTTATTCCAGTCAGATCCTGTCCCAGACAGAACTGTTTTTCCAGTGTTTCAGGGATCAGATCATCGGAATTACAGGCACAAAGGGAAAAAGTACGATCACAACCCTGATCTATCATCTGTTAAAGGAAGCTGGGATGGATACGATCCTGGTAGGAAATATCGGTATTCCTGTGTTTGATCATATGGAAGAAGTGGGAGAGGACACAAAGATCGTATGTGAACTTTCCTGTCACCAGCTGGAATATATGACTGTTTCCCCGCATATTGGGATCCTTACCAATCTCCATGAGGAACATCTGGATCACTATGGAACACTGGAGAAATATGTACAGGCAAAACGCCATATTTATTTAAACCAGAAGGAAGAAGATGTGATGATCTGCAATGTACAGTGTCTGCCTGAACCGGGTACCTGCAAGTCGAAACTGATCGCAGCAAAGCCTTCTTTTGAAGAGCCTGTATTTCAGATCCCGGGAGTACCTGGTCAGGGAGCTGTTTCAGAAGAAATGGTCAAAATCTGGAAAAAAATGGAAAGTTATACAGGAAAATGATACTACAGAGGCCAGATATGACGGCCATTCCATTGAAATTCCTGTATCCCAGATCCGCCTTTTAGGTCAGCATAATTATTTTGATATTGGGATCGCCTGGCAGTATGCCGCCTTTTAAATATCAGGGACGAGGTGTTCTTAGAAGGGCTTAAAACTTATAAACCGCTGCCACACCGCCTGCAGTTTTTAGGAGAAAAGAATGGGATTAAATACTATGATGACTCCATTTCTACCATTTGTGAGACAACGATCCAGGCTTTAAATACTTTAAAAGATGTGGACGCCGTTCTTATTGGTGGTATGGACCGGGGGATTGACTACAGTGAGCTGATCCATTTTCTGTCCGGTCATCCGGTACCGTATATTATATTAATGGAAGCAACAGGAAAACGCATTTTTGAGGAGATCCGGCAGGATTATCCGGATTTCCAGAAAATGGAACGTCTGATCTTAACTGATCACTTAGAAGATGCAGTAAAAGAAGCGCAAAAACTTACAAGACCGGGCCACAGCTGTTTAATGTCTCCGGCAGCTGCCAGCTATGGTATCTTCAAGAATTTTGAAGAACGTGGGGAAGTTTTTGCCCGTCTGGTATTAAAATAAGCCGGAAAACATAGAAAAATCACATTTTTTTAAGAAAATATAAGGATTTTAGGACTTGTGTACCAGAATAAAATAAGATACAATCTGTAAGAAGCTTTTGGAAACGTGAAAGGGAATAATGTGGGAACCTACGATACGCTGAATGATGTACTTGTAAATCTGTTTCGCGATATCAACAGTATAGAAGAAAAAGCGATAACCAGTCAGGAATATAAAGATCTGACCAATAACGATATGCATGTGATCAATGCCATCGGGGTCGGGACAACGAAAAATATGTCATCTATTGCAAAGGAATTGTCAGTGACGGTTGGTACACTGACAATTTCCATGAACAGCCTTGTGAAAAAAGGTTATGTGACTCGCTGCCGCAGTACGCAGGATCGCCGGGTGGTTCATATTTCTCTTTCGGAAAAAGGGGTCAAAGCTTATTATCATCACAAACATTTCCATGAACAGATGATACAGGGAGTGGTTGAGGTGTTGACGGAAGAAGAATTGCAGGCTTTGATCAAGGCACTGACAAAACTGAATTCCTGGTTCAGAAGTTTTGGCAAGGATGAATAAGGAGGCAACATCAGAATGAAAAAATGGTTATTAGGTTTACTTACAGCTATGATGGCAGTTTCACTGGCTGCATGTACACCAACAACTGAAAAGAAACAGGAAACAACTACAACTGCAGCTGCAGCGAAGCAGGAGCAGATTGAAGCACAGACTACCGGCGGAGCCAGCGATAAGGTACCGGATCCAAATGTAGCACCTGTAGCGATCATTTCCATATATCACAAGGGTGATGGTGACAGCCTGGTTCAGGATATGGATTCTTTGGACAATGATGAACTGGATCCACAGGCTCTGGTAAGTAAGATGACCGAGTATGGTATTTTTACAGAAGGCACACAGGTTTTAAATTTTAACATCACCGGAGAAGGCGATGTTAAGAAGGCAGTATTAGACCTGAACAAAGTGGAAAATGATGAAGGCGTTTCTGACAGCGTATTTCTGGTAGAAATTGGAAATACCTTTATTGAAAACTTTGAGTTATCCAGCCTGACTCTCAAGAAAAATGGAGCAGACCTAGCAGGAGCTACAGATCTTACTTATGTAGCTGATTATGAGAATGTAGATTAATAATGATTATAAATGATCGTAATAATGGATCATATAAAGACACCCTGAAAGACAAGATCTGGTTTTTCAGGGTGTTTTTGTGTTTACAGACAGACATACTTTTATACACACACTGCATACAATAAGTACTGACGTAGTAAGTCAGAACTGGCAAAAATGGGCTGTGGGAAGTGAGGAGTGGAAGTATGGCTGGTTATCGCAGGTTGATATCGTATATTTATGCATATGAAGGAGAAGAAAAAGGGAAAAACATTGGTTTCGCGAAGCTGGAAGCCAGGAACGGACAGTGCCGTCTGAGCATAAATGTAAAGAAGATCTATGCAGGGGGCAATGATATGGGAGTATATTTGTTGTCTTCTGGTCAGGAGATCTTTTTAGGAAATATTTTTATCCGCAATGGCAGCGGGGATTTCAGGACCTGCGTTAATGTGGAAAATGTAATGGGAACAGGCTGTTCTATGGACAGCTGTATCGGTCTGGTGATCCATGAAAAGGGAGAGGACTGGAGGATCTACAAAACTGTCTGGGAGGATGCAGTAGCCCAGGCTGCAGAACTGGAATTTGCAGAGGTTACTTCTGAAAAGAGGGGAGATCTCGATGAGCTTTTGAAAAAGCACATTGAAGAGCTGAACCAGGAGATCGACCAGGCGGCAGAGGAAGCAGCCAGGGAGCTTGAAAAGCAGACATTGGAACAGGAAGCAGAAATGCAGGAAACGGAGGCTCAGGAAGCAGGGGCTCAGGAAGCAGAAACGCAGGACGTTGAGACACGGGAAACAATAGAAGCTCCTGTACCATCTGCACCAGCCCACAACCCCAGACCAGGTCCAAAACATCTCAACCGGAAGAGATCCCCTTAGGCAACCCAGAAGAATTAGAACGCTTAGATCAGGAAGAAGAAAGATGGGGGCCGGACGAGCTGTGGAACAGGTTTCGGAAACATTATCCTAAAATGCAGGCCTTTGACAGTCCGGGAACTGTAGAGATTTTGTCCATCCGGCCGCAGGATATCGGCCTTCTTCCAAGGGAAAACTGGGGATATGGAAATAACAGTTTTCTTCTTCATGGTTATTACAATTACAGATATCTTATTTTTGCCCGTGTGGAGATGAAAAACATGCCAGATCCAGGTACATATTAGGGGTTCCGGGACATTATTACAGCAATGAAAAATATATGGCGTCCATGTTCGGCTTTCCTCATTTTGTGCTGGCAAAGACCCAGCCGGCCCAGGACGGCCGTTTTGGCTACTGGTATGCAGATGTAAGAATGGAAAATGTAGAGTAGGCGTTTCTCATTTTTCAGTGTATACTAAAACCTGTGGAATAATAAATATACAGCTCTGATACCGAATTGCTACGTGCTTTGCACTTTCGCAATTCTAAAAACATGAAAGGGATAAAAGATCTATGGATGAAGCAGCACAGAAAGGTCTTGTCACCAGACAGAGGCGCTGGGAAGCGAGAAATGAAAAACGCCGTCAGAAAGCGTTGGAAGAGGAAGCGAAAGCTGCAAGAATAAAGGCAGAAGACGAAAAATACATGAAGGAAGCCATTAAACAGGCCAAAAAAGCAGCCAAAATAGGAGATGTTCCCATTGGCTGTGTTCTTGTAAAAGATGGGGAGATCATTGCAAGAGGTTATAACCGGAGAAATGCGGATAAAACAGTCCTCTCCCATGCAGAGGTCACTTCTATAAAAAGAGCCTGCAAAAAAGAAGGAGACTGGCGCTTGGAAGACTGCACTCTTTATGTGACTCTGGAGCCATGCCCTATGTGTGCAGGTGCCATTGTACAGGCAAGGATCCCCAGAGTGGTCATCGGATCTATGAACAGCAAGGCGGGCTGTGCCGGTTCTGTCCTCAATTTATTAAAAGAGCCTGGCTTTAATCACCAGGCTCAGGTCGTTACAGGTATATTAGAAGAAGAATGTTCTGAAATGATGTCAAGCTTTTTTACTGAGCTGCGAAAGAAGAAGCGTCTTCCGGAAACTCCTTAAAAATACCCCGGATCACAAACAGGGACAATATAAAAGTGGCAATGTCTGCCAGTGGCTGGGCACACTGGATACCTAAAAGTCCTATGGTATAAGTCATGATCGTAAGCAGCGGGATCAGGAAAATTCCCTGACGGGCTGTAGATACCAAAGTAGCCCTGAAACCGTATCCAATAGACTGAGGCATCATATTTCCCATGATCACAGCTCCCTGGAGAGGCAGGGTGATCAACTGCAGTCTGAGAGCCAGCGTTCCGATTTCAATAACAGTCGGGTCATTGCGTCGGAATAGTGTGATAATAGAGCGGGCTGCCGGGAAACTGATCACGCTGAGTACCAGAAGGATAATGGTGCTTACACGGATGCAGAACCAGCAGGCTTTCTTCACGCGGTCGTAAAGTCCGGCGCCGAAGCAGTAGCTGCATACCGGCTGAAAGCCCTGGCCAAAGCCGATAATGACAGAGTTGATGAAAAACATAAAACGGCTGACAATGGACATGGCCGCAATCGCAGCGTCACCATAAGGCTGACACATAAAGTTCATCAGGATCGTAGCCACACTGGCAATTCCCTGACGTCCTAAAGATGGGATGCCTCCATAGAGGATCTCGCGATAGATCGCCAGTTTCGGGCGGAATTTGCGGATGCTGATGGAAATGCAGCTGTCCTGATGATTGCACATCCATAAAAGGATACAGAAACTGATAAACTGGGAAAGTCCGGTAGCTAAAGCAGCACCTGCAGTTCCCATGTCCAGAGTAAAGATAAACAGCGGATCCAGTGCAATATTTAAAAGACCGCCGACTGTAATGCCAACCATGGCAAAAGAAGCTTTTCCCTGGAAACGCAGCAGGTTGTTCATAATAAAAGAGCAGATCATAAAGGGTGCTGCAATGAAAATATAGTGGGCATAGGCTTCTGCATAAGGTGCAATGGTTTCTGTTGCGCCTAAAAGAAGAACCACCCGGTGGATGTTAAAGGTGGCAGAAACAGTGATCACCAGTCCCATGATGATACCTGTAAAAAAGGCAATAGAAACGATCTGTTCTGCCAGTTCTCTTTTTCCGGCACCAAGGGAACGGGTCATATAGTTGCCGCTTCCCATTCCGATCATAAATGCCAGTGCCTGTATAATGGACATGGCAGAAAAGATAACGCCTACAGCACCGGAGGCGCTGGTTCCCAGCTGACTTACAAAAAATGTGTCAGCCATGTTGTAAATAGAGCTGATCAGCATACTGACAATAGTAGGCGCCGCAAGCTTTGGAATGATATGGCTGATGGGGCGTTTGCCATTTCGTAATACTGATCATGCTTTTTTTCAGTATGACTCATATAAATTTCTCCTTAATTTTTTTGTTCGTTCTGAAATTTATTATAACAGAGGAAAAAATGAAGTACAAGTGAGCCTTGACAAATGCTGGTCTCACAGGTATACTGGATAAGCATAAATTTGTCATAAAGTTTCCACGCAGCCGGGGAGATAGCGGTGCCCTGTATCTGCAATCCGCTCCAGCAGAGGTGATGCCTTGCCTCGGATCGGTCATTGCGGAGCTGCCTTATGTAAGTGGCGTTGACGTTTGGGTCTTACGCAACGGGAACCTGTGAACCGTGTCAGGGCAGGAATGCAGCAGCACTAAGCAGGAACTCTCGTGTGCCGTAAGGCAGCCTGGACCGAGTTAACTGCATGAGTAACGTCCGTGATGCCGGTACAAAGCAAGGCGCGTGGATTAAATATATAATTGATAACGAATGACCCGTCTGCGTCAGCAGACAGTGGAGCGCGATAGCGTGGGGGTCATGAGTGACTACAAGCACAAAAATAAGCAAGCCTGAGGACTGTCATAAAAGAAATATGGCAGATTTCCCCAGGCTTTTTTGTGTCAGGACACATTCTTTTTAACTTGCCCCTTGAAAATCTTTGCGTTATAATTGCAAAATAGGTATAGTAGTATCATTCTTATGGGCAACAACGAAAAATCCTGATTTCTGATTATGGAGGAAATGCAATATGAGAAGAATTGGTATCTTAACAAGTGGTGGTGACTGCCAGGCTTTAAACGCTACAATGCGAGGCGTGGCAAAATCTTTGTACAATATGTTAGATGATGTGGAGATCATCGGATTTGAAGACGGATATAAAGGTCTTATGTATGCAGATTATCAGATTATGAAACCAGCGGATTTTTCCGGTATCCTTACTCAGGGCGGAACCATTCTTGGAACATCCCGTCAGCCATTTAAGCAGATGCGGGTCCCGGATGAAAATGGCCTTGATAAGGTAGAAGCAATGAAACATACCTATAAAAAACTGAAATTAAGCTGCCTGGTAGTCTTGGGCGGAAATGGAAGCCAGAAAACTGCCAATATGCTCAGTGAAGAAGGCTTAAATGTAGTATCCCTTCCAAAGACCATTGATAATGACCTCTGGGGAACCGATATGACCTTCGGATTTCAGAGTGCAGTGGAAGTGGCTACCAATGCCATTGACTGTATCCATACAACAGCAGCTTCCCACGGAAGAGTCTTTATTGTAGAAGTTATGGGACATAAAGTAGGTTGGCTTACTTTGTATGCAGGTCTTGCAGGCGGAGCAGATATCATTCTTCTTCCGGAAGTTCCATATGATATCCAGGTAGTATGTGATGCGATCACAAAGCGTACCAAAGCAGGAAAGCGTTTTTCCATTCTTGCAGTGGCAGAGGGAGCTATTTCCAAAGAAGACGCCGCTATGTCCAAGAAAGAATTAAAAGAAAAGAAGAAAAACGGCGTAGTTTATCCATCTGTAGCTTATGAGATCGGCGCCAAGATCCAGGAAGTGACAGGAAGTGAAGTACGTGTCACTGTTCCGGGCCATATGCAAAGAGGCGGGGAACCATGCCCTTATGACCGTGTGCTGGCAACCAGACTGGGAGCAGCTGCGGCAGAGCTTATTATAAACGAAGAATATGGCTATATGGCAGCTTTGAAAAATAATGAGATCACTAAAGTACCATTATCCGAAGTAGCTGGAAAATTAAAAACAGTAGATCCTAACTGTTCTATGATCAAAGAAGCAAAACGGATCGGTATCAGCTTTGGTGACCAGTAAAAAATAAGGAGTAAGAAAATGTCGTATACGGCATTATATAGAAAATGGCGTCCTGTCTCTTTTGAAGATGTAAAGGGACAGGACCTATTGTCCAGACCTTAAAAAACCAGATCACATCTGAACGTATTGGTCATGCCTATCTGTTCTGCGGAACCAGAGGTACAGGTAAGACCAGTATAGCGAAGATCTATGCTAGGGCTGTAAACTGCGAACATCCGGTAGATGGAAGCCCCTGTAACCAATGTCCTTCCTGCAAGTCCATTCTTGCAGGAACTTCTATGAATGTAGTAGAGATCGATGCAGCATCCAACAATGGTGTGGAAAACATCCGTGACATCAGGGAACAGGTACAGTACCGCCTACAGAGGGAAAATACAGGGTTTACATCATCGATGAGGTCCATATGTTATCCATCGGTGCATTTAATGCCCTTTTAAAGACTCTGGAAGAGCCGCCGTCCTATGTAATATTTATTCTTGCGACCACAGAAGTCCATAAGATCCCTATTACCATTCTGTCCCGGTGCCAGAGATATGATTTTAAACGTATTTCCCTGGAGACTATAGCTGGCAGACTACGTCAGCTGACTGAGGCAGAGCATATAGAGGTGGAAGATAAGGCTCTTATGTATGTTGCCAAGGCAGCAGATGGCTCCCTTCGAGATGCGTTAAGCCTTTTGGACCAGTGTGTGGCATTTCACTATGGAAAACTGCTGACTTATGAAAATGTACTGGACGTTCTCGGAGCAGTAGACTCCGGTGTATTTAGCAGTATGTTTAATGCAGTGATCGAAGGACGTACCAAAGACTGTATTACCCAGTTAGAGGAGATCGTGATCCAGGGCCGTGAATTAGGTCAGTTTGTAACGGATTTTATCTGGTATCTGAGAAATCTGCTGCTGGTACAGAGCGCAGATGATGCAGAAGGTCTTCTGGATATGTCAGAAGAAAACTTAAAACAGTTAAAAGAAGACTCTACAAAGACAGATGGAAATACGCTGATGCGTTATATCCGTATTTTCTCAGAACTTTCCAATCAGCTGCGCTATGCCAGCCAGAAGCGGGTTATGGTGGAAGTGGCTTTGATCAAACTTACCAGACCGTCTATGGAACCGGACCTGGACTCTGTTCTCCAACGTTTAAAACAGTTAGAAGCAGCTGTAGAAGATCTGGAAGCAGGAGGTTTCAGACCTGGGACCATGGTCACGGCTCCCATGGGGGCAGTCCCTGTAACTGCAGGTGTACAGCCTCAGATATCAGGAACACAGGGACAGATGGCAGTTCCAGTCCAGGGGGGTCCTACAGGAAATCCGCCTGAAACAGCTGGCGCAGCCGGTATTACGCCTCCAAATCAAGTCAGCCTTCCACCGGCCCAGTTAGAAGATCTGAACCTGATTCGCAATGAATGGGCAAAGATCATACGAAGTGCTGGAGGCAGCGCAAGGGCATGTTTCAGGGATACAGTGGTAGAACCTGGCGGAGAAGGCTGTCTTACCATTGTATTTCTTGACTCTATGAGCTATGATATGGGAAGCGTCCTACGGTGATCGGCCAGTTAGAACAGCTGGTCCAGGCTAATTATGGAAAATCTATTTATTTTAAGACCCGGTTAGCCGGTCGCGGAGAGCGCCTGGACACAATATACGTGACAAAAGAAGATCTGGAAGATAAGATCCATATGGATATTACTTACGAAGATTAAAACGAATTTATTGAATGAAGAGATGATGAGGAGGAACACACCATGGCAAAACGTGGCGGATTCCCAGGCGGTATGCCGGGAAATATGAACAATCTTATGAAGCAGGCACAGCGTATGCAGCGCCAGATGGAAGAGACAACAAAAGAACTGGAAGAAAAAGAATACACAGCAGCTGCTGGCGGCGGCGCTGTTACAGTAACTGTTTCCGGTAAAAAGGAAGTAGTTTCTATTAAGTTATCTGAAGAAGTAGTAGATCCTGATGATATTGAAATGTTACAGGATCTGATCGTTGCAGCTACCAATGAAGCATTCCGTCAGATGGAAGCTGCAAACAGCGAAGCTATGTCCAAGTTAACAGGTGGACTGGGCGGTGCTTTAGGCGGAGGCTTTCCGTTCTAATGGACTACTATAGCAGTCAGATCACCAAGCTGATCGAAGAGTTATCAAAGCTTCCGGGAGTGGGGGCAAAGTCTGCTCAGCGCCTTGCATTTCACATTATCAATATGCCGAAAGAACAGGTGGATGAGCTGGCTGGTGCTATGACAGCGCCCGGAATAATGTGCGTTACTGCAAGGAGTGTTTTACACTGACAGATAAAGAGATCTGTCCGATCTGCAGCAGTGACAAACGAAACCATAAGGTCATTATGGTAGTGGAAAATACAAGAGATCTGGCAGCTTATGAGAAGACCGGGAAGTACAATGGGGTGTACCATGTGCTTCACGGTGCCATTTCTCCGATGTTGGGGATCGGACCCAATGATATCAAATTAAAAGAACTGATGCACCGTCTTCAGTCTGATGTGGAAGAAGTGATCATTGCCACAAATTCCAGCCTGGAAGGTGAAACTACAGCTATGTATATCAGCAAACTGATCAAACCTATAGGCATCAAAGTGACCAGGATCGCCAGCGGCGTGCCAGTTGGCGGAGATCTGGAATATATAGATGAGGTGACTCTTTTAAGGGCACTGGAAGGAAGAACAGAGCTGTAGAAGCTGGAAGAAAAGGCACAGGGAGATGCATAAGATGGATAAATATGAGTTTAATATTAAAGTTGAGCAGATAAAAAAGCTGGTCAATAAAAGTGATTATGAGACAGCCATGAAGATTGCGGATACCATTGACTGGAGAAGGGTCCGTAATGTAAATATCCTGTCTATGGTCGCAGGCATTTATGAGAAAAACGGAGAGTTCCAGGAAGCAAAAGATATTCTGCTTCTGGCGTTTGAGAGAGCTCCTATTGGCAAACGCCTGCTTTATAAGCTGGCAGATCTGGCTTTAAAAGAAGGCAATGTTGAGGAAGCAGAAGATTATTACAAAGAATTCTGCAACCTGGCAGCAGACGATCCAAGGCAGTATATTTTAAGATATATGATCTTAAAGGCAAAAGGTGCGCCTGTAGAACAGCTGATCCATACCCTGGAGCAGTACTGCAACGCAGAACTGGATGAAAAGTGGATGTATGAGCTGGCTGAACTGTACAACCAGGCAGGAATGGAGCAGCTTTGCGTCATGACCTGCGATAAGATCATGCTTATGTTTGGTCTTGGAAAATATGTAGATAAAGCCATGGAGTTAAAGCTTCAGTATGCACCTTTAAACCAGTATCAGATGGATCTGGTAGAAAATAAAGAGAAGTATGAAGCAAAATTAAAGGCAGTAGAGCAGGAATACAAAAAAGGTACTTCTATTGTACAGCCGATTGAAAATACAGACCGCCGTCAGTTAGACAGGGAAGAAGAGCCGGTGGAAGATACAGCAGAAGATGAGACTGTTTATGCTGAGGATGAATACACCGAAGATTACCGGGAAGAACCGGCTGTTACCATTCAGGATGATGATATAACAGAGGAAGAACCGGTTTCTGAGGAGCCTGAAGAAGAACTGGCAGAAGAGCCTGAGGAGACTTACGAGACAGAAGAACCTGAAACAGAAGATTATGAGGCAGGGGAGTCTGAAGCGGAAGAGTCTGAAGAGGAGCCGGAAGCGGATGAAGAGCAGGCTGTATATGAAACAGCAGCAGCGGATGAAGAAATCCGTGCCAGCATCCATGAAGCCCGTGCGCAGGAAAATCTGGCAAGAGAAATGTCAAAATTATCTGCAGCAGCAGAGGAAGAAGATCTGCCGGAAGATGAAATGGGACAGACCAGAGCGCTTACAGATATCCGTGAGCTGAGAAAAGGTCCTGTTTATACAGGTTCCAACCATTTGATGATCGAGGCAGAGGTTCCTGAAAAGGGACTTGCGCTGGCAGTGGAGGCACTGCGTAAAATACATAAAGAAACAGGCGCAAAGAACCAGGCAGCAAAGATCTCCGGCGAAAAATTAAACCGCAGAGGTGTATTTGCGCTGGCAGATAAGCTGACAGGAAAAGACCTGATCATTGAGCAGGCCGGTGATATGAATGAAAGCATCCTTCAGGAACTGAACCAGTTGATGGCAAGGGATGAGACGGGTATGAATGTGGTCCTGATCGATACAGCAAGGCGCCTGGAAGAACTGCACCGTGTATATCCGGGACTGGCAAAGCGCTTTGAGTGCATTGGAACTTCTGACAGCATAAAAGCGAAGAAAGCAGCAGCTCCTGTACCATCTGAGTCTGGAAAAGGATCTCTGGCAAAGGCTCCTGAAGTTGTTGAGAAGAAAGTACAGCCAGCTCCAAAGCCAGTGGCAGCACCAAAAGAGGCTCCGGCTCCAAAAACGGCGGCAACGAAGGCAGTTGTAACTCCGAAGGCAGCTGCGCCAAAGCCTGCAGCCAAACCAGCAGCACAGCCGGAAACGAAGGCAGCTGCACCAGCTAAAAAGCGTCCGGTTCAGGCACCGGCTGTAAAAGAACCAGCTCGTATGGCAGAGACAGAACAGCCAGAGCACAGCGAGCAGGAAATGGACATTGATGAGTTCGCAAAATATGCCTGCCAGTATGCAAGCAAGATCGACTGCAGTATTTCCGGAAAGAGTATGTTAGCTCTTTACGAGCGCATTGAGATCATGGAAGAAGATGGCATTGCCCTGACCAGAGAAGAAGCTGAAAACCTTATTGAAGAGGCAGCTGACAGAGCGGAAAATCCATCCTTCTTTAAGAGACTTACAGGTATTTTCTCTTCTAAATACGATAAGGATGGCCTCCTTATACTGAAGGAGGAGCATTTCTTATGAGAAATATAAAATTAATAGCTCTGGACTTGGACGGAACCCTTCTTAACATGGAAAAGAAGGTTCCCCAGGGAAATTACCAGGCTTTAAAAGAATGTGAAAAAGCAGGGATCCAGATCGTGCCGGCAACCGGAAGAGGCGTAGGCGGTATTCCGCCTATGATCCGGGAACTTCCAGGGGCAAACTACGCCATCACCACCAATGGAGCTGTTGTTGCAGATCTTAAAAATAATAAAGCGATCAAGACCTGTGGACTTTCTAACGAAATGATACAGCGTATCTTAAATATTGCTAAAAAGTATCACTCTGCCACAGATCCTTTTATAGATGGAAGAGCTATTACAGAGCCGGCATCCATTGATCATATGGATGAATTTGGGCTCAGCCGGAAATGCAGAAACTGATCCGGGATACCAGGGAAGTTGTTCCAAGTGTAATGGAATATGTAAAGACAACAGGAGCAGAGGCAGAAAAGGTCAATATTTTTATGGCGGACTTAGAGGAAAGAGAAGTTCTTCGTAAGGAGTTAATGGCGATCCCTGAGCTGTCTATCAGCTCTTCTATGTACAATAATCTGGAGGTTAATGCAAAGGGCGCTGACAAGGGCTCCGCTCTTTTATGGCTTGCAGACTATCTTGGCATTGACCGGGAAGAAACCATGTCATTTGGAGACGGGGAAAATGATATCCCTATGATCCAGGCAGCCGGAATTGGCGTAGCAATGGAAAATGCCCTGGATACAGTAAAGGCAGCAGCAGATATGATCACTCTTAAAAATGATGAAGATGGCGTAGCAGCTGCAATCAGAAAAATCATATTTGGATCAAATGAAAAATGATGACGGAACATTGGCTATCAATCGCAGCAGGTGTGTTTTTAGTGGGAATGATGTTATATGGTCATTACCGCGGCCTGCTGCGTCAGTGTGTTTCTCTTGGAGCGCTGGTACTGACGATCATTACCGTGAAAGTAGCAACACCGTATGTCACAGATTTTGTAAAGGCAAATCCTGTGATCCGGGAAAATGCGGCTCATTTTATTATGGAAGTATCCGGATGGCAGCCGCCGGAGGAGAGCGAAAGCATTCTTCCGGCGGCCCAGCGTATGGCGATCGAAGAACTGAAACTCCCACAATCGGTAAAAGATGTTCTTTTGGAAAATAATAACAGTGAATTTTACAGGCTTTTGGGAGTAGATCAGTTTGGAGAGTATATCAGTACCTGCCTTTCAGATATGCTGATCAATACCCTTGGTTCTGTTCTGGTATTTGCAGCCAGTTATATAGTGATCCATTTGGTGATCCGCTGGCTGAACCTGTTGTCCAGACTGCCTATTATATGTGGCTTAAATCAGATGGCAGGAGGATCGTAGGGCTTGCAGAAGGATTTCTGCTTTTGTGGCTTGCAGGATTTATTCTCAGCTTTTTTACGGAGACTCCAATGGGGCAGATGCTGGAAGCGCAGGTAAACAGCAGTATCTGGCTTTCACTGATCTACAGATATAATCTTATGAATGTGATTCTGGGTAGTATCATCAATGGTATTTTATAGTACAAACATACTGAAAATGAAATAGATTTAATTTAGCATATAAAATATGCAATAACAACAAATCACTGGGAAGTGCATTTATTCAGTGCAGATCCGGTGATTTGTTTTATATTTCAATCTGTTATCAGGACCTGAAAAACAAGGAAAATCCTGGAAAAACAGGTAATGTATAGAGCGGGAAAAAATTGTGTAAAAAAATACTACAAATCCTCTTGACAATAGCTGACGGAGATGTTATATTATAGTTCCATTGCGAAAGCAGTGGCTCAAATAAAAAGAATTTGAGAAAAATAAAAAAGTTGTTGAACAAAAGCAATGAATACATGATAAGATGATTGAGTTGCTGATGAATCAAGCCAAAAATAAAAATTCAAATCGCGAGTCC